>Ga0181519_10000607_pt1 | contig 32722 bp, 28 predicted proteins | sample PEATcosm2014_Bin_26_FD_121102 | JGI IMG/M metagenome (GOLD analysis project Ga0181519, IMG submission 121102) | Peatland microbial communities from MTU Mesocosm Facility, Houghton, MI, USA - PEATcosm2014_Bin02_10_metaG | ecosystem: Environmental > Terrestrial > Soil > Wetlands > Peat | place...
CCGGCCGTCGCTTCCCTGGCCTCGGCATCGACCAGGTACCCGGTCAGCTCGTTGGCAAAGGCCTCGAAGGAAACGATCCTCGCATCCCCGGCCGGCGTGCCGCTCAGCAACTCAAGCCACTGCGGCGCAGCCGGCTCCCGGTCGCTCGCGAGCCAGGTCATGCAGGTCATCTGCGGCCTGAAGCCGTCCGGGCCTCGCACCAGCCGGCCTCTGATCGCGCCCTGGGGTTCGGCGCGTGCAAACGTCCCGAGGTCGCGCACGAACTGCGCATGACCGGGATACCTGAGCGTGCGAATCGCAACAAATGGCGGCGCCGGCACCAGTCGCAGGCGCGCTCGCACGATGAGGCCGCACTGGCCCATTCCCGCGAGCACGGCGTAGAAGAGGTCCGCGTTCCGCGATGCCGAACAGGTGACGAGCTCGCCCGCTCCGGTGACGACGTCCAACTCGGCGACGTGGTCGACTGCCGCGCCCAGGCGATAGCTCGTGTCGCCCATGCCGCCGACGCTGAGCGTGCCGCCGATCGTGAGAAAGAGCGTGTCCGGCAGGACGGGTGGCGTCAGCCCCCGGGCGAGTGCCAGGTTGAGCGCCTGCAGCCAGATCACGCCGGGCTGGCAGTCGATCTGCTGATCCCCCGCCCAGTGGAGCGCGTTGAAGTCTGCGGTATCGATGACGATGCCGGCGTCCACCTGGGCCTGGCCGTAGATGGAGCAGCCGTGCCCGCGCATGGCGATCTTGAGCCCGTGGCTGGCGGCGAAGCGCACGATCTTCCGGATGTCCGCGACCGATCTTGGCAGCAGCACGCCGATCGGCAGGCGGTGAACCCATTTGCCCCAGTCGGTGGCCATTGCCCTGCAGATTGCAGGATCGAAGGCAAAGACCCCGTCGATTGGCGGCAAGTCGCCGGCCAGGCGCGCTGCCGCAGAATCCGGGTTGACGGCCGAAGCGGCGGTCGCGAAGGCGCGGCCGGCGCCTGACCAGACGGCGATGCTTCCCCCCGCCAGCTTCAGCAGCGTTCTGCGATCGAGCATCGTCCTGCCCCTCAACCCCGTTGCGACGTACGCCCGGAGTCGTTGTTCTTGGATCCGTACCAGGATTGAATACCATTTCCGGAGATTGCGCGTCCAGACGCCCCGGCTGGCGACTCTCCTCGAGTCAGGTGCTGCTCGTGATCGCTCCGTCATCCGCTCGAGCGGGTGTCGACCCAGGCGGGTGGACACCCGTTCGCGGATCCCACTCCGGGATGGCGATCAGTGATCGGCCGCCCGCTTCCTGAATGCGGCGCTGATGGTGATGCTCGTCTCGTCGCTCACGATCGGCACGTACTTGCCGAGCCCGAAGTCGGACCGCTTGACCATGCCCTTGACGTCGAAGCCGACGATGATGTCCTTGCCCGAGAACGGATCATTGCCCGCGCCGTGGAAATCGGCGTCGAGCACGACGGATTTCGTGACGTCGTGCATCGTGAGGTTGCCCGTGACCCGGAAGCTCGTGGGCCCGCTTCGGGTCACCTGCGTCGAGGTGAACGTCATCCACGGATAGTCCTCCGCGTCGAAGAACTCGTCCGAGAAGAGCTCGCCATTCAGCTCGCGATTGGTGGTCTCGACGAGGACGATCGGCACCTTCACCTCGAGCTTCATGGCGGCAGGCGATTTCGGGTCGAACACGAGCGTCCCGGTAGCCCCGGGGAAGGTGCCCCAGTACGCCGAGAACCCCATGTGATCGACGCCGTAACGGATCAGGGTCTCCTTGGTCACGACGTCGTAGAGGCCGGCCGGGACGTCGTCCAGCTGGAGACGCAGTTTGCGGACGCCGGGCTCTACCACCGCCGTTCCGGGTCCGACCGGCGCCGTCTTCGGTGCCTGCCCTGCTACCGCGATCCCCGCGAGCGCGAGCCCGAGCGCGGCAGTCGCGAACCACCTCCGCGCATGCCAGCAGCAACCCGGCAGCGCGCCTGAAACCTTCGATGTGATGTTCATCTGCACCTTCCCTCGTTGAGGATGATCGAGTGAAACCCGCCCGTGAGTGACCCGGGGCGCGACGGACGGGACGCGGCCAAGCGTCGTCAGTCCGCAGCGCGGCACGCTGCCCGGGTCCGACTGAGAAGTCCTGAATTGCGGCTGAATCACTCTGAAGTCGTCTGAAACCGTGCGCCGGACGCCTCGCGAGCGACGCTTCCCGGGCTCTGGCCCGCGGGAGGACGTGCCGGGCACCGCAATCCATTCGCGGCCCGGAGAGGGCGGCGGGTCGGTCCGCATCTCGTCCTCGCAGGCGGGCCGATGCCATGACGCCGCGCCCGAGGGCAAGAAAGCGCCCGGGAGCGCATTGCTATACTCGCGGCCAGGCGAGTGTCCATCCGCTTCAACAGGGTAACGGCCGCCCCGCATGCTGCGACAGACGAGCACCCTGTACCGAATGGGCGACTGGCGGGTCGACCCTGCCGCCGGCCAGATCTCGAAGGGCGACGAGATCGTTCGGGTCGAGGCGCGGACCATGCGGCTCCTCGTGTGTCTCGCCGAGCGTGCGGGCGAGGTCGTCAGCATCGACGATCTGCTCGAGCAGGCGTGGCCAGGAGTGATCGTCACCCCGGACTCGGTCTACCAGGGAATCGCAGCGCTCCGCCGCTACCTTGCGGATGACCCGAAGGAGCCTGCCTACATCGCCACCGTGCCGCGCCTCGGCTACCGGATGGTCGCGCGAGTCGCTCCATGGACGGACGCCGCTCCGGCGGAGCCAGTACCCGCGCCCGAGGCGACGAACGCGGGCCCGGACGACGAGCGACGGAACGCGGGTGCGCGACCGCTGTATGCGGCGTGGAGCGTCGTCGCGGCGCTCGCGGCCGCCATCGTCCTGCTGCTGGCCTACAGCGGCTTCGGAAATCGCGGCTCCGCCACCCGCCACGCGCCCCCTCCGCCTTCATCGGTGGCCGTGCTGCCGTTCCTCGACCTCACGACCCAGGAGATGAACGAGGAGTACTTCGCGGACGGCCTCACCGAGGAACTGATCGGCGCACTCAGCGGCGGTGGCCTGCGGGTTCCCTCGCCCACCTCGTCTTTCTATTACAAGAGCAAGCAGCTGCCGGTTGCAGAGGTCGCGCGACAGCTCGGGGTCGTCTACGTGGTGGACGGCAGCGTACGGAAGTCCGACAACCTTTATCGCGTCGCGCTGCGACTCGTGCGCGCGGAAACGGGTTACGTCGTCTTCGCGGCCAGCTACGACCGGCCGCTCGGTGACCTGCTTGCGGTCCAGCGGAGCATCGCCGCCGAGGCGGCGGTCGCAGTCCGGCACGCCATCGAAGGTCCCGGCGCCCGCTGAACGCAGTTGGCCCCGGGTCGTTCGCGATCTGCGGCCTCGCGGCCCGCCGTCACCTGAGCCTGATGCAGTCGCCGGTACCGGTCGGCGAGCAATCACCAGACATCGCATTCAGGCCAAAGTCGCGCACGACGTAGTGTCTATCGCCGCTGTGCTCGAACTCGCCATGGCTGACCGGCGTCATGCGGCCGCCGTCGAGGACATGGCCGGTCTCTCTGGCGCGCGCCTCATGAAAGCCCGGGTTCGCCCGGACGACGTATCCGTCAGGCGCCGACGCCGACTCCCTTGAACCGGCTCGTGACCTTGTCGCAGGTCGTGAGGAATTCGCCGATCAACTTCGCGCCGCGGCTCATGTTCTCGCGCAGAACGCTCCTGCCGTAGGCCCACTCGTAGTCCACGCGAATCTCCCGATCCGGCATGCCCGCCCGGGTAGCGTGGCAAACCCACCGCCCGATCATGAAGCCGTCATCCGACTCGAGTAAATGCGACGCCGGCGCGTCTGCCGTCGTGGCGGCGCTCGTACCGAGGAGCGCAAGCGACATCGAGGTCACCATGACGACCGCAACTCTCGCATTCATGGGCGAACTCGCGGAGGTGGATGAGCCAGTGTGCTCATTTGCCGGGAGAATCTCGCGGTCGCGACGCGCTTCCGCCGGCGCGGGAGGGGGGTCCGGCCGCGCCGCGGTCGGCAATGTACCCGAACCCGAGGGTACCCGAGCAGGGTGGACTCGCTCCTGCGGCGGCGTCCACCACCACTGCGCCGCTGGACGCCGGAACCGCTGTCGCGAGGCGACTTGTCGCCGCGCACCAAATCCAAACGTCCTTCGCAACGAGGCCCCGCCTGCCGCATGAGCCGCAACCTCGACGCTCACCAGGCCCGCAGTCCGGAGCGCCGACACGCCCCACATGCGGCGGTGCGGCGCGGCAAATCGTCGCCGTCGTCGTGGAGTCGGCTGCCTCCGTTGCTACGTGCGTCACAGAGCGCTGCGTGGAAGTCCTTGTCAAGAACGCTGAGTTCCGGCCGATAGCCTGTGTTCCAGAGGTCGCGGTCGGACCCATCTTGTCCATCGGAAGCATCAGCAGCCGCGCGGCCCCGGCGCAGTCGCCCTGGTTCGCCCGGGCACGCCTTCCCCGCGTGCCCTGCGGCCGCCAGCCAGCGAGGCACACGCAGTACTTCGCGCTCGAGGGAGTGCTCGGCGGGTGCGCGTGCGGCGGCTCGAGTGCCAGACGCTGATCCCCAACCACTCTTCCCGGATACGTACATGAAGCGCAGCGAGTCGGCAAAACTAACGGGCGTCATCATCGCCTCTGCCGTTGCGCTCGGCCTCGGCGGCTGCGGTGGCGGCGGATCGTCGGCGACTGCGCCTCAGACCTATTCGCTGAGTGGCTCCGTCAGTGGGCTGAATGGCAGCGGCCTCGTGCTGTCGGTCAACGCATCCAAGGTCACTGTCCCGAGTGGCGCGATCACGGTGGCGCTCGCCTCGGGCCTTGCTGCCGGCACGGCCTACACGGTGAGCGTGACGGCGCAGCCCGCCGGCGAGACCTGCAGTGTCGCGAATGCCACGAGCACGATCGCGACGGCTGACGTCGCAAACGTCGTAGTGACCTGCTCGGATCACGCCTACGCGCTCGGCGGCTCGATATCCGGCCTGAATGGCCCGGGACTCGTGGTTGCCGATGGATCGGACACCCTGCCCGTCGATGCGGGGGCCACTCGCTTCACGATGCCATCGCCGGTCGCGTACGCGAGCAGCTACGACGTGTCGGTCAAGGAGCAGCCGGCAGGGCTCGCCTGTTCCGTGAGCCACGGGAGTGGCACGATGCAGGCCGGTGCGGTGACGAGCGTCGCGATCAGCTGCACCGACCAGCCCTTCCGGGTCGGTGGCACGGTGGCGGGCCTCGGCAACAATTCCGGCCTCCTGCTCGTGAACGGCGCCGACTCGCTGAGCGTGCCGGCCGGCGCCACGCGTTTCACGATGCCGGCCGCGGTCGCCTTCGGCTCCAGCTATGCGGTGACGGCCGGGAGCAGCCCGGCCGGATTGACCTGCAGCGTCAGCGACGGCAGCGGTACGATGGCGGCGGCAAATGTCACCGCCATCGCGGTGACCTGTGCGGACCGGGCCTACACGCTGGGCGGCACCATCTCGGGCCTCGTGCAGCCCGGGCTGGTACTGATGAACGGCGCCGACACGCTGGGCGTGTCGGCCAACGCCACCGGCTTCACGATGCCGGCGGCAGTTGCCTATACCGGCAGCTACCGCGTGCAGGTGCAGACGAATCCCACTGGCGAGACCTGCTCGGTGAGCGGCGGCAGCGGCGTCATGCCGGACAGTGGCGTCGCCGACGTCATGGTGGTCTGCTCCGTGAACAGCTACACGGTCGGCGGCTCGGTCACGGGCCTGACCGCAAGCGACCTACTGCTCCTCGACAACGGTGCGGATGCCACGAGCGTTGCAGCCAACGCCACGCAGTTCTCGATGAATACCGGGGTTGCGTACGGCGGCTCCTACGCGGTCACGGTCGGCAGGCAGCCCTATGGCATCAGCCTCGCCTGCAGCCCCTCCGCTGCGAGCGGCACCGTGAGCGCCACCGTGACCGCGGTGGCGATCGACTGCGCCACGGTCGCGCCCATTCAAAACGCGATCGTCGGCTACCTGTATTACCCGGCCGGCGTTGCGGTGGACGGCGGCGGCAACGTATTCGTGGCCGACTCCAGCAACGGTGCGATCAAGGAGATTCCGTACAGCGGCGGCGGCTACGGCGTGCCGGTGGTTCTGGCATCGGGACTGTTCGGCCCGCAGGGCGTCGCAGTGGACGGCAACGGCAACGTCTTCTTCTCCGATACCTACGGCAACGCGGTGGAGGAGATCCCGTTCAGCAACGGCAGCTACGCCCCGCCGGTGGTCCTGGGATCCGGATTCAGCGATCCCGTCGGCGTGGCGGTCGACGGCAGCGGCAACGTGTACGTCGCCGATTCCGGCAACAACGCGATCAAGGAAATCCCGTTCGGCAATGGCAGCTACGGCGTCCCGGTGAGCCTCGGATCGGGCTTCAGCGGTCCCACCGGCGTCGCAATCGACGGCACAGGCAACGTGTTCGTGGCCGACTCGAGCCACAACGCGATCAAGGAGATCCCGTACAGCAACGGCAGCTACGGCGTCCCGGTGAGCCTGGGATCCGGGTTCAGCGGGCCCGTCGGCGTCGCGGTGGGCGCGAACGGCAATCTGTTTGTGGGCGACTGGGGCAACAACGCGGTCAAGGAGATTCCGTACAGCAACGGCAGTTACGGCGTGCCGGTGACCGTCGGCTCGGGCTTCAGTGGCCCCCAGGGCGTGGCAGTGGACGCCAGCGGAGACGTGTACGCAGCCGACTATGAGCACAACGTGGTCAAGAAGGTTCCGTATGTCGCTGGCAGCTACGGGGCGCCGGTCAGCGTCGGATCGGGACTCGATTCCCCCCAGGGCCTGATCGTCGACGGCAGCGGCAACCTGTTCCTGGCTGACACCGCCAACAGCGCGGTCAGGGAGTTTCCGTACAGCAACGGCAGCTACGGCGCACCGGTGACTCTCGGATCGGGCTTCAGCGGTCCGGTGGGCATCGCCATGGACACCAGCGGCAACGTGTTCGTGGCCGACTCCGGCAACAACGCGGTCAAGGAGATCCCCTACAGTAACGGCAGCTACGGCGCGCCGCTGAGCGTGGGATCCGGATTCAGCAATCCGACCGGCGTGGCGGTCGACGCTGCCGGCAACGTGTTCGTGGCCGACGCCGGCAACAGCGCGGTCAAGGAGATCCCCTTCAGCAATGGCAGCTACGGCCAGCCGGTGAGCCTCGGATCGAATTTCAGCTATCCGGTCGGCGTGGCGGTCGATGGCAACGACAACGTCTTCGTGGCGGACCTCTTCAACAGTGCGGTGTTCGAGATTCCCTTCAGCGGCGGCAGCTACGGGACCCCGCTGAGCGTGGGATCCGGATTCAGCAATCCCTACGGCGTGGCGGTAGATGACTACGGCGACGTGTTCGTGGCTGATTCGTCCTACAACGCCGCCCTCGAGATTCCGTTCAGCAATGGCAGCTATGGCGCGACGGTGAGCGTGGGTTCCGGTCTGAACGGCCCCGTCGGCGTAGCGGTGGATTCGGTCGGCCGGCTCTACGTGATCGACACGAGTGACGTCTGGATGTTCGTGCCATAGCACCGCGACGCGACCGGATCCCGTCCGGTCCGGTCGAAGGGACGCGACGGAGCATCGACCGGCTGAAGCCGAACGTGCGTCGCTGCGGAGACGGCACGGGAAGCACGAAGGCGGCCACGCCGCGGCCGCTGCGCGACCGCACGTTGCCGTCGTCCTGTACGCCACCAACGGGCGATGCCGATCACACAGAGAGGAGAACGGTGGCGGGCGACGCCGTCGCCCGCAGAGTTGCTCGCGCTAGGAAGCCGGTCCGCGCCGTGCGGCCTCGATCGCGGCGATGTCGATCTTCTTCATCTTCATCATGGCGTCGAACGCGCGCTTCGCGGCCGCCCGGTCGGGATCGGTCGTTGCTTCCATCAGTGCGCGCGGGGTGATCTGCCAGGACAAGCCCCACCGATCCTTGCACCACCCGCAGGCGCTCTCGACGCCGCCATTGCCGACGATCGCATTCCAGTATCGATCGGTCTCGGCCTGGTCGTCGGTGAGGATCTGGAAGGAAAACGCTTCGCAATGCCTGAAGGCCGGCCCGCCGTTGAGGCCGAGGCAGGCGACGCCCACGACAGTGAACTCGACCGTGAGCACCTGCCCCGTCTTGCCGTCCGGATAATCGCCGGGCGCACGGTGCACCGCAGTCACGCCACTGTCGGGAAAGGTCCGTGCGTAGAACCTGGCGGCCTCCTCTGCCGTGCCGTCATACCACAGACAGATCACGTTCCTGGTCATTGCCTGCCCCCCAATGTCTCACCGATGGAACCCCGGGAGGCCGACGGCACTCCCGGTCGATGCCACCCGAATGAGCCCGGCTCGCGAAACATCCAACCGGTCATCGGCCTGTCCGACCTGCGGTACGTGCCACGCGCGCTCGAGTGAAGCAGAGAACTTCGCGCGTGCCGATGTGATGGATGAAATTGTTCGCGGAAACCGGGCGACGTTCGCGACATTGTGCCACGCCGACGCGCCGCCTCCCGCGAGCCTCGGCGGACTTCCGCGGCTGGCCTCGCGGGTTGCACTGCAGTAACGCGGGCAGCGCCGGCACGCGCACGCCGTCGCGCTCCAGACGTGCACGTCCCGGCGTATCGCGCCGGGACTGCAGGGCATTAAGATAGACGGCATGGACGCACCGCTCCCGCTATACACCGATGCGGCGCCGGACGGCGCCGCGGTGGTCGACGTCGATCCGTTCAGCCGGGAATTCTTTGCCGATCCCTATCCCGGACATCAGCGCCTCCGAGATGCCGGCCGGGTCGTCTGGCTGAGTCGGCACAACATCGCGGCAACCGCGCGCTACGAAGAGGTTCGCCAGGCGCTCCAGGACTACAAGACCTTCTCGTCCGCGCGCGGCGTCGGCCTTGCCGACTTCACCCGCCACGGGCGATTCCGGCTGCCGAGCCTGATCCTCGAAGCGGATCCGCCCACCCACACGCGCTCGCGCGCCGCTCTGGCGAAGGCGCTGTCGCCGGCCGTGATGCGTTCCCTGCGCGAGAGCTTTGCGCAGACCGCCGAGGAGATGGTCGCGGCGCTCGTCGCCAAGGGTGAATTCGACGGATGCTCCGAGCTCGCGGAGGCCTATCCATTGAAGGTATTTCCGGACGCGATCGGGATGCGTCCGGAGAACCGCCACTATCTCCTGCCGTACGGCGACATGGTGTTCAACTCCTTCGGGCCGGCGAACGAGTTGTTCGAGGCGGCCGCGAAGCGCGCCAAGGATGTCTTTCCGTGGGTCGAGGCCGAGGCACTGCGCAAGCACCTGAAGCCGGACGGCTTCGGCATGATCCTCTACCAGTGCGCGGACGCCGGTGAGATCACCGAGGACGAGGCGCAGAAGCTCGTACGCTCCATGCTGACGGCGGGCGTCGACACCACCGTGAACGGCATCGGTGCTTCGCTCTACTCGCTGGCGCGCTTCCCCGAGCAGTGGGACAGGCTGCGCACGGACCCCGCGCGGCTCGCGAAGGCCGCGTTCGAAGAGGCGGTCCGCTTCGAGTCACCGGTGCAGACCTTCTTCCGCACGACTACCTGCGCCACCGAGCTCGGCGGCGTGCGCCTCGAGGAGGGGCGGAAGATCCTGCTGCTTCTCGGAGCCGCCAATCGCGATCCCCGCCAGTGGCAGGATCCCGACCGGTACGACATCGAACGCAAGGTCCTGGGTCACGTCGGCTTCGGCGCCGGCATCCACGTGTGCGTCGGTCAGCTGCTCGCGAGACTCGAGGGCGAGCTCGTGCTGCAGGCTCTCGCGAAGCGGGTCCGCCGCATCGAATTCGCAGGCGAGCCGGAGCGCCGCTTCAACAATACGCTGCGAGGCCTGAGCCGCTTGCCGTTGCGCTGCGTGCCGGCCTGAGCCGGCTCGATCGCCCGCCGACGGGCTCGCACGCCCGCTCGCACGTCCGGAGGGGGAAGGCGCGGCGCGGCGCGACGCGGCACGGGATCCGCAGCAGCTGCGACTCTGCGGCGCTGAGATCCCCGTCACGAACCACCGGCTCGGCCGCCGTCCGGGTGCCCGGATGACCGCAGTCCGGCCTCGCACTGTGACCAGCGTCGCCGCTGCGTATCGGTCGGCCGGGTTAGCGTATCCGCATGTACCGAGCCTTTCGACGACCGTCATGGACGAGGTCAGTCGCGTTCCGCGGCGGCGCATCTGTCGCCGCCGCCGCGCTGCTCGCGTGCGCGCCCGCCGCGGTACACGCGCAGCAGGTGTACCGTTCCGTCGATGCTGACGGACACATCGTGTACTCGGATCGGGCCGACGCCCCGCCGACCCAGCGGCCCGCAACGACCCCGGATCAGGGTGGCGGCCCGCCGCGCGTGCTGCATTTCTGCTGGACCAACTGCTTCACGCTGACGCTCGTCGACGGGCAGTACGTCCGCGTCGACGGTGTCGACGAAACCTGGACCATCGAGCGCTTCGCGCCTGGAGCATTCGTGCTGCATCGGCACGACGCGCCCGCGGTCTGGAACGGATTCAGTTCGGACGTCACCTATGCGGGTGTCGTATCGAACGACCAGCTCGTGAACGTCACGATCGGCGGCCGGCCCGTGCCCGACATCAGGGTGGCATGGGGCCGCTCGCTCGACACGTTGCCCGGCAGCAATGCCGAACGGGATCAGCGCGGCCAGGCACACGTCGAGGCACCGGCCGAGATTCAAGATGCATCGCGTGACGACTCCGGCACTGCCGACGGCACCCGCGCCTCGGTGGCACCGCCGCCGTTGCCGAATGAGGAGCAGCCACCCGTTGCGCAGGACGGGTATCTCTGGACCCCCGGATACTGGGCCTGGAGTTCCGGCGGCTACTACTGGATCCCGGGAGTCTGGGTGCAGCCGCCGCGCGTCGGCGTGCTGTGGACGCCCGGCTACTGGGCCTTCGCGGGCGCCGTCTATGCATTCCATGCGGGGTACTGGGGCCCGCACGTCGGCTTCTACGGTGGCATCAATTACGGCTACGGCTACTCGGGCGTCGGGTACGCGGGTGGCCGCTGGGTAGGAACTTCCTTCGCCTACAACCAGGCAATCAACAACGTCAACGGGGTGGTCGTCCACAACACCTACGCCGAGCAGCCCGTGAGCCCGGTCGCTGCCTCTCGCGCGAGCTTCAACGGTGGACCCGGCGGCATCGTCGCGGTGCCGACGGCGCAGGAGAAAGCAGCCGCCGCCGAACCGCACATCGCCGCGACGCAGCAGCAGCGCCAGTTCGTGCAGCGGGTCGCCGGGCAGCCAACCACGATGGCGCTCGCAGTCGCACCACGACCCCCCGTCCCGGTTGCGCAGGCGCGTGTGACTTCAAAGCTCGCGCCCGTGGCTCACGTGCGAGCAATGGCGCCGGCGCGTGTCGCCACTCAGCCGGCCGTCGTACGGGCAACAGCTGTCGATGCGCCCCGGGCCCAGGCTACGCCGCGACAGCCGATCATGCCGAAGACGACGCACCTCGCGTCGACAGCGACTCGCAAACAGGAACGCTGAGTCGCGTCCTCAGCCGGACCTCTCCGGTTGCCGGAGCAATCCCGTTCTCTGCACGTGCGCCGCGCGGCGCAGCTCACCCCGGGAGTCGACGCCTCCGCCGTCCGCGTGGACTCGCGCTGGCCTGCGGGACACCGACGGGCTGCGCCCGCCGGTCCCGATTCGCGCGCGCCCGCGCTCAGCGTGGCTTCAGGGTGACGGGCACTTCCATGACGCTGTCCACCGGCAATTTGTTGAGCTCGGCCGCCTTGCGCACGGCCGCCTCGCTCGGACCTTCGTACACGCAGAAGGTCTTGGTCTCGTCGGCATTGGCGTAGGACTGTACCCAGCGCACGCCGACCGAGGCGTTGTTGGCGTTGACCTTCTTCTTCGTGGCGGCGTCGAGCCCCTTCAGCGCACCCGCCGGGAACGTGCGCTCGATGAGATAGCGGTGCATCACGACCGGTGGCTGGGCAGCAGGCGGCGCTGGCTCGTCCGCGGCAAAGGCCTGGGTCGCGGCGCAGAGCAGCAGGCCGGCAATGAGTCTTTTCATGAGAGGTCTCCTCGAAGCTGGAAATGGATGTGCGGGGACCGTCGGATCATTCGGCGGTCGCCGGATCGATGACCGTGGACACCCGGGAGATCCGGTTCGCCGGGAAGCCGCCGAGCTCGGCGTGACGCCGGACGAGGGATTCGTCGGCGGCCTGGTAGATGCAGTAGATCTTGTCCGCGGTCACGTAGCTCTGCACCCACTGAACGCTCGGCCCGAGGCTGCTCAGCACGCCACAGGACTTCTGGGAGATCATCTTGAGATCCGCGGGACTCATGTTGCCTGCACCGGGTATGTCCCTTTCGATGACGAACTTGGGCATGGGAACTCCTTGACTGGGGCTGCGCTGCGTTACGGGGCTTCGGCGGCCGACCGGAGGCCCGGGTCTCGGGTCCGGCCGGCAGGCGCAGGTACAGGGTTGCTCTTCGCGGGTGGAAAGTCCTGAAAGCAGCCTGAAAATCTCCTGAAACATGGTTAACTACCCGAACCGCCAGCGCAGCGGCAGCAGCAGGCCCGCCGCGGGCCGCAGCCATCCCAGGGGGCCCGACGGGTGGACCGGATCCGCGTAGGACAATTCGAAATCGACCCGGGCGAGCGCCGTCTGCGCCGTGACGGGGAGCCGATCGAACTCGGCGCGCGGGCCTTCGATCTCCTGCTCGTGCTCGCCGAGAACGCCGGGCACCTCGTGACCAAGGCGACACTGCTCGAGCGCGTCTGGCCGCACCTCGTCGTCGACGAGAACAACCTCGCCGCCCAGGTGGCGAGCCTGCGCCGCATACTGGGTGCAGGCGCCATTCGTACCGTGCCCGGATTCGGCTACCGGCTCGAGCTGGCGGTGTCCGCGGCGGCTGCGGGCGCGGCCCTGCCCGGGAACGAGGTGCCGCGGCTAGCCATTGCCCGACGTCCCGGCGGCCGCCTCGGCCGGCTGATCGGCCGCGAGGATGACCTGCTCCAGGTGGAGGCGGCCCTCACGCGTACCCGACTCGTGACCATCGTCGGCACCGCCGGCATCGGCAAGACACGTCTCGCTGAGGAGGTACTGGCGCGCGAGCGCATGGTGCCGGCCGACGCGGCAGCCGTCGTGCCGCTGGCGGCGATCGGTCACGCATCGCAGGTGCCGCCCGCGATCGCCCTTGCCACCGGCGTTGCTCTCCCGGAGAACGCCGACGGTTTCGCGGCGCTTGCCCGGGCGCTCGGGGACGTTGAGCTGCTGCTCGTACTCGACAGCGTCGAGCACCTGGCCGGGGAGATCGCAGAACCCCTGGCGCGACTGGCCGGGCAACTCGGCAACCTGCGGCTCCTGGTGACGAGCCAGGCACCGCTCGGGATTGCCGGCGAAGTCGTCTACCGGCTGGGTGCGCTGCCAGTCGCAGATCCCGGTGCGGTACCGGCGGACGTGACTGCCTGCCCGGCTGTCGCGCTCTTCGCCGAGCGCGCGATCGCCGCCGACCGCAACTTCCAGCTGACGGCGACGAATGCCGCCCAGGTCGCAGGCATCTGTCGCCGCCTCGATGGCAACCCGTTCGCGCTCGAACTCGCCGCTGCGCGCATTCCGGCGCTCGGTCTGGGTGGACTCAGCTGTCGCCTCGACGACCGGTTCCGGCTCCTGAAACTCGGAACGCGCTCCGCCGCGGGGCGGCACGACACGCTCAAGGCCGCGTTCGAATGGAGCTGCAGCCTGCTGACGCCCGGTGAAAAGCGCGTCTTCGACGGGCTCGGCGCGTTCGCGAGCAGCTTCTCGCTCGAGGCCGCGGCACGCGGCCTCGCGGACCCCGCGACCGATGCGGTCGAGGTGATCGACCTCGTCGGCCGCCTGGTGGACCGCTCGCTGGTCACGCTCCTGCCGGGGGAACCGGCGCGCTACCGGCTGACGGAGACCGCGCGCTACTACGCGCTCGCGGAACTCGCGGCGCACGGCGCGCTCGATGCCGCGCGCGCCGCAATGGCCGCGACCATGCTCGTGCTCCTCGACACGGCGTTCGAGGAATACTGGTCCGTGGACGAGGCCATATGGCTCGCACGGTACGCCCCGGAGGTCGAGAACGTGCGCGCTGCCATCGACTGGGCAGCTGATCACGATCGGGCACTCGGCATCGCGCTCTACGGCTCGGCGTGGCCGCTGTTCGTCGAGGCGGACCTGCTTCCGGAAGCGCGCCTCAGGTTCGATCAGACCGTGCGGCTGCTGAGCGACAACCTCCCGCGCCAGCGCGTGGGCCGTTTCTGGAATGCCGTGTCGGCGTTCGACTCGACCCGCCAGTACGATCGCGCGCGCTATGCCGCGGAAGTGGCCGCCGCGATGCATGGCGCGACCGGTGACGCGCGCGCCCGCTATTACGCGCTGATGCAGGTTGCGCTCAACTCCCCCGCGGACCCGGCGGCGGCGCGGGTGGCAGTTGACGAGGCACGCGCGCTCGAGCAGCCCGGCTGGCCCGCACGCCTGCTCGCGCACGGCGCCATGGCCGAGGCGGCGACGTGCATGGCGGCGGACGACTGCGACGGGGCGCGCACGGCGTGCCGGCGCGCGGTGCGCCTCGCACTCACGGTCAGCGAGCGCCTGGCGCTCGCGGCGACGGTGCAGATCGTGGAGCTCGACCTCGCCTCGCGCGACACCGCGGCCGCGCTGCAACTCGGCCGGCCTCTCGCGCTCAGCCTGCGGCACTCGGGACGGCATGCGACGCGCTTCGAGCTCCTCGTGCTCGTTATTGATGCCCTGGCCCTCGACGGCGCGCTGGACGAGGCCCGGAATCTCGGCGCGGAGCTGCTCGCGCTCGCCCGCCGCCTCGACGCCGGCCGGCTGTACAAGGCACTCGATGCCTTCGCACTGCTCGCCTGCCTCGATGGGCGGGTCGAGACCGCAGCACGCATCAGCCGATGCGCGGACGTCGCCTACGCCGCGCACGGACTCATGCGCCGGCGAAGCTGCGACGAGCAGCTGCGTGCGCGGCTCGACGCGGCGCTCGCGGTGCGGCTCGGAGACCACTGGCGCGAGCAGCCGGCCGACGCCGTGCCGGACGAGCTCACCGCTGCGGCCCTTGCGCTCGGGATCGACCCATGAGTCCGGCTGCTCGTCACGGTGCGCGGCAGGTGCGGCAGTGACCAGGGCGACTGCAATGCGGACGCTGCTCCTGACCTGCCTCGCGATGTTCGCGTTCGCGGCGAACTCACTGCTGTGCCGCGTTGCGCTTCGCACCACGAGCATCGACCCGGCGACCTTCACCGCCGTGCGGCTGGTCGCCGGCGCCCTGATGCTCGGCCTCATTGGATTCGGCCGGTCGGGCGCAGCGCCGGTGCGGGGGAACTGGGGATCGGCACTCGCCCTCTTCGCCTACGCTGCCGGATTCTCGTACGCGTACCGGAACCTGACTGCGGCGACCGGCGCGCTCCTCCTGTTCGGCGCGGTGCAGGCGACGATGATCGGAGTCGGCGCGCTGCGCGGCGAGCGGCTGGGAGGTCGATCGCTGCTCGGGCTCCTGATCGCCGTGGCGGGCCTCGTTGCACTGCTTGCACCCGGGCTGTCGGCGCCGCCCCCTGCCGCCGCCGCGCTCATGCTGGGCGCCGGCGCGGCGTGGGGCATCTATACGCGCCGTGGTCGTGGCGCGGGCGATGCGACGCAGGTGACTGCGGGGAATTTTCTGCGCGCCGCGCCCATGGCGCTCGCCCTCGCGGCCGTCGAGCTCGCGCGGTTGCGGCCCGACCCCGAAGGGATGGGTTATGGGCTCGCGTCCGGCGCCCTTGCCTCCGGGGTTGGCTACGCCGTCTGGTACCGCGTGGTGCCCGCGCTCGCGCCCGTGAGCGCGTCGGTGGTCCAGCTCAGCGTCCCGGTGATCGCCTCGCTCGGTGGGTACCTCCTGCTGGGCGAGCCGATCACGCTTCGGCTGGTGCTGGCATCGGTGACGATTCTGGGCGGGATCGGCCTCGTGATCGGGACGCGTGCCCGGTAGGCGGAACGCCTTGCGGGCGCTGGCGGTCACCGGATCCGGGCAGCGTCGCTGCAGCCGGTGCCACATCGCGATCGCGGCACGACTGCCGGCGGGCGCCTGCCGCCGCGGTTCGACCGCTCGTCGAGAGTTCGGAACCCGGAGCGGAGCCCGCGCGCCTGATCCCGATTCGCAGTGTGTTGGGTAGCGCACCGAGGATCCTCGTCCGCAGGCGCGATATGCGTATCCGCCCGAACTGACGGGTCACGGATCGCGCTGCCAAACGGCGTCCCGCCTCCCGTGCCGGGCGGCGACTCCTGGAAGGCATCGCAGGGACGACTGAACGTGCGACAGCCCCATGTCCTGCTCATCGAAGACGACGTTGCCGTGCGAGCGGCAACGAGGCTCCTCCTGAAGATTGCGGGCTTCGAGGTCAGCGTTGCCGCCTGCATCGCCGAGGCGATCGGGCACGCGCGACGCCATGACGACTTTGAGGTCGTGATTTCCGATTACCACCTCGGCTGCATGGAGAACGGCGTCGAAGCGATAGCAGCCGTGCGCGAGATTTGCGGTCCCGGCCTCAGGGCCGTACTGATGAGCGGCGACACTGGCCTCTTGCTCACCGAGGAGGAGCGCGGCCCGAACACGGCCCTGTCGCCGAAGCCGACCCGCATTGACGACTTCCTCGCGCTCCTCCCGGTCCCTGAGCCGTAGACGCCGAACGCGGCCTGCGTCTCCGGATTCCCGCCCGCGGCACGGACCCGCGACTGCCGCATCGCAGCCGTGAGTCGCGCCGCGGCGCCCAATGAGCGGCGAGCCGCGATCCCTTTCATCGGCATTGCGATGCCCGCGCGACCTGGTGGGCGTCCCGCGACGCTTCACGCTCCATGCCACGCACGCCGGCGCAGTCTCGCCCGCGCTCTGCACGGACCTGGAACGGTCGTTCTTGCGGCCGCATGCAGCCATTCGATGCGCGTGCGGAAATGGCGCTCACGGCGTACGCCGTTCCGCGGAGCCCTTAAGCGCTCGCGGTTGCTGCGTGAGCGGGAGTAGCGGCGCTTCGGTCCTAAGCTGGGTTCGCCCGCGCACAGACGAATCGCGGACGCCGTCGGAGTGTAGTTCCTCGCAGATGCTTCGACGATGAGGCACGTGGTACGTCGAGTCGCGTCGCAATCGGCAGGAGCGCCGGGGGATTCTCATGAACCAGGACCAATGGATCGGTCGCGTCGAAATTGCACTTGGAGCAGCCACCGAGCTCGTCGGTGCCGTGCTTCATTCCGCGAACCTGCAGAACCGGGGCTTGCGCCAGCGGACGCTCGGTCGCGCGCGGACTCGCTACGGCAGCGCAGTCGCCGCGGTCGCGCGGCGTTCCCACTGAGCGGTGAGTCAGCGGCCCGACGGCACATCGCGGCAGACGCCGGGCGAGCGATCTCAGGTTCCGACGGGTGCGACCGCCCCTTCGGGCGATTTCAGCCTCGCACCGAAGGCCAGCAGCCACACGAGCATCGGCAGCTCTCCCCACTGGAGAACCATTGCAAACGGGTCGACGAGAGTGCGATACGCCGGGAAGAGTATCGCCGTGCACGACCCGACCAGATTGCCGACGCCCGCGAGAATCAGGACGAACCCCAGGAATCGGGGAATGAATCCCGATCGGATGACGAGCGCACCGAACGGGAACAGCCACAGTCCCCAGAAGATCCCCACGACGACGAGCCCCTGTCCGTGCAGGCGCAGAAACAGGTATGCGAGTGCATCGAGCTGCTCCTTGTTGAATGCCGAAAGGTACCGGGGCGCGTCGACCAGCGTCAGCGCGCCGAGCTCGCTGACCACGTTGATGAAGACGACCGGTACCGAGACCAGTGCGCCGAGGATCACCATCAGCCGCGCCCGCGGTTCGTCAACGCTCTTCAACAGGCGGTATAGGGCGAGGACGAGAAAGATGAAGACCGTCTGGTGGAAGAGCTCGCTGCCGATGCCGAAGCCCAACAGCGTCCCGGAGGCGCGGATGTGGTCCGCCGTCGCGGTCGCATCTCCCGGGACGATCAGCCTGCCCGGTACGTAGACAAGGCCGAAGGGAGCGCTGAGTCCGACCAGCAGGTAGAGCCACCCGGCGAGTCGCGCGTGCCGCTGCATCTCGTTCATCTCGTGGTGCCCCTCTACTCTTTCTCGATGAGTGAGCCAGCTGGCGCGCAGCGGTCGCAGATGGATCCCTGCAGATGTTCGAGCATCGCGCCGAGTGCGGCAGACGCGTCGTCGCACGCGCTGAGCGTCCCGCCGCATTGAAGTGCCCGACGGTGAACGCCGTGCCAGGATCGACTCGCCCGCCCGAGGCGCTCACGTTCAGGCCCTGCGTGCCCAGCGTCGCGTCGGATGCGCGGCGGTTGACTCTCCCGGACGGTGATCTCACGTCGACGCGACCGTCACGCCGGCGCGCGCCGCATCGGTCGGCGCCACGGGCGACGCACGGGCCCTCGTACGGTACTCCTTATAAATCATGGCGTTGTGCTTTCCGGGTCGCGCCGGAGGCCCTCCGGCGCGCGGCGCCAGGCCCGGCTGACTGCAGGATCCATCGCGAGAACGCCGCTGCCATTGCGAATCATTCGCGCGAGTACTGCGAACGGCGGAATACTCAAAACCCCTACCCTAAGCAGATTTTATTCGGGTATTGTGCACGCCGCCTTGCACCCATGCCGATGAAGAGGGAGATGTCGACGTGCCCGTACGGGATTTTTTTGGTGAGCAGGCTGCCCGCGGCGCAGTCCTGATTCTGAGTTCGCTGACGATCTCTGCTGTTGCACTCGCGGATGACCCGCCGCCGCCGGACGGCAAGTGGATCGGGGCAGGCCAGGCCGGACTTCTGATCTCGAGTGGCAACAGCGACTCGACCTCGATCAACGCCAAGCTGAATCTCGCGCGCACGGACGGCCCGTGGAAGAACATCGTGTACGTGGGTGGCCTCGACGGCAAGAACAACGGCATCGTCAGCGGCGAAGCGCTCGAGGGCCGCTACGAGCTCGACCACAAGATCAGCGATGACCTCTTCTGGTTCGGCTCGGCGGACGCGGTCCGCGACCTGTTCAGCGGCTTCGACTACCAGGCGACCATCGCCGGCGGCATCGGCTACAGGTTCCTCAACAGCGACGAGACCAAGCTCTCGGCCACGCTCGGCATCGGCTACCAGCGGCTCGAGACGCAGACGCTGACCAAGGACGCCGCGGGCGCGGTCGTCGAGCGCAGCAACGGCCCCTCGCAGGGCGACCTCGTCGGTACCGCCGGGCTCAACCTCGAGCAGAAGCTCACCGGCACCACCAAGCTCACCGACAAGCTGTTCGTCACCTCCGGCTCGCTCAACACGAACGTCGCCAACGACCTCGCGGTCGCGGTCTCGATCAGCGGCGAGCTTGCGCTCAGCGTCGGTTATGGCATTCGCTACAACACGACGCCGGCGGCCGGCGTCAAGAAGCTCGACCAGCTGACCACGGTCAATATCGTCTACAACATCAAATAAGACGGGGAGACATCATGAGTTTCGCATCGGAGTTCAAGGAATTTGCGGTGAAGGGCAACGTCATCGACCTCGCGGTCGGTGTCGTGATCGGCGGCGCGTTCGGCAAGATCGTCTCGTCGATGGTGGATGCGATCATCATGCCGGTCGTCGGCGTGCTGACGGGTGGCGTGAACTTCTCGTCGCTCGCGCTCACCATCGCGACCGGTCCCAAGGGCGAGCCGGTGCTCCTCAAGTACGGCGCCTTCATCCAGTCGGTGGTCGACTTCCTGATCGTCGCGTTCGTGATCTTCATCGCGATCCGCGGCATCAACCGCCTGAAGCGGCCGGCACCGCCCGCCGCCGACGCACCGCCGCCGCCGCCGCCGCGCAGCGAAGTGCTGCTCGAAGAGATCAGGAACCTGCTCTCGAAGCGCGCCTAGGCGCGGTCGGTCTGCGCACTCCGCCGGTGCCGCGTGGCGGCAGCGGCGGAGGCCGGCGCCGGCAGGCTTGCCTTGGGCACGCTGCTTGAGGCGCGCTCGAGCGGCACGTTAGACTCGTCCTTGCCTGACGCGAGGACCCGCACGTGAGTTGCTTCCGCCACCTGACTACGCTCGCGTGCATCGCGGTCATCGCCGCTCCTGCGGCCGCCGCCGAGGCTCCCGCCGCGACCGCTCCGCCGGTGCATACCTACAGCGCGCTCGTGATCACGCCGGCCGGCGACCTGGTCGCGAGCGTCGAGGACGTTCGCACCTGGGAGAATGCCGCGGAGCCGCACGGCAAGATCGTCGTGCGCGCCGTGCACGATGGCAGGGTCGTGGAAACGCTCGATCCCTGCGCGACCTGCCGCTACAGCGCGCTCGCGTGGTCCGCGGACGGCGGCGCGCTCGCCGTGCTTGGCACCGACGCCGCCGCAGGAACGACGCAGATCCTGCTGCTCCGCGGCGAGCACATCACGACGCTCGCGACCCTGCAGGGAATCGCAAGCACGCCGCGCTTCGCGCCGGACGGCCGGTCGCTCGCGGTACTCGCGACGATTGCGGCGAAGAAGAAGACAGGCGCACTCGAGGCGGGCGTACCCCAGGTCGGGGATATCGGCGCCGAGCCGGACGAACAGCGGATCGCCGTCGTCGCGCTGGACGGCGGAGAGCTGCGCCTGGTGTCGCCCCCCGACACCTACGTCTACGAGTATGGCTGGACGCCGGACAGCAAGGGCTTCGTCGGCACCGCCGCCAAAGGGGACGGCGACAACAACTGGTGGATCGCGGAACTCGACGGCTTCGACCTGGCGACGGGCGCGGTGCGCCGGATCGCCAAGCCGGACATGCAGGTGTCGATGCCGACCGTGGCTCCGGACGGCAGGCACGTCATGTTCGTCGGCGGCCTGATGAGCGACTTCGGACCGACCGCTGGCGACGTCTACGAGGTGGCAGCCGGCGGTGGAGTGCCGGTCGATATGACGCCGGGATTCCGGGGTTCTTTCGACTCGCTCCTGTGGCGCGGCAAGCACCTGTACGCATCTGCGGTCATCGTCGATCGCGCAGCACTGCTCGAGTTCGACGCTGGCGGCCACGCACCGAAGATCCTGTGGAGCGCGCCAGTGACCGCAAGTGCGGCGGACGGCAAGGTGGCAGTCAGTGCCGACGGTCGCACCGGGGCGTCGGTGACCGAGGACTTCGGCCACGCGCCGCGCATCATCGCTGGCGCAATTGCAGGCATGCTGCCGATCACGCACGACAACGACGGGCTCACGGTCGACCTCGACGTGCAGAGTGTGCGGTGGAAGTCCGATGGTCTCGACGTGCAGGGCTGGCTGGTCGGGCCGGCCAGTCGGCCGCCCGGCAAGCGCTATCCAATGATCGTGCACGTGCACGGCGGACCGAGCGCCGTGGTGCTGCCGTCGTTCGGCACGGATTACTCGGCATATACGCCGATGCATGAGTGGGTCGCGCGTGGTTACTACATGTTCCTGCCCAATCCGCGCGGCAGCTTCGGCCAGGGCGCACAGTTCACGAGCGCGAATTACCGCGATTTCGGCGGCGGTGATTTCCGCGACATCATGAGCGGCGTGGATGCGGCGGAGAAAGCGGCGCCCATCGATGATCACCGGCTCGGGATTCACGGCCACAGCTACGGCGGATTCATGACGATGTGGGCCGTGACGCGCACCAACCGCTTTCGCGCTGCAATTGCCGGCGCCGGTCTTTCGAATTGGATCAGCTACTACGGCCTCAACGGTATCGATACCTGGATGATCCCGTTCTTCGGCGCGTCGATGTACGACGATCCGGCGGCCTACCGTGCGATCTCGCCGCTTGAGTCCATCAAGCAGGTGCACACGCCGACGCTGCTGTATACCGGCGAATTCGACGTCGAAGTACCGGCCTCGCAGTCCTTCGAATTCTGGCATGCGCTGCGTGCCATGGGTGTCACGACGGAACTGCATGTCTATCCGGGAGAGGGGCACCTTATCCGGCAAGCCGAGCACGTCACCGACCTCAGGCGCCGCCTGCCGGAATGGTTCGACCGCTACCTCACACCCTAAGATTCGGGCATTCCCTTACGCGCGGCCACGCCGGCGTCGCGACCTGCGCGCTCAGGCGGCAGGCGCTTTCCAGGCGCTTAACAAAGTGTGCGCGTGCCGGCGAACTTTCAACCTTCGTCACAACAGGGGCGCGGCCGGCAACGTAGAGTCGTCCCGTTCCCGTTGCCTGCTTTCCGGAGCCGCTTGTGTCGAGCACGGTCACGCCACCATCGAAATTCGCAATCCGGCCCGCCTCGTTCACGTCAGCCGTGCTTGCGCTCGCGATCGTCGTGGCGACGCCGAGCAGAGCCGACGTTTCCGATCTCGCCTTCCCGCGCCTGCAGGACCCGTCGAGCGAGGACCACCAGGATTACTCCTACTATTACGTGCCGCAGCTGAGTGAACTCAACCAGCACGTCGGCACCATTCTGAGGACCGGCCGCGTTAGGCTGGACTCGCCGTCACCGGCAGCGACGATCAGTCACTATTCCGCGTACAGCTGTTCCGGCACCTTCCACCTCACCGCTGACACGGGCCAGACCGCGACGCGCGATGTTGACTGGGCGGATGTCACCGGGCTGCGTTCGGTGCGCACCGGTCCTCAGCCATCGCTCGTGATCGAGACCCTGCGCACAGGCGGACCGGATCACGCGCCGCTCGTGCTCTACTTCTCGGATCGCGAGCTTCGCTTCCAGCTGCACCACGCGTTCGCCGTGCTCATGACTGCGTGCCACGCAGCCGCATTTCCCCACACTGGCGAGCACGCCCCGCCCGAGGAACCGGCGACGGCGCCCGCCGCCGTCGCCGAACCCGCAGCACCGCCGCCCGCTCGCTGAGCGGCAATGACCGCACGGCGCCGGCCCTGAATCCCGCGCGGCGCGCCGTTACGGCTTGCGGACGAGCGCCGCGAGTCGCATCGCCAGCTCGTCAGGCGTGAACGGCTTCTGCAGGAACGCCGCGCCGTCGCTTGCAAACAGTTCGCGGTGGCGGGCGTCGGGCGCATATCCGGACATGTACAGCACCTTGAGGCCCGGTCTCAGCTCGCTCGCACGCGCGGCAAGCTCCACGCCACTCATGCGCGGCATCACGACGTCGGTCAGCAGCGCGTCGAGCACCACCGACCGGTCGGCCAGGATCCTCAGCGCGTGGTCGACGTTATCTGCAGCGATCGGCTCGTAGCCGAAGGTGGTCAGCGCGCGCCCGAGCAGCTCACGCAGGTCGGCGCGGTCCTCGACGATGAGGATCGAGCCGCTGCCTTCGGTGGCGGGTCCGGGACCGGGTTCGGTGCTGCTCGCAGGCCGCTCGAGCCGCGGCAGCGAAATCCGGAACCGGCAGCCGCCGCCGGCTCGCGTGTCTAGTGCAATTGTGCCGCCTGAGGCGACCACGATGCCGTACACGGTCGACAGGCCGAGCCCGGTGCCGCGGTCAGCCTTGGTGGTAAAGAACGGCTCGAACGCGCGCTGCCTGGTCTCCTCGTCCATACCAGTGCCGGTGTCGGCGACGACGAGGTCGACGAGCGCCTTGCCGTGACGGCTGGTCGCGATCGTCAGTCGCCCGCCATCCGGCATTGCATCGCGCGCGTTCACTGCGAGATTCATCAGCACCTGTTCGAGCTGCGAGCGGTCGGCACGCACGTTGCCCGCGTCGATTGCCAGCTGCAGACTGAGTTCGACGTCCTCGCCAATGACGCGCTCGATCATCCGCGCGGTCTCGTCCACCACAACATTGAGGTCGAGAACATCGTTCTGCGCTACCTGCGAGCGTCCGAAGGTGAGCAGCTTCTGCGTGAGCGATGCGGCGCGCTCGCCGGCCCGGATGATCTTCGCCAGATCCTTGGCGATCGGATCGTCGGCGCGCAGCTGGCGCTGCGCGAGAGCTGCCTGGCCGAGCACGACGCTGATGATGTTGTTGAAGTCGTGCGCTATGCCGCCGGCGAGCCGGCCGAGCGCCTCCAGCTTCTGGGTCTGGCGCAGTTCGCGCTCCAGTTCGTCCTGGCGCCGCTTCAGCTGCTCCTCCTCGCGCTTGCGCGCGAAGACGTCGGGAATGCGGGATTGCGCGGCGCGCGCGGCGATCGCCGGATTGGCCGTGACGTAGCTGGCGATGCGCTCCGCGATGCGCTCGGGCTGCGCCATCACGAAGCGGCAGGTATCGTCACCCTTGGCGCGGCAGAGAATCTCGGCGGCAACCAGCTTGAGCCCGAAGCTCTCCTCGCACCAGCCGGATGAGTAGCCCGCGTTCATGATGCATACAGGTGTGTCGCTGCGGCGCCCCGCACGCACCCACGCGTCGGACTCGAACGAGTACGGGTGATCGTAGACGAGGCAGTAGGAATCATCCGGTGCCGGCTGCGATTCCGGGAGGATGTCGACGTATGCCCAGCCCGCGTGTGCGAAGTGCACCGGCCCCGCCGACAGTCGCGCGATCGGGTCCGTCAATTGCATGGTGGCGTGGAAATTGCGCGCGTCGGTCCTGCCCATCGCATGTGACAGATCGAACAGAATCGAGCGAGCAAACTCGTCAGCTTCGGCGCGACGCTCGGCGCCGTAGAGCGAGCGCACGAGGTCGAAGAATTCGACCGACAGGGCGGCCGCACGTACCAGCACGTAGCGCTCGCCGTGAATCTCGATGGTGCCGCGTGACGGATCGTCGATCCGCTCGCGAAAAAAGCGCGATACGACCTCTTCGGCCCTCGCGAAAAGCGCCTGCATCGGCGGCGGAACGGTGACGGTCTTCACGAGCTGTCGCTACCCCACCGGGACTGCGGCCATTCCGAGTATGGCATAGCACCGGAGGCGGGCTCGCCGGCGGAATTCTGCAGCCGGACGCGTGCGACGCGGGCAGTCGCAGGCAGTGCCGGTGATCGCCTCGTCGCGTGCACCGGAACCCGGGACCGGGCATCCGGCCGGATCGTGCCCGGCGGCCGGGCACCTTTGGTTTCGGTGCGGGAATTCTGCGACAGTGCCCACGGGCCGAGGGACGACCACCCGAGCACGAGATTGCGGTGCGGACCCGGCGCCGGGCACGGGCTTGCGCGACTCGACCACCAGGCGGTGTATGCCTCAGCGCGGGCCGGGTCGGGGCGTCACTGCCGGCCCGATCGCGACCGTGACCAATGGTCGCTCGGCCCGGCAGTGCACGGCGGCCGGCGCCGGCGCCGTCTCACGCGTCGCGCGGAAAGGAACCGCGCCGACAATGCGCACGGCGGCTCCTCGAATCAGATGCGGCGGGGGTGGCGTCACTATCCAGTCCGTTGGCGGCGCCACCGAATGCGTTTCCATCGAAATACAACCGCCGCATCTAGCATCTGTATCGTTCCGCTGAAGACTCCCACCCCACCTGCGCCACTGAGACCGGGCGGTTACTCGCGACAGAGGGGAGGGTACGCTTCGGGGTCAGAGGCCACGCCGGGCGGGCGCCGCACATGAAGAGCACGCAGCCATCACGTTCCATCGCACCCGCCACGCAGCGGCACGTGCTGCTGCTGCACCGCCACGTATCTGTAGGCGCGGCTGCTGCGTGGCTGAGGCGCGTCGCTGGGCTGCGGATTTCCGTCGGCGACGTGGCGGGCCATGCGGCGGTCGAGCCAGCACCGGGGACGGGCGTGCTGCTCCCTCTGCTCGGCGTGGTGCTGGTCGATTCGGACCCGGACCAGACGCGCGCGCTCGCGCGTGCCCGCGGCGATACGCTTGCGTCCCTCGCTCCGGAACGGGCCATTCGCGGCCTTTCCAGGACCGCACGTTCGGTCAGCGCCCGACCTGCGCGTCCGCGCGCCTGGGTGGACGACTCCGAGGTCGCGTGGGGCATCCGAGCGATCCGTGCGGCCGGGTCGCGCTGGTCAGGGCGGGGCGTGCGACTCGCCATTCTCGACTCCGGCCTCGACACCGGGCACACCGACTTCCGAGACCGCCCGGTCCTATGGCGCTCGTTCGTTCCCGGCACCGGCATCGAGGACACGCTAGGTCACGGCACCTACTGTGCCGGGGTCGCGTGCGGCCCGCAGCGCCCGGCCGCTGCGCCGCGTTATGGCGTCGCGCATGCCGCCGAGCTCTTTGTCGCCAAGGTGCTCGACGGACAAGCACAGGGCAGTGACGGCGCCGTGCTCGCGGCACTCGAGTGGGCCGTGGCGAACGGTTGTGCCGTCGTGTCGCTGTCGGCGGGCACGCCCGCCGACAGTCAGGATCCGCCATCGGCACTCTATGAGCAGGCCGCGGCGCGCGCATTGGGGGCGGGCACGCTCGTCATTGCCGCCGCCGGCAACGGCAGCCTGCGCCCCGACCTGCTGGCGCCAGTCGAACATCCGGCAAACTGCCCGTCGATCGTCGCGGTCGGCGCAATCAGCCCGTCGCGCGCGATCGCGCCCTTCTCGGCCGCGGGGCTGGGTGCCGGCGGCGCCGGTATCGACCTGGTGGCACCTGGCGTCGGCGTGTACTCGGCCTGGTCCGGTCCGCAGCGTTACCAGACCGCGAGTGGCACCAGCATGGCCGTGCCGTTCGTGGCGGGCATTGCGGCCCTTTTCGCCGAGGCTTGTCCGCGCGAGCGCGGCGTCGCACTGCGAGCGCGACTGCTCGCGGGCGCCTGTCGCCTTCCAATCCCGGAACGCGATGCCGGCGCGGGACTTGTCCGTGCGCCCGAGTGACGCCGCCACGACACGACGCGCGGCCACCGCCGCGCGGGTCTTCGCCACCGTCCGCATGGCGGTCGCGGTCGACGATGAATCAGTCGGAAAACTCGCCGACGTCGTGGCAGCATGCCGCCGCAACGGGCTCGACGTCGAGGCGACGCTGACAAGCATCGGCGTCGTCGTCGGCGTGGCGCACCCGGATGCGATGGTACGCCTGCGCAGCCTGCCAGGCGTGGCGGCCGTCGAGACCGAGCACGCGCTGGCGCGACACTGAGCGCCCGGGCGGCGCAGCAGGCGCGCCTAGTGCGGCGCCGGCGCGAGTTCGAACGCGTAACGTTCCGGGGGCACGTCGCGAGCGGCTGGCGCGACGTCGAGTTCGTAGCGGCCTTGCGCGAGCCGCTCTGCCGTCGCGTAAGCGGCCACGAGCCCGCGCTCATCGGCCCTGAGAACGAGCGTACCGAGCTCCGTGCGCGCGCCCCCCTCGGTACTCACGAGCGACACACGGAACTGGACACCGGGCTGCGCGCCCGACGGCGCCACCGCGAATTCGACGAGGCCGCTCTGCGGTCGAGCGAGAATGACCGGCGGAGTCGCCCCGCGCATCGCGCGGAAGGTGAAGTGCGCACTGATGCTACCGGCTGCCCCCGATGGCGGCGCAGTCGTCAGTAATGGCGGCGGCGATCCGCGCAGCACCCAGAACGCGAGCGCGATGCCGGCGAGGCCGGCGGCGAGGGCGGCGCCCACACCGAGCGCGCGCGTGCGCGTGGTCCGGGACAGGAGTGGCGCGAGGCGCCCGCGCCGCGCCAGCCGCCCGAGCCCTGCCTGCATGCGCAGTGCAAGTTCGAGTTCAGCGACGAGCGCAGGCTCGCGTATCAGCCGCTCCTCGAGGGCGCGCGCGTCGCCTTCCGGCAGCCGGTCGGCCAGGTAATCGTGCATGCGCTCCACGTCGCTGGTTGCGTGCGTCACGGTCTACCTTCCCTGGTCCGCATCGATGCCCGGTCGCGCCTGGCCGCCGTCGCCGGCAGTCGCTGGTGCAGGAACTGCGCTCGCGGCCGCGAGCCCGACCGCGAGCGCGCCGATCGCAAGAAAATCGGCCTTGGCGAAGCCCTTTGACTCGAGCAGCGTCTTGAAGCGGCTGCGCGCCCTGAAGATGACGCGGTTGAAGTGCTCGTCCGTGAGCCCCAATGCTGCGCAGATCGAGTCCTTGCTCTCCTCCCGCAGGTAGAAGCGCACCAGCACGTCGCGGTCGCGCGCGGTTGGCAGTTCCTCGAGTATCCGCCGCGCAAGGGTCGCCCACTCGCGCCAGCCGGCGCCGTCCGCGCCGCCGTCGCCATCGGCGACGGCAAGATCATCGAGGGCCGCGGCGCTCGACGCGCCGCTTCGGTCTTTGCGGCGATGGTTGCGCAGATGATTGAGCGCGACCCGGTAAAGGAACCCGCCTACGTTCGCCGGGTCCGCGATGTCGCCGCTGCGCAGCTTCTGCAGGGTCGTCACCGCTGCATCCTGAAGGATGTCCGCCGCGACCTCGGGGTCGTGCACGCGACGCAGGATGAGAGCGCGAAGGCCTGGATAGTCGCGATACACTGCCGCGAGATGGGTGACCGGATCCGCCACCGGTGCCGCCGTGCCATCGTCATGGCGAGCATCGGACGGCAGAGTCGCCCCGGGGACCGGCAGTTCTTCCATGACAGCCATTCGGGAAGTATAAGGGCCATGCACCGGACAGCGCACGGCAACCTGCGCATGCGGGAAGTCTGGCCCGTGCTTTGCGTCGCGTTCGGCGTCGCCTGCGGACCGTCGGTTTCGCGGGCAGCCGCCCCGCAGAACTGCAGTGCAGCGATCGGTAGCCTGCCGCAACTGCAATCGGCGACCGCCCGCCTGGTCGGCAGGCAGCCTGTCGTTTGGACCCTCGCGGCACCGTCGGGCCAAGAACGCCTGGTCGAAGTGGCGCTCGCCGGTAACGATGCGCTGGTAGAGATCGTCGCCGGCGACAAGCGGGTCATCGGCCGCTCCGACCACCCCGAGCGGCGCAGCGGGACGCGATGGGTCATCGTCGGTGCCAGGGCCGGCGAGTCGCTGTCCGTGCGAGTTACCGGCAAGGAACACGACGCCACCCGCGGCACGGCGTCCCTGCGCATTCTGGCGTTCGATGCCTTCGCGGCGGACGCCCCGTGCCGGGCGGTCGTGCGGCTCATCGCCGGCGCCGACTCCGACTACGCGGCCGGCCAGGACGTCAGCCACGGTCGCCACGGCGGCGGCGTCAGCGCCCGCCACCACTTCCTGCGCGCCGCCGAAGGCTACGGCGCGGCACACCGTCTGCTCGCTGCACTCGCCGACCCGGGACTCGGCGGCTCCGCGGCGCTGGCTGCCGCAGGCGTCGAGTACTTCGACCTGCAGAACTGGGCGGCTGCCGCCAGCTGGGCCTCGCGGGCGAGTTCTGAGCTTGCGCCCGTGGACCAGTACCGCACGGCGCGCAGCGATGCGCTCATCGCCGCGGCGTGGATGGAACTCGCGGCCGGTGCAGCACCCGGCAAGCCAGTAGCGGACACCGGTCTCGACGCCGAGGCGCTGCGGGAGCGGGCGCGCATCGCCCTCGCGCGGCTCGCCCGCCTGCACTTGGCACGGCACGAGCCGTACGATGCGGCGCTGCAGGTCAATAACCTCGGCCTCATCGACCTGCATGAAGGTCGCTACAGCGCCTGTGCTGCGACGTTCCGCCGGGCCGAAGGTCTGTTCGCCGCCATCGGCGAGCAACCGCGCCAGGGCATCGCCGCGCAGAATCTCGGCCTGTGCCAGTGGGGACTCGGGGAGCTGCGCGCGGCCCTTGGCTCGATGACCATCGCCCTCGGACACCTGCACCCGGACCCGTACCCGCGCTTGTACCTCGCAACGCTCAACAACACGGCGCTGCTGCATGCCGCGCTCGGTGAGCTCGATGCGGCGCTGCGGTTGCACGATCAGGCGCTGGCGCTCGCGCGGCAGATCGAGGCACCGCGCGACGTGGCGCAGTCGTTGTTCGGGATCGGTACGACCTACTACGCGCTCGGCGATCTCGGCCGGGCGCGCGCGGCGCTCGAGCAGTCGCTCGCGATCCGCTCCGCTGCCCTGGACGGGCGGGGGCGCATGGCGACGCTGCGCGCGCTCGCGACCATCGATGCCGACGAAGGCAGGCCGGCCGTCGCGCAGGCACTCGACAAGGAGGCGCTTGCGCTTGCGACCGCACCCGCCGCGCAGGCAAGCATCCGCCTGCAGCTGGCGGAGCACCTCGCCGCGGCGGGCGACCGGTCGGCAGCGCTCGGCCTGCTCGACGCCGAGATCGCGGCGGACGCCGGCGGCGACCCGCTGGTGGTGGGCCGGGCGCTGCTAGCGCGAGCTGCCGTGCGCCGCTCGAATGGTGACCTGACGGGTGCGCTCGCGGATGTCGACGCCGGCCGGCCCCGGTTGCGCGCGCACGGCTCGGTCAGCGACAGCTTTCTCACGGAATTCGAGGCAGCGCGCATCCTGCGCGACCGCAACATGCCTGACGCCGCGCTGCAGGCCATCGGGGCTGCACTCGAATACGCCGGGGCGATGCGCCTGCAGACCGCCAATCCCGAACTGCGCACCCAGATCCAGGCGCCGCTGCGGGCGGCCTACGCCTTCGAGGTCGACCTCTTGTGGGACCTGCACGTCGCTGCCAGCGGCGCCGGCAACGGGCCGCGCGCGACGGCACTCGCCGGCGCAGCGTTCACCTCGGCGGATGCGTCGCGGGCACACAGCCTCGCCGACGTGGCGGCAGCGCAGTACCCGGCGGCGCTGCGCACGGCGCTGGCGCCGCAGTTCGCGCGCCGCGCCATGCTCTACCGGGAAATCGCCGAACGCCGCGCGGCGCTCGAGGCGCACGAGGACGCTACTGGCTCGAGTGACGAACAGGCACTCGCATTGCGCGCCGACGTCGCGCGGCTCGAGAGCACGCTCGACACCGTCAACAGCGCCATCGCAGCGCGCGCCGGCCGGACTGAACGCAGCGGACCCGCGGACCGACCCGAGCTCAGGGCGCTGCTGCCGCGTGACACGGCGCTCATCGCGTACTGGCTCGGACCGGAGCGAGCCTACGTCTGGGTGGTCGATCGCAGCGGCATCCGCTGGCAGCGTCTCGGCGACCCCGCCCTGATCTCCGCGAGTGCGCGCGCCCTGCACGACGCGCTCACACGCACCATAGACCTGCCGGCTAGCCGCAGGATTACCGCGTCAGCCGATGTGTACGACCGCGTGGTGCGCCCGATAGGACCCGCACTGGCAGGCTACCGGAACTGGCTGGTGGTGGCGGATGCGGCTCTCGATTACGTGCCGTTCGCGGCACTTCGCGGCCGGGACGCTGCGGGCGAATTCTTCGTCGTGGACCGTCACGACGTGGCGCTCGTGCCGGCGGCTTGGATGCTGCGCGCGGAGCGGCCGCGGGCGAGGGGCACGCCGCAGCTGCTGCTGGTCGCCGATCCCGTGTATGAACGCAGTGATCCGCGGGTAGCGGGAGATCCGGCCGAAGGAACGTCGGCAGAACCGGCGGCCAGCAGGCAGCTGCACCGGCTCGCGTACGCCCAGCGCGAGGCGGATGCAGTCGCCGCCGCATTCGCGGGCAGCGCCATCGAGCGCCTGGAGGGGGCGGGCGCCGCGCGCGAGCCGCTGCTCGCGCTCGACTGGTCGCGCTACCGCTACATCCACGTCGCGACGCACGCCATGGTCGACGTGACGCACCCCGCCTTCTCATCGCTGCTCGTCAGTCGCTTCGACGCGCGCGGCCGGCCCCTCGAGGGCGTGATCCGCGTCGCCGACCTCACCCTCCTGTCGTTCGACGCGGACGTCGTCGTCTACAGCGGCTGCGAGACGGCATTCGGCAATGACGTGCCGGGCGAAGGGCTGCTGGGGCTCGGCTACACGACGCTGGCGCGTGGATCCCGCGCCGTGGTCGCCTCGCTCTGGCCGGTCGCCGATGAGATGGGCGCACGACTGATGACAGAGTTCTACCGACACCTGCTTGGCGCACGGCAGCCCCCGATGTCGGCGCTGGCTGCGGCCATGCGCGATGTGCTCGCGCGCGAGCCTGCGGCCGATCCGGCGCTGTGGGCGCCGTTCCAGGTATCGGTCGTCACCGTACCCGCGGTGGCGAAGCCGAAGCCGGTGGCGAGCGCGGACCGATCAACCCGACCAACGGAGCAGATGTGAAGAACTGGATCGATACGACTGTGACGCTGAACGACTGCTGGGGACCTGCCAGCGCGACCATCCTCCGGGCACCGAACGGACGCCGGCCGGAATTCCGCCTGCGCGCGCGATCCCTGCCGGACGCGCAGGGCAGGCTGCAACCGGTGCAGTTCATCGCCGAGGTGGTCCCCGGATTCCTGCCCGAGGGCTGGAACGGCGCGGTATTCACGCCGCTCGGCTCGCAGCCGGTCGCCGGCATCGGCGGTCTGCCCCCATGGGATGCATCGCAAGGCGACCGCTACCGCCAGGCGATCGAGGGCGGCAGCAACAATATCGGCGAGTCGCGCACCATGCGGCTGGAGGGCACAGTCCCGTTCCTCACCGCGGCCGGTGCGGTGATCTACGACACCGTGCGGCTGTACTTCGTGGAGAACGCCGTGCACGGCGGGGACATCCCGCACCTCGTCGTCGTGAAGAGCGCCGCGCTCGCAGGCAGCAACGCTGCGGTGCAGGCACGCCAGGACGGTGCCGGACAGGGGCCGCCGAAATAGTAGCCGGCGCGACCGGGTTGGGCTCGCATGGATGCAGGCCGGGATCACGCATGGCGGGTAACGCCCGCAAGCCACGCACTTGGCGTCCCGACGACGCGGCCGGCAGCGGGCGGCACCGGCCGCTGAGCGCCAGAGCGCTGCAGGTTGGTGAGTCGGTGTCGTACCGCAGCTGCATCGGCCGGATCGTCGCCAACATCGACTCGGGTGAATGCGAAGCAGGCACGTCCTGGTCACGGCTCGCGCCGCTCTGCCGTGGTGTGGTCGTCCGGTGGAACGACGGCACGCTCGGTCATTTCCGCGAGCCGCTGCTCTGTCTCGCGCGGCTGCCGCCGGGCGATTGAGCGCCGCGCCGGGTCGCTAATGCCGCTTGCGGGCCGCCGCGACCTGCTCGGCGAGCACGGCGTAGTCGGAATCGGCCGCCACCTGCGACCAGCGGTAGAAGAGCCGGAAGAC
>Ga0181519_10000608_pt1 | contig 32719 bp, 31 predicted proteins | sample PEATcosm2014_Bin_26_FD_121102 | JGI IMG/M metagenome (GOLD analysis project Ga0181519, IMG submission 121102) | Peatland microbial communities from MTU Mesocosm Facility, Houghton, MI, USA - PEATcosm2014_Bin02_10_metaG | ecosystem: Environmental > Terrestrial > Soil > Wetlands > Peat | place...
CGAGAGGCGTTTGCCACCTTCGAGGAAGTGACGGATCGACGGGTGCGTCTTGTAGCGCTGAAACTCTTCGAACGGTGACAGATACGGATTGCTGTAGTCGAGACCGACGATGAAACCCACGGCAACCTGATGGTTCGGCAGGTGATAAAGGAACGAACCGCCGTAAGTTTGCGAATTGAGCGGCCAGCCGGCCGTGTGGATGACGAGGCCGTCCTTGTGCTTGGCCGGATCGATCTCCCACAGTTCCTTGATGCCCAGACCATAAGCCTGCGGATCGCGGCCTTCATCGAGATTGAACTTGCGCATCAACTGGCGGCCGAGACTGCCACGCGCGCCTTCCGAGAAGATCGTGTACTTCGCATGCAGCTCCATGCCGAGCTGGAAGTTCTCGGTCGGCTCGCCGTCTTTGCCCACGCCCATGTTGCCGGTCGCCACGCCCATGACCGCGCCCGTCTCGTCGTACAGGATCTCGGCGGCGGGGAATCCCGGGAAGATTTCGACGCCCAGGGCTTCGGCCTGCTGGCCGAGCCAGCGCACGACATTGCCCAGGCTGATGACGTAGTTACCGTGGTTCTGGAAGCAGGCCGGCAGCAGCCACGACGGCGTGGCGGTCGCGCCCGTCTCGTTCAGGAACAGGAAGCGATCTTCCACGACCGGGGTGTCGAGCGGTGCGCCGAGTTCCTTCCAGTTGGGAATGAGTTCGGTCAGCGCCTTCGGATCCATGACCGCGCCGGACAGGATGTGAGCGCCGATTTCCGAGCCTTTTTCCAGCACGCAAACGGAAATTTCCTTACCCGCTTCCTGGGCGCGTTGCTTCAAACGGATAGCCGTGGACAGGCCGGCCGGACCGCCGCCAACAATGACGACGTCATATTCCATCGACTCCCGTGGGCCGTACTGCTCAAGCAGCTTGGGATCCATTGATGCTCCTGTTATAAACGTTAGAATTCGTGGGTGCGGCCATTTTCCGGGAATGGGGAACACCTCGCAACCGCATATTAATAGCACGATCGTTCGGTTTGGTAGGTAGGAAGCTCTAGCGGCTGGCCTTGCGGCGATGCCGTTTTTTAATAGATGTGGGGGCTCGAGGGAGACGACGATGGGGCGTTCGCTGAATCTGGAAGGCAAAGTGGCGATGGTGACGGGGGCGTCGAGCGGGCTTGGCATGCAGTTTGCCAAGGTGCTCGCCCAGGCCGGGGCGAAGGTGGTGCTTGCCAGCCGCCGCGTTGAGCGGCTCAAGGAATTGCGTGCGGAGATCGAATCGCAGGGCGGAGCGGCCCACTTTGTCTCGCTCGACGTGACGGACTACGACAGCATTCGTGCCGCCGTGGCTCACGCGGAGACCGAGGCTGGTGCGATCGACATTCTCATCAACAATTCGGGGGTTTCGGCCCAGCAACGGCTGGTCGATGTCACGCCTCAGGAGTACGACTACGTTCTCAACACGAACACGCGTGGCGCCTTCTTTGTGGCACAGGAAGTCGCCAAGCGCATGATCCGCCGTGCCAAAGGCGATCCACAGCGTCAGCACCGGATTATCAATGTGGCGTCGGTGGCCGGGCAGCGCGCGATTTCCATGCTTGGCGTGTACTGCGTCAGCAAGGCGGCGGTGATCCACATGACGCGTGCCATGGCACTGGAGTGGGGGCGCTTCAATATCAACGTCAACGCGTTGTGTCCGGGCTATATCGACACCGAGATCAATCATGAGCACTGGCAGACCGAAGCGGGTCGCAAGCTGATTCAGATGTTGCCGCGTCAGCGTGTCGGGGAGCCCAGCGATCTCGACGGGCTGATTCTGCTTCTTGCCTCGGACGATTCCAGGTTTATCAACGGCTCGATCATGACCATCGACGATGGTCTGGCGGTCGGGTAAGCGTCGTCTGGTTGTATTTCGTGATGATTCGGGCCATTGCGCAGGCCGCCAGCAATGCGGCAATCGGGGATTGTACGAGGCAGTCAGCCTTGTGATGACGAGCGCATAATTTACCGATGCTCACGGGGTCGTGAAGGGCGTCGTGTTGACGTCGGATCCCGAATCATCTTGAGGACAACATGCGTAATCAAGGCTGGCGGGGGCTCGTAGGAGTCGCGCTTGCCCTCGCCGTCATCGCGCTGCCGGTGGCCGCGCAACCCTATAAGGCCGAATACACGCTGTCGATCGTGCCCGACGCGGGCACCCCCTGGGGCAAGGGCACACAGCTCTGGGCCGACATGGTGCGCGAGCGTACGCGCGGGCGCATCAACATACGGCTGCACCCGGGCGCCGTGCTCGTCGGTGGCGACCAGACGCGCGAATTTACGGCGCTGCGCCAGGGCGTCATCGACATCGCGGTCGGATCGACGATCAACTGGTCTTCGGCCATCCCCGAATTCAACGTCTTCTCACTGCCCTTTCTGCTGCACGGCTACCGGTCGCTCGACGCGCTCACTCAGGGCGACGTGGGGCGTGAGTTGTTCCGCCGTGTGGAAGAGCAGGGCGTCGTGCCGCTGGCATGGGGCGAGAATGGCTTCCGGCAATTGAGCAATTCGCGCCGTCCGATCCGATCGCCTGAGGATATGCGCGGTTTGCGCTTTCGCGTCGTCGGCTCATTGCTGTTCAACGACATCTTCACGGCGTTGGGCGCCGTGCCGGCTCAGATGACGTGGAACGAAGCCGTTCGGGCGCTGCGCGCGCGCAAGATCGACGGTCAGGAAAATCCGATCACGATCTATAACAACGTGCGGCTCGATACGCTGGGGCAGCGCTTCATCACGGTGTGGGACTACGTCGCCGATCCCATCGTGTTCGTGGTCAACCGGCAAGTCTGGGATAGCTGGTCGCCGCAGGATCGCGACATCGTTCGCGAGGCCGCGATGGAGGCGGCCCGCTTCGAAGTGACGCTTGCCCGGGAAGACCTGCTGAGTACCGGGCGCGGGACATGGGACGACCTGGAGGCGCGCGGCGTGAAGGTCACGCGACTCACGCCGGAACAGCGTCAGCGCTTTATCGAAGCGACACGCCATGTCTATGCGAAATGGAAAGCCCTTGTCGGGCGCGATCTGGTCGAGAAGGCGGAGGCGGCGGTGAAAGACGACTCCACGGCGGTCAAGCCACGCGAGCTCAGCATGCGCAAGTAGTGGGAGCACTGTCGGTTCGGAAATGTCCGAAGCGGTGCTCTCACGTCATTCCGAAAAGGCGGCCGATCCCGACAAATCGCGGCGTCGTGCCGTACGCCGATTCATCCGAAGCGCTACACTTCATCCCCGTGGCGCCCTGTCATTGCATGGCGGGGCGTTGATTTTCAATATGGGGAATTTGTAGTGTCGTCAGAATACAAAGAAGTCTTTCGTATGCGCATGCCCATTCGCTGGGGCGATATGGATGCTTTCGGGCATGTCAACAACACCGTGTATTTCCGATACATGGAGCAGGTGCGTATCTCGTGGCTGGAGTCGCTGAACATCGCCTCGGAGGAAAGCTCGACGGGCGAGGGGCCGGTCATCATCAACGCGAATATGACGTTCTTGCGTCAGTTGCGCTACCCGGGCGATATCGATTGCCGCATGTTTGTGGGCGCACCGGGGCGAAGCAGTGTCGATACGCGCTTTGAACTGCGTCGTGCCGACACGCCTGACGTGATCGTTGCCGAGGGCGGGGCGAAGATCGTCTGGGTGAACTACAAGGAAGAGAAATCGGTGCCGCTGCCGCAGGCCGTGCGGGCGCTACTGGCCTGAGGGTCAGTTTCCGAGCAGTCGCTGAACGAGTTCCGTGGCCGTGCTGGCGCCATACTTCTGCATCAGGCGTGCACGATAGATGTCAACGGTGCGCGGACTGATCTCGAGGATCTTGCCGATCTGCTTGCTTGTCTTGCCTTGCACAAGTTGCGCCGCGATTTCACGCTCGCGGGCCGTCAGCGCCACGGCAACGCGGCGTGTGGCCGACATATCTTCGAAGGTCCAGAGGCCGGCAGCATGGGGGTCTTGAACGTCGAGCGATCGTCCCGTCACGTGGCACCAGAACAGCTCGCCGCTGGCGCGACGCATGATGCGCTCGTCCGAATAGACACCCTGTGTAGTCATGATCGGCGTAATGCGCTCGCCAATGCGCTCGAATTCCTTGGGTGACGGATACAGTATCTGGAACGACTGGCCGATGAGGGTTTCGTGTTCGTAGCCGAAGATTTTGCCAAGCTGACGATTGCAGTCCTCGATGATGCGTTGACGAGAGATGACCAGACCGACTGGCGCAATGTGGAAAGCTGTCTGGTAATCGAAACTCGGCATGGGGAGTGTGGCAGGTCCGGTCGGGCCGCGTGCCGGTGCAACGCGGCTGCGGTTGCGGCTCGGCGAGCGGGCAGATATGTAATTTCACGTATTGTGCCCCATTTGCACGCCACCGTAAGCTCTATGATTGCATGAGGTGCGTTGCCGCAGAGGTTTGCGAGGCGGCGTAAGCCTCGCAACGCGCGAAAGCGCGACATAATTTCAATTCTCAACCGAGGGAAAGGGACAAACGATGAACAAGGTATTCGCCAGCGCCAAGGAGGCGCTCGCCGGTGTCGTCGCAGACGGGCAAACGCTCGCCGTCGGTGGCTTCGGCCTGTGTGGCATTCCTGAGGCCCTGATCGCCGCGCTGCGCGACTCGGGCGTGAAGGGGCTCACCTGCATCAGCAATAACGCCGGGGTGGACGGCTTTGGTCTGGGTCTGCTGCTCGAGACGCGTCAGATCAAGAAAATGATTTCCTCGTATGTCGGTGAAAACAAGGAGTTCGAGCGCCAGTATCTGGCCGGTGAGCTCGAACTTGAATTCACCCCGCAGGGCACGCTGGCCGAAAAGCTGCGCGCCGGCGGCGCAGGTATCCCGGCGTTCTTCACGAAGACCGGTGTGGGCACCGTGGTTGCCGAGGGCAAGGAAACGCGTGAATTCGACGGTGAGACCTACGTCATGGAGCGTTCGCTGCGCGCCGACGTCGCGCTCGTGAAGGCTGCCAAGGCCGATCGTGCCGGTAACTTGGTGTTCAATCGCACCGCCCGTAACTTCAACCCGATGGCCGCCATGGCCGGGAAGATCACGATCGTCGAAGTCGAAGAACTGGTCGAGACCGGTTCGATCGATCCGGACGACGTGCACCTGCCCGGCATCTTCGTTCAGCGCATCGTGCTGAACGCACATCCGGAAAAACGCATCGAACAGCGCACGGTACGTGCCAAATAAGCGCCGAGATCAAGGAGATAACCATGGCATGGAATCGTGATGAAATGGCTGCGCGCGCGGCGCGCGAGCTCGAAGATGGCTTTTACGTGAACCTCGGCATCGGTTTGCCCACGCTGGTGGCGAACCATGTGCCAGAAGGCATGGAAGTCTGGCTGCAATCGGAGAACGGCCTGCTCGGTATCGGCCCGTTCCCGACCGAAGACGAAGTCGATGCCGACATGATCAACGCGGGCAAACAGACGGTCACGACGCTGCCGGGCTCGTCGATCTTCTCGTCGGCGGACTCGTTCGCGATGATCCGCGGTGGCCATATCAATCTGGCTATCCTCGGGGCGATGCAGGTCAGTGAGAAGGGCGATCTCGCGAACTGGATGATTCCGGGCAAGATGATCAAGGGCATGGGCGGTGCGATGGATCTCGTCGCCGGTGTCGGTCGCGTGGTCGTACTCATGGAGCACGTCGCCAAGGGCGATGCCCACAAGATCCTCAAGGCGTGCGATTTGCCGCTCACCGGGGTTGGCGTGGTCAATCGCATCATCACCGATCTTGGCGTGATCGATGTGACGCCGGATGGCCTGAAGGTGGTTGAGTTGGCGCCGGGTGTGACGAAGGAAGAAATTTCGCAGAAGACCGGGGCGCCGCTCGATACGAGCGCTGTCTGAGCTTTAGCGCCGTGCCGGTCGTCGTGTGTCGCTTTTTATGGGCACAGGCGGCTCACGCATGAGCTTGCTGAGGATTACCGTGGCCGTTGAACCCGGTGATCGGTGGACGGCAAAACGGGCGGGGGTGTCGAACTGACCCCGCCCGTTTTGTTTTGGTAAAGCCCGCGAGCTCCCGCGACTTCTGCGCGTGGGCAGCGCGAGCGAGTCGCTGTCGTCGTGATTACTGGGCGACCCAGCCGCCATCCATGTTCCATGCCACGCCGCGCACCTGCGAGCCAGCGTCGCTGCACAGGAAGACGGCCAGTGCGCCAAGCTGCGCCGGCGTGACGAACTCGCCAGACGGTTGCTTTTCGCCGAGCAGCGAGCGCTTCGCTTCGTCGCCGGAAAGGCGTTCGCGTGCCGCGCGGTCGTCGATTTGCTTCTGCACAAGCGGCGTGAGTACGAAGCCCGGGCAAATGGCATTCGCCGTCACACCCGTCTGCGCATTCTCCAGTGCGGTGACTTTCGTGAGGCCCACGATGCCGTGCTTGGCGGCAACATACGCCGATTTGCCGGTGGAACCCACGAGTCCGTGTACCGAAGCGATGTTGATGATCCGTCCCCAGTTGCGCTGACGCATGCCGGGAAGGGCAAGTCGCGTGGTGGGGAATGCCGATGTCAGGTTGATCGCGATGATCGCGTCCCATTTGTCCGTCGGAAAATCCTGAATCTCGGCAACGTGCTGAATGCCCGCATTGTTGACCAGAATATCGACGCCACCGAACTCCGATTCAGCATATTGCATCATCGCTTCGATCTCGCTGGAACGGCTCATGTCCGCACCGTGATACCCCACCTGGGTGCCGGTGTGGCCCGCTTGCGCCGCGGCGTCGGCAATGGCCTTGCGTGCGGCATCTGCGTCGCCGAAACCATTCGTGATGAGGTTGGCTCCCTGTGCCGCGAGCGCCTGCGCCATGCCCAGACCGATACCGCTGGTCGAGCCGGTCACGAGGGCGATTTTTCCTTTCAGCATTGCGTCGTCTCCGTGCGGATAGCGGGTGGAAGATTGGCCAGATGTCGATGAGCGCAGCCGCAAACTGCGGTTTGACGCGGCTCATGAGTCGCCTCATTCTAGCTTACGGTTCCTGGCAAGCGCGGTAGAATTCGTGTCTGGAAACCGATCTGATGAGTCTGCCATGTCGAGCCACGTGCCGCGTCTGTCGAACGTTCAGTGTCTGAGTCCGTCTGGTTTGCATCGGATGGCATACGCGGAGTGGGGCGATCCCGAGAATCCCCGTGTGCTCGTGTGCGTGCACGGACTCACGCGATGCGGGCGCGATTTTGACGCGCTGGCGAAGGCGTTCGCGAACGACTACCGTGTCGTATGTCCCGATGTGGTCGGACGCGGGCAGTCGTCGTGGCTGGCCAACCCTGCCGGTTACGTTGTGCCGCAGTACGTCTCCGACATGGTGGCGTTGATCGCGCGACTTGATGTGGATTCCGTGGACTGGCTCGGCACTTCGATGGGGGGCTTGATCGGCATGGGGCTTGCGGGTCTGCCGGAGACACCTATTCGCAGCTTGTTGCTCAACGACGTGGGGCCGCACATCGACGCGTCTGCGCTTGCCCGCATCGGACAATATGTCGGCATTCCGAAGCGTTTTGCCACGATGGACGAGGGGGCCGATTACCTGTGGTCGATCTCGTCGGCATTCGGGCCGCATACGCGCGAGGAATGGCTCGCACTGTGCGAGCCGTTGCTCAAGGCCGAGGGTGACGGCTATGTATTGCGCTACGATCCGTCCATTGGCGCTGCCTTTTCATCGGTTTCGCCCGAGGCCATTGCGGCAGGCGAAGCGGTACTCTGGGCGTCGCTCGCGGCGTTTTCGGGGCGCACGCTGGTGGTGCGCGGTGAGCAGTCGGACTTGCTCTCGCGCACGACGCTGGAACAAATGCTGGCGCGTGCGCAACACGCGCGCGCCGTGGAAATCGCCGGTGTGGGCCACGCACCGACGTTTGTGCATGACGATCAGATCGAGATTGCACGCCGATTTTTTGACGGACATGCTGACTGACATTCGCCGGGTGGCGTAGTGCGGTAGGGTGGTCCGAAGCCAGAAGAACACGAGGAGTTTTACATCATGGCAGTACAACGTTTCTATGTCGAAAAGCGCTGGTCGGACATGGCAGTGCATAACGGCACCGTCTATCTGGCCGGCCAGACGCCCGATGACCGCTCGCAGGACATGGCGGGTCAGACGCGTCAGGTGCTCGCGCATATCGACCGACTGCTTGCGGAAGCGAACAGCGATAAGTCGCTGATTCTTTCCTGTCAGATTTTCATCTCGGATATGAAGTATTTCGGTGAAATGAATCAGGTGTGGGATGAGTGGGTGCCGGCCGGCAATGCGCCCCCGCGTGCCACGGTGCAGGCGTCGCTTGCCGACCCTGCCATGCTCGTTGAAATCGTGGTTGTGGCGGCTCAACGCGAAAGCTGAGTGCCCGGCCCGCATCATCAGGGGCGCTTGTCGCCCCGTGTTCCGACATGAACCAACATCAAGCACCGACATCTGCTGGCACAGGTTCGACAACAGCGCCCGGCGCTGCGAATTCGACAACGGGTGTGGGTGAAGCACCATTGCCCGCCACGCTTGGCGACGCACTCGCGTTTGCCGAGAAGCTGTGCGCAGCGCATGTGCTCTCGTCCGGCGAGCCGATCATGGCGCATGCGCGTGGCATGCTCGCGATTCTCGACACGCTGCGCGTGGACGAGGCGACACATCAGGCGGCAGCGCTTTTTTCGGCAGCCGAGTTTCTGCCGGACGCGCAAACCACCCTGACCCAGACCTTTGGTGCCGAAGTGGCCGCACTCGTGATCGACGTGCGCAAGCTGCAACGGCTCTCTGGCGCGGGCTCGCGCGCTGCGCAGGCCATGCCCTCGGACGGACGCGATCGTGACGCCTCGGCCGAGCGCAAGTCGCAGGTCGAAGGCTTGCGCAAGATGCTGCTCGCGTTCGCGCAGGACATCCGTGTCGTGATGATCCGGCTGGCGTCGCGTTTGCAGTCGCTGCGCTGGTATGCCGCGCAGAAGAAGGCGCCGCCCGAGGACATGCCGCATGACGTGCTCGAGATCTACGCGCCGCTCGCGAACCGTCTGGGTATCTGGCAACTGAAGTGGGAGCTCGAGGACCTCGCTTTCCGCTTTCTCGAGCCCGTCACTTACAAGCAGATCGCCAAGCTGCTCGAAGAGAAACGGGTCGAGCGCCAGACCTTCATCGAAGGGGCGATTCAGCGTCTTCAGGACGAATTGGCACGCTCGGGGGTCAAGGCCGAGGTCTCCGGCCGGCCGAAGCACATCTACAGCATCTGGAAGAAGATGCGTGGCAAGGCGGTCGATTTCGCCGAGCTGTACGACGTGCGGGCGTTTCGCGTGATTGTCGACGACATCAAGGATTGCTACACGGTGCTGGGCATTGTCCATAACCTGTGGCAGCCGATTCCGAAAGAGTTCGACGACTACATTTCGCGTCCGAAGCCCAATGGCTACAAGTCGCTGCATACCGTGGTGATTGGCGACGACGGACGGGCATTCGAGGTGCAGATCCGTACGCACGAAATGCACCACTTCGCCGAGTACGGTATCGCGGCTCACTGGCGCTACAAGGAAGCGGGGCAGCGTGGCTACGGCGGTGCATTCTCGGCGAGCGAGGCCTACGACGAGAAGATCGCGTGGCTACGTCAGTTGCTCGCGTGGAAGGACGACGTGTCCGATACGGTGGGCGTGGAAGGTGCCGTGCAGCCTTGGGAGCAACTCAAGCGCGCGACCATCGACGACCATATCTACGTGCTGACACCGCAGGCGCGCGTGATCTCGTTGCCGCAAGGGTCGACGCCGGTCGATTTCGCGTACCACCTGCACTCCGAGTTGGGGCATCGTTGCCGTGGCGCACGCGTCGATGGTGCGATGGTGCCGCTCAATACGCCGCTGCAGAACGGGCAGACGGTCGAGATCGTGACGGTCAAGCAGGGCGGTCCTTCTCGCGACTGGCTCAATGCGCAGTTGGGGTACTTGCAGAGTCACCGGGCGCGTCAAAAGGTGCGTCAGTGGTTCAACGCCATCGATCTCGAAGAGACGATTGCTCACGGCCGCACGCTCATCGACAAGACGTTGCAGCGCGAAGGCAAGACGTCGGTCAATCTGGAAGAACTGGCGACGCGGCTGGGATTCCGTGCGCCTGACGATCTTTACGCCTCCATCGCCAAGGATGAGTTCAGCCTGCGGCACGTCGAGCAGGCGCTTTCGGGCAATCTGCCGGGGCCGGAGCCGCGCGATGAGGACACGCTCGTCGCGAAGAAGAGTCTCGATACGAGTGTCACGCAGGGGGCCAAGAGCGGCGTGCTCGTGGTCGGTGTTGGCGCGTTGCTCACGCAGTTGGCCAAGTGTTGCCGGCCGGCGCCACCCGATCCGATCGTCGGGTTCGTCACGCGAGGTAAAGGCGTGTCGATTCACCGTCAGGATTGCTCTAGCTTTCAGTCCATGAAGGCGCGCTCGCCGGAGCGGGTGATTCAGACGGCCTGGTCGGCCGACGTGCTCGAAGGCCGTGGCGTGGCGGCGTATCCGGTGAACATCCAGATCGAGGCGGCGGATCGTCAAGGATTGTTGCGCGACATCTCGGAAGTGTTCTCGCGCGAGAAGCTCAACGTCACCGGCGTCAGTACGCAGTCGAGAGGGGGGCAGGCGTTCATGCAGTTCACCGTCGAGGTGCGTGACGGCGGGCAGTTGCAGCGAGCGCTGGCGCAACTCAACGGCGTGGCGGGTGTGGTGTCGTCGCGTCGGCGCTAAGCGGGTTTGGGCGGTGTTTCCATGCTATTGGCACGGATTGTCGCTGGCATTTGTGGAGCTGACCGACGTTCAGGCAGCCAGGCAAAAACGTGTGAGGAGATGGCCGATGGCGCTGCGGGGGAATGGGCGGAAACGCCTTGCCTGATGCGGTTTTTCGTCGGCAGGCACAATAATCGCTTGGCGACCTGCTGAAACCTTGCTAGAATCTCGTTCTCTTGCAGTAGGCTCGTAGCTCAGCTGGTTAGAGCACCACCTTGACATGGTGGGGGTCGTTGGTTCGAGTCCAATCGAGCCTACCAACGAATTTGAAGCATTACAGTCCGCGAAAGCCCCGCAGACACAGGCGCTGGAAAAAACACTCATGTTCATGATCGCCCGAACTTTCACAGTGGTGAAGGTGCGACGTTAAGTCGAGGGTGTTTTTCGTCTGGATGTAAGGAATGAAGAGACGGCCTCGACGATAGTCGAGGCCGTTTTTTTTTCGTGGTTTTGCCGCGTGGCGTTGGCCGCGTGTGACGTTTTTGCGCATGGGAGTGCGACATGATTTCGGTACGTTTGCCTGATGGTTCGCAACGCCAGTACGAAGCCCCGCTGACGGTGGCGCAAGTCGCCGGTTCGATCGGTGCGGGTCTGGCCAAGGCTGCCCTGGCGGGTCGCGTTGACGGCAAGCTCGTCGATACGTCTTATCTGATCGATCGCGACGTGAGTCTCGCCATCGTTACGGACAAGGACGCCGATGGTCTGGACATCATCCGCCACTCGACGGCTCACTTGCTGGCCTACGCCGTCAAGGAGCTGTTCCCGGAGGCGCAGGTCACGATCGGCCCGGTGATCGACAACGGCTTCTATTACGACTTCGCTTTCCACCGCGCTTTCACGCCGGAAGACCTCGAAGCCATCGAGAAGAAGATGCACGAGCTGGCCAAGAAGGACGAACCGGTGACGCGCGAAGTGCTTTCGCGTGACGACGCCGTGCGTCTGTTCATGTCGATGGGCGAAAAGTACAAGGCCGAGATCATCGAATCGATTCCGGCAACGGACGAAATCGGTCTGTATCGCGAAGGCAAGTTCGTCGATCTTTGCCGTGGTCCGCACGTGCCGTCGACGGGCAAGCTCAAGGTCTTCAAGCTGATGAAGGTCGCCGGTGCCTACTGGCGCGGCGACGCCAAGAACGAGCAGCTTCAGCGTATCTACGGCACGGCCTGGACGAAGAAGGAAGATCAGGACGCGTACCTGCACATGCTCGAAGAGGCGGAGAAGCGCGATCACCGCAAGCTCGGCCGCGCACTGGACTTCTTCCATATGGAGGAAGAGGCGCCGGGTCTCATCTTCTGGCACCCGAAGGGCTGGGCGCTCTGGCAGCAGGTCGAGCAGTACATGCGCCGCGTCTATCGCAATAACGGCTATCAGGAAGTGAAGGGTCCGCAGATCCTCGATCGCTCGCTCTGGGAGAAGTCGGGGCACTGGGAGAACTACAAGGACAACATGTTCACGACGGAATCGGAAAATCGCGCCTATGCGCTCAAGCCGATGAACTGTCCTGGCCATGTCCTGATTTTCAACTCGGCGCTGCACAGCTACCGCGACCTGCCGCTTCGCTACGGCGAGTTCGGCCAATGTCACCGCAACGAGCCGTCGGGCGGCTTGCACGGCCTGATGCGCGTGCGCGGCTTCACGCAGGACGATGGTCACATTTTCTGCACGGAAGATCAGATTCTCGACGAGTGCGTGAATTACACGGCGCTGTTGCATGCCGTGTACAAGGATTTCGGCTTTACGGACATGATTTACAAGGTCGCAACGCGTCCTGAGCATCGTGTCGGTTCCGATGAGAATTGGGACAAGGCCGAATTTGCGCTGATGGAGTCGCTGCGCCGTTCGAACTGCGAATTCGTGATCGCCGAGGGCGACGGGGCGTTCTACGGCCCGAAGATCGAATACACGCTCAAGGACGCGCTCGGACGCCAGTGGCAGTGTGGCACGATGCAGGTCGACTTCTCGATGCCTGAGCGTCTGGACGCCGAGTATGTGGCCGAAGATAACAGCCGCAAGCGCCCGGTCATGCTGCACCGTGCGATCCTCGGTTCGCTCGAGCGTTTCATCGGTATTCTGATCGAGCACCATGCTGGTGCAATGCCGGTCTGGCTCGCGCCGGAGCAGGTGATTGTGATGAATGTGTCCGAAAAAACGGCCGACTACGCTCAAGAAGTTACGAAAAAGTTGAAAGAACAAGGGCTTAGGGCTCGGAGCGATTTGCGCAATGAGAAAATTAGCTATAAAATACGCGAGCACTCCATGCAGAAAGTGCCTTATCTCGTTGTCGTAGGGGATAAGGAGCAGGAGGCGAATACGGTAGCCGTGCGTGCCCGTGGCGGCGTGGATCTGGGTGTGATGCCCGTTGACGCGCTCATCGAACGCCTTGCGCAGGATTGCGCAACGTTCCAATAACGCCTGTCGGACAGCGCGGCTAAATTTTTGACTTTTTTCGAGGATAAGCAACATCGCTACCGATAAGTCGCATCGCATTAACGGCGAAATTACTGCGCCTGAAGTGCGTCTAAATGGCGTCGACAACGAGCCACTCGGCATTGTGAAACTGGCAGAGGCTTTCCGTCTGTCCGAAGAGGCTGATGTCGATCTGGTGGAAATTGCACCGACCGCGAATCCGCCGGTTTGCCGTCTGATGGATTACGGCAAATTCAAGTATTCGGAACAGAAGAAAGCGCACGAGAACAAGCTGAAGCAGAAGGTTGTTCAGATCAAGGAAGTCAAATTCCGACCTGGCACCGACGACGGCGACTACAACGTTAAGTTGCGCAATCTGAAGCGGTTCCTCGAAGACGGTGACAAGACCAAGATCACGCTGCGTTTTCGCGGTCGTGAGATGGCCCACCAGGAAATCGGCGCTCGTATGCTGGAACGTCTGAAGTCCGATCTCGAAGAGGTTGGCCAGCCGGAACAGATGCCGAAGATGGAAGGCCGTCAGATGATCATGGTCATCGCGCCGAAGAAGAAGTAATGCCGTGGCGGTGTCGAGTGACACTGCCGGGCTGCAAAGAATTGTTGCCATCGCCCGCAAGGGCGTGGCAGCGATGCAGGGTGCAGTCTGACCCTGAAAACAAGTGATCCCGGGTTCTACAAGGGGCGCGATTTTGGCGTCACACCTGTGATCATGTTAAAAACCGGAGTTTTTCATGCCTAAGATGAAAACCAAGAGCGGTGCCAAGAAGCGCTTTCGCGTGCGTCCTGGCGGTACCGTCAAGCGTGGTCAGGCCTTCAAGCGTCACATTCTGACGAAGAAGACCACCAAGAATAAGCGTCACCTGCGCGGTGCCGTCGGCGTTCATGAGTCTGATATGAACTCCGTACGCGCAATGCTGCCCTTCGCTTAAACCCCGACTTAGATAGGAGAGAAACATGCCTCGAGTCAAACGTGGGGTCACCGCACGGGCCCGCCATAAGAAAGTCATCGCTGCTGCCAAGGGTTACCGCGGCCGCCGCAATAACGTCTTCCGCATCGCCAAGCAAGCGGTCATGCGCGCTGGGCAATACGCCTATCGCGATCGCCGCAACAAGAAGCGCGTGTTCCGCGCTTTGTGGATTGCGCGTATCAATGCAGGTGTGCGTCAGCACGGTATGACCTACAGCGTGTTCATCGCTGGTCTGAAGAAGGCCTCGATCGAACTCGACCGCAAGGTGCTGTCCGACATGGCCATCAACGACAAGCCGGCATTTGCCGCGATTGTCGCTCAGGTGAAAGCCGCCGTCGCAGCCTAAGCTGTAAATAGCGTATAGCGCGCCTTACCGCGCGCCATTCGCCAGGAGGGGGCTCTCATCGGAGCCCCCTTTTGTTTTTCGCTTGCCCTTTCGCTCGCTTTTTTGCGTGAACATGCGGCCATTCCGACCGCCTAACTTGAGTCTGTAGCATATGGATCTGGAACTTATCGTCAGCGATGCGCAGCGTGCGTTCGCCGCCGCTCCCGACGCCGCCGCGCTGGAAAACGAGAAGGCCCGCTTTCTCGGCAAGACCGGCCAACTGACCGAGTTGCTCAAAGGCCTCGGCAAGCTTGACCCCGAAGCGCGCAAGAGCGAAGGCGCACGGATCAACGCGGCCAAGCAACAGATCGAAGGCGCCCTCCAGGCGCGCCGCCAGGCCATGGCCGACGCGCTGCTCGATGCGCGCTTGTCCGCCGAAGCCATCGACGTCACGCTGCCCGGCCGAGGTCTCGGCGCTGGCAGCCTGCATCCCGTGCTCAACACCTGGGAGCGCGTTGAACAGATTTTCCGTTCCATTGGTTTCGACGTGGCCGACGGCCCCGAGATCGAAACCGACTGGTTCAACTTCACTGCACTGAACAGCCCCGAGAATCACCCGGCGCGTTCGATGCAGGACACCTTCTACGTCGAAGGTAATGACGATGCCGGCAAGCCGCTGCTGCTGCGCACGCACACGAGCCCTATGCAGGTGCGCTATGCGCGCATGAACAAGCCGCCGATCAAGGTGATCGCACCGGGCCGCACGTATCGCGTCGACTCCGATGCCACGCACTCGCCGATGTTCCATCAGGTCGAGGGGCTGTGGATTGCCGAAGACATCAGCTTCGCCGACCTGAAAGGCGTGTACACCGATTTCCTGCGCAAGTTCTTCGAGCGCGACGATATTCAGGTGCGTTTCCGCCCGTCGTACTTCCCGTTCACGGAGCCATCTGCCGAAATCGACATGCAGTTCGAGACCGGCAAGAACGCCGGCAAGTGGCTGGAAATCTCGGGGTCGGGACAGGTGCATCCGTCAGTGGTACGCAATATGGGTCTCGACCCGGAGCGCTACATCGGCTTTGCCTTCGGCTCGGGACTTGAGCGTCTGACGATGCTGCGCTATGGCGTGCAGGATCTGCGCCTGTTCTACGAGAACGACCTGCGCTTCCTGCGCCAATTCATGTAATCGATGCCGATGGCCCCAGGCTGGCGCGCGAAGTCGCAGCCGCCGGGCTCTCGGAAGTGAAGACTTAACTGCGAGCGAACTGATCCATGCAATTCTCTGAATCGTGGCTGCGTACCCTGGTCGACCCGGATTTGTCGACGGACGCGTTGGCGCATGCCCTGACGATGTCCGGGCTCGAAGTCGAGGAAACCGACCCTGTCGCCCCGCCGTTTACGGGCGTGGTGGTGGCCAAGGTGCTCGAAGTCGCCCGTCATCCGGATGCCGACCGTCTCAATGTCTGCCAGGTCGACGCCGGCACTGGCGAGACGCTCACCATCGTGTGCGGCGCACCGAACGTGGCGCCGGGCATCAAGGTGCCGTGCGCCACGGTGGGCGCCGCGCTGCCCCCGGCTGAGGCTGGTGGCGCGCCGTTCCAGATCAAGATCGGCAAGCTGCGCGGCGTGCAGAGTTTCGGCATGCTGTGCTCGGCGCGCGAACTGAAGCTCTCCGAAGACCATGCGGGTCTGATGATCCTGCCGGAGGATGCACCCGTCGGCATGAACATTCGCGAGTATCTCGATCTGGACGACACGGTATTTGTCGTCAAGCTCACGCCGAACAAGGCGGATTGCCTGTCGCTGCTCGGCGTCGCTCGCGAAGTCGCCGCGATTACCGGCGCACCGCTCAAGGATCTGCCGGGGCAAGGCGCGCAGCCGGCGACGATCGCCGACACGCTGCCGGTGCGCATCAGTTCGCCGGACGGCTGCGGGCGCTTTGGTGGCCGCATCATCCGTAATGTGAACGCTGCGGCCCCGACGCCGCGCTGGATGGTGGAGCGCCTCGAGCGTGCCGGTCAGCGCAGCATTTCCGCGCTGGTCGACATCACCAACTACGTGATGCTCGAGCTGGGCCAGCCGCTGCATGTCTACGATCTGAATCGTCTGCAAGGCGGTATCGACGTGCGCTTCGGCCGCGCGGGCGAGACGCTCAAGTTGCTCAACGAACAGACCGTGACGCTCGACGAGAGCGTGCTCGCCATTACCGATGCCAGCGGCCCGATCGGCCTTGCGGGCATCATGGGCGGCGATTCGACCAAGGCGGGTCTGGAAACGCAGAACATCTTCCTCGAAGGTGCCTTCTTCTTCCCGCAAGCGATTCAGGGCCGGGCGCGCAAGTTCAACTTCAGCAGCGATGCGTCGCACCGCTTCGAGCGGGGTGTCGATTTCGCCGGGAACGTGCGCGCGCTTGAGCGTGCAACGCAACTGGTGCTCGACATCTGCGGCGGCCAGGCGGGCCCGCTACAAGATCAGGTCGCAAAGTTGCCCGAGCGCAAGCCGGTGACGATGCGTGTTGCGCGCGCCGTCAAGATTCTGGGTGTGCCGGTCTCCGAGCAGGAGATGAGCGCTATCTTCACGCGTCTGGGCCTGCCGTTCACCTTGCAAGATGGCGTGTTCGAAGTCACGCCGCCGTCGTATCGCTTCGACATCGAAATCGAAGAAGATCTGATCGAAGAGATCGCTCGTATTTACGGTTTCGATCGCATTCCGGCCAACCCGCCGGTGGCCGCGAGCGCTATGCGCCCGACGCAGGAAGGCCGTCGTTCGCAGCACGCCGTGCGTCACGCCGTGGCCGCGCGCGATTACCACGAGACGGTCGGCTTCAGCTTCGTCGATGTCGAGTGGGAAGCGGACTTCGCCGGTAACGACAACCCCATCAAGTTGCTCAATCCGATCGCCAGCCACCTTGCGGTGATGCGCTCGACGCTTATCGGCAGCCTGATTGCAGCCACGCGCTACAACCTGAACCGTAAGGCGTCGCGCGTGCGTGTGTTCGAAATTGGCCGTACCTATCATCGCGACAACACGGTGTCGTCAGGCGAGTTGAGCGTTGGCGGTTACCGTCAGCCGCTTACCGTCGCGGCGCTGGCCTACGGTCCGGTGCTCGAAGAGCAGTGGGGCGCAGCGGCGCGTCAGGTCGACTTCTTCGACGTGAAGGGCGATCTCGAGGCGTTGTTGTCTCCCCGGACCGCGCGCTTCGTGAAGGCCGAGCACCCGGCGTTGCATCCGGGACGCAGCGCGGCCATTGAAGTCGACGGCAAGCGAGTCGGTTTCATCGGAGAACTGCATCCGCGTTGGCAGCAGAAGTACGATCTGCCGCAAGCGCCGGTGCTGTTCGAGATCGAGGCAGAGGCACTCTTCTTGCGCGACGTCCCGAGCTACGAGGACATCTCGAAGTTCCCGCCGGTCACGCGCGATATCGCACTGGTGGTGGATCAGGCGCAGCCCGTGCAAGGGTTGCTCGATGCCATGCTGGCCGCGCGTCACGACGATCCGGCGTGCGCCGTGGTGCAGTCGGTACGCCTGTTCGACGAGTTCCGGCCGAAGGCTGGCGCGGCGTCGGGCTCGCTGGGTGCGCAGGACAAAAGCGTGGCGTTTCGTGTTACTCTGCAAGACCCCTCGGGTACGTTGCAGGACGAGACGGTCCAGGGCGCCATTAACGCACTGGTACAACGGGTAGAAGGGTTCGGCGCGCGTTTGCGCGCCTGAAGCTCAGTACAAGATCCGGTTGCGAGTAGGTCATCGCACTGTCATCGCCATCGCGTGGGACGTATGAACGAAATGAATCCTGGTGAATTTGAAGCCATGCTTGCGGCGCAGCGCATCGCGCTCGGACGCAGCGAAGTGAACGAGGTCTCGACCGAGGCGCCGACGTTGACCAAGGCCGAACTGGCCGAGTTATTGTTCGAGCACGTCGGTCTGAACAAGCGCGAAGCGAAGGATATGGTCGAAGCGTTTTTCGAATCGATCCGCGACGCGCTTGAGTCGGGTGACAGCGTCAAGCTTTCCGGCTTCGGTAACTTTCAGTTGCGCGACAAGCCGCAACGTCCAGGTCGGAATCCGAAGACCGGCGAGGCGATTCCGATTGCCGCGCGTCGCGTTGTCACCTTCCACGCCAGCCAGAAGTTCAAGTCGATCGTCGAGTCTGGCGCAGTGAGCAAGTAAATCCCGGCCGCCGCACTCTGTGGCGGCCGTTGGTTTTTCGTCCGCAATCTAACCGTCGTCCGATTCCGCTAACGCCGCGATGGATCACGTTGCCTTGCCGCCGATTCCCGCCAAGCGTTACTTCACCATCGGTGAAGTGAGCGAACTGTGTGGCGTCAAGCCGCACGTATTGCGCTATTGGGAGCAGGAGTTCACGCAACTGCGCCCGGTCAAGCGGCGCGGGAACCGGCGGTATTACCAGCACCATGAAGTCCTGCTGATCCGGCGTATCCGGGAATTGCTCTATGAGCAGGGCTTCACCATCAATGGCGCGCGTAACCGCCTCGAAGCCGACACGCCGCGTGGCGTGCGTTCATCGGCGGGTGCTGCCGCAGACGTTAGCGGGCATACACCGGCCGCCGAAGCCGAGGCTGCACTCGACGTCGTTGAGCTGCGGCATCGTCTCGAAGCCCTCCTGGATCTGCTCAAGTCCTGAGTGTGCGAGTGCGCCAATGGTTGGCGCTTTGTCCTCCCTTTCTGCTCCTTTTCTCCTCCTTTTCCGAGATTCCACTGTCATTGCCGCCCCGCGTGGGGAGGGCGCCGACGTGAGCCGTTGCCTCGCAGCAATCGGCAGGTTGTGGCATACCTCGGGATTGTCCTAATGCGGCGGTGGCCGAAATGTCCGTAATCCGAGATATGGCCCCGTTGTCGGGCAGGGTAGTGCTCGCCTCGCATGATGAGCGCGATACATCCCCCGATTGAGGTGACGTCGAACGACTTCCGGGGGCGCTGCGATTGCCTTACACTTGCCTGAAACCATGGCGTCCGTCAGTGGCGCCCCCTGGATCCTATTGACAACCGGGCCAACACCGACCTTTTCGCGCGGGGGCGTGAAGGCTGAAAGGATCTCGACCTATGGCGGAACCGAGCACGACGGGAGCGCGACGCTGGCGTTGGTCGACGTCCTATCGCTCAATCGTCGCGATTCTGATTTTCGGTTTCCTTATCCTGGTCCTTGTCTGGACTGCGGTGCTTTGGCGCGTCTCCATCGAGCACAAGGCCATCTTGCGCGACACGGCGGCGTCGGCGTCGACCGTGGCCTCCGCACTCGAGCAGCAGACGCTGCGTGCCATCCGTCAGGTCGATCAGATCACGCGTTTCGTGAAGTACGAGTACGAGCGCCGTCGCGGCGACTTCGACTTGACGCGCACGCTGAACGACGGCATCGTCACGGACCGTTTCATGGTGCTGGTCAGTCTGGCGGATGCCAAAGGCGACGTCATCGCAGCGACGATGCCCGGCGCCGCCGGGGTGAACATTGCCGACCGGGAGCACTTCCGGGTGCACCTGGATGACACGAGCGACGGTCTGTTCATCAGCCATCCGGTCTTTGGCCGTGTCTCGCACAAGTGGGTACTCCAGTTCACCCGACGGCTGAATCATCCCGACGGCAGCTTCGCGGGCGTGGTCGTCGTGTCGCAGGAGCCGAGTTACTTCACCAACGATTTCTACACGAACGCCGTGCTCGGCCAATACGGCCAGATCGCCGTGATTGCCGACGACGGTGCGTTACTCGCGCGCAGCACCGGTGCGAGCGTTGCGATCACCAGTACCGGGGAGTTGCCCCCGTTCTCAGCCGAGCAACGCAATTCCGGTGTTCAGCGCGATCCCATCGACGGGGTCGAGCGCATCGTGGCGTATCGTCATTTGCGCGATTATCCGCTGGCGGTGCAAGTCGGTCTGTCGATGGACGAGGAACTGGCCGAGTACCGGCACGTGGAACGCGTGTATCTGACGATGGCGACCTTCGTGTCGGTCGCGCTCGTCGTATTCTTCGCGCTGATTGCCTATCTGATGCAGCGGCTGATCGGCCGTGACCAGCAACTCACGCGTTTGATTTCCTACGACGCGCTCACCGGACTTCCCAACCGCTATGCCTTGATGGAGTCGCTGCGGCGTGCGCTGGCGAATCCCGATCAGGTCGGCAAAGTCGCGTTGCTGCACATCGATCTCGACAACTTCAAGAGCGTGAACGACACGCTGGGCCACGCGCAGGGCGACGAGATCATCCGTCAGGTGGCCGAGCGCTTCGCACCGCGCATGCCGCCGGGCGCCATGCTGTCGCGCTTTGCCGGCGACGAGTTCATGGTGCTGCTTCAGGGTGACGGTGCGCCTGCGCAGGCCGAGCCGCTTGGCCAGACGCTGCTGGCGACCCTCAAGGCCCCCATGGTGGCCGACGGGACGTCGTTCGCGCTGCACGCCAGTATCGGGGTGACGTTTTGGTCCAAGGCAGACGAGACCGAGGCGGATCTCATCAAGAAGGCGGATCTCGCCATGTACTCCGCGAAGGAGGCCGGCAAGAGCGTGGTGCGCGTCTATACGCAGCAGATGACGTATCAGGCCCATCAGCTTGTCGTGTGGGAGCGCCAGATGGAGCAGGCGCTGGCCAACGGTGAGTTCTTCCTCGCCTATCAGCCCATCGTGGCGCTCGAATCCGATTGCGTGCGTGGCGTCGAGGCATTGATTCGCTGGCGTCATCCGGAGCGCGGTTTGCTGAGCGCAGGCGAGTTCATCCCCTTGGCCGAGACGACCGGACAGATCGTAGCGATCGGCGAGTTCGCGCTGACGCAGGCGTGCCGTCAGTTGAAGGCCTGGCGAGGCACGCCGATGGGGGCACTGCGGCTGGCCGTCAATGTCTCGTCGGTGCAGTTCTGGCGCGGTGACATTGGCGAGCTTGTCGAGCGTCTCGTGAAGGAGTACGAGATCGAACCCAATCGTCTTGAACTGGAAATCACCGAGTCGGTGATGGTCAAGAATCCGGCGCTCGTGGAAATGAAGATCGCGCAGTTCAAGCGAGTTGGCGTACGCATTGCGCTCGACGACTTCGGCACGGGCTACTCGTCGTTGTCCTATCTGACGCGCTTTCCCGTCGACACGCTCAAGGTCGATCGATCGTTCGTCGAGTCGATTCCCGATTCGTCGCGGTCGTGTCTCATGATTTCGAACATCGTCAACATTGCGCGCTCGCTGGGCATCGAACTGATCGTCGAAGGTGTGGAAAACGAACGGCAACTCGATTGGCTGCGTCATTTTGTGCCGCTTTGCGCGCAAGGCTATTTGTTTTCCCGACCCGTAGAAATCGAAGTGCTCGATTCGGTAATCGAGCGTTTCGGTATTTGTCGATAAAACGGTTGCCAATGAAAAGGGATTCGTCGGCTAATTAATAAATTAAATAGCCATTCGTAATAAATCGATCGTCTGACGGTTTTTCGTGCGGATTCATCGTCGGAGTACTATAGAATTATCTCGTTTTCGCGATGATACCGATCGATAGGTGTGGATGGCTGCGAGCCGCCGGCAGTGGTCGACGGCAAGGGCGGCAGGTTGTCAACAGCTTGCAATTGTCGGGGTGGACAATGCAGGGTAGTCAGGATCCGAAGGCGCGGGGCGCGACAAGCCGGGGGTCTGGAACGAGGAAAAGAGTTTGACGCGCAGACCAGAATTGGCGGGAATTCGCCGGCATGATGGATGCCGGTCGCGACCAGAGCTTCTGTCCGGGGAAAAGACAGAAACGCGACTCGAAAAGGCGGACGCTTTGCCAACGTAAGAAGTGAAAAATATTAGAACGAGCGTTTGATTTTCGGATGAGGATAAGGCATTGGCTTTATGCCGCCTGCGTCTCGGTCGGCGTGCTGGTCGCCTGCTGGGTGGCGGCGGACAGGACGGCCACGTCGCTGGTCGGCGACAAGCTCGCACAGAGTGTCGACGCCGGGCAGACGGTCGCCGAGCGCGTTGCCGACGGCATGATTCACGCGATCAACATGGATTTGGCGATGGTGCGGGCCATCCCCTCCACGTTGGCCGAAGTGGATCTGCTGCGCGATGCGCTCAGACCGGCGGGGGGCGGGGCCGCGTCGGCCGAGGTCGTGGATCGTGCCAACGAATTTCTACTCGGGGCTCAGGGATACTTCGGCGTTGAACGGGTGTGGGTGATCGACGCGCGCGGCGTGTGCGTGGCCGCCAGCAATTTCCGCGACACACCGTCTCCCGTCGGGCAGTCCGTAGCCGACATGCCTTACGCCACCAATGCGCTGCTGGGCACGCGTTTCGAGAGCTATGCCGCGGGCTGGGAGCCTCAGGCGCCCGGCCTGTATTTCAGCGCCCCTGTGTATCGCGATGGTGTACTGATCGGTGTGGTGATGACCAAGATCGGACTCACGCGTTTGCGCCACTGGGTGGGCAGCGGCGAGTCATTCGTCACCGACGGCAATGGCGTGGTCATCATGGCCAACGACCCCCGCTTCGAGAATCGTTTCATGCTGGACGGCAAGGTCGGCTCGCTGTCCGAAGCCGAGCGTCTGGCCTTATATCAGCGCGACGACTTCGCGCGCATGCCGATTGCGCAGTTCAGGCGCGCACCCGGTCGCTCGAATGCCTGGGTGCCGCAGGAACTGCTCGAGCAGATGTCGGAGTTCGACGAGTTGCGCAAACCCTTCATCATCACGTCGCGCCCGAGTTCGAGCAACGATCTTATCGTCTACGCCGTGGAGCCGGTCGACGGCTGGGAGGCGCTCACTCGCGAGCATGCGAAAGACGTCGCGTTGTGTTTCCTGCTTTATCTGGGCGGTGTCGTCATCGTTGTGCTCGCTGGCTGGACGTATTGGCGTGAGCGCGTGCAGCATCGCGAGACGCGCCAGTCGAACGAGGAACTGCGTGCCGCGAACAATCAATTGGCGTTCGAAGCCAGCTACGACGAATTGACCGGCAGTCTCACGCGTCGTTACTTCTTCCATCGCTTCGATCAGTTGCTGGAAGCCGCCCAACGCAAGAATGAGCCGATGAGCCTCATCGTGGCCGATCTCGATCACTTCAAGTCGATCAACGACACCTACGGACATGCCATCGGCGATCAGGTGCTGTGCCGCTTTGTGCTGGTGTGTTCGTCGACGTTGCGCGGTGACGACCTGATCGGCCGCATCGGCGGTGAGGAGTTCGCGATTCTGTTGCCGGGGGCCAGCGAGCGTGACGCGCTGCGTGTGGCGGACCGCATCCGCGAGCGGTGCAAGCGCGAATCGCTTGAAGGCAGCGAACCCCCGCTGCGCTTCTCGGCGAGTTTCGGCATCACGGAGTGGCAGGACGCCGACTCGCCGATGAACATGGTCGAGCGCGCCGACATGGCGTTGTATCGCGCCAAGCGTGCCGGCCGCGACCGTTGCTGGGTGTTCTGATCCGAGACCGCGGCGCCCGCAGGGGACCGTCAGCCGGTGATATTCCGTCGTCGTTACCAATGTCACGTTTGGTAACTAAAGAAGGGGCACTCCCGAGCGCATTTCCCGGGAACCTGCTGTCTAACGAGTCAGGCAGGCGCGGTAAAGACTGAAGAAGTGTCGGATATCCGGCGTTGATCTCTCCGCGCGAGACTTGAATCGTTGATGCGGGAGGTGGATCGTGAAACGCTTACTTATGCTGGCTGGAGGCACCGCGGTGGCCGTGATGATGGCCGGTTGCGTCGCCGTACCGTACGGCGCACCCGCGTACGGCGGGGCCTACTACGACGGTTATGGCTACGCCCCCGGCTACGACGCAGGCTATGCGCCCGGCTACGCGGTGGTACCGGCGCCGGTGGTCACCTTCGGGGTATCGGGCGGCTACTACGGCGGTCGATATTACCGCGGATGGGGCGGCCGGGGCCGTGGATGGAGCTGGCATCACTGATGGATGCACCGTGCCGTCGGGTCAACCGGCGGCATCGGCCCCCAGACGCATCGCGACTGGCGGACTCAGAACTCCGAGAGCGCGAAATCTTCCTTGGAAACGTCGCATTCCGGGCAGCGCCAGTCGGCCGGTACTTCGGCCCAGCGCGTGCCGGGGGCGAGTCCGTCATTCGGTGCGCCTTCGGCTTCGTTGTAGATCCAGCCGCAGATCAGGCAGATCCAGCTCTTGAATTCGATCGGGGTGTCCAGCGTGGTGGTCATGGTGTCGGGTCAACAGGGAAAACTTGCGCGACCCGCATTGTAAGGCACGCCCGGGGCGACGTCCCGCTCGCGGACCTACGCCCGAGCGCAAAGTGAATCCAGATCAATTGACGGAAATGTCAGCGGCGCGCAAAGGCGTTGCTCAACGAAATTCGCGCAGGAGTTACCGGGGCAAAGGGTGGCGCGCCGTTGGCAAGCGGCGCGACAGCCATTACCAGTGAATCTGGTTGAGGAAGATCGGCGCCATCTGCGCGAGCGAATTGAGCAGCGACATGGCGGTGTCGCGATGTGACACCTCCCGCCACAACCGGCTTTCCTGGACCACGCGCTCGCGGTCTTCCGGCGTTTTCACCTCGGGCGAACGCAGCGCCTTGATCAGGTCGATCACAGATGCCCGATCGACGGTCTCCGTGACCGAGTGATGGGCGAGCAGATCGTCCAGATGGACACGTTCCGCCTCGGTGAGGGAGGTGTCGGCAGGCGAAGGCGAAGCGGTGGAGGTCACGGACGGCTTGTCGGATTGGGTCATACGAGACGTTCTCCCGAAGTCACTGAAAGGCGAGACGGCCGCTGAGCGACGGATCCTGAGAGGATCCCAAGTCATGCGTAGCGAGGTATCGCGTGACTCCATCATAGGCCGATTCGCCAGCGCTGCGAACCCTTCCATTGGTCAAGTCCCCCGCGTATTCACCCGATCGGATGGGGGATTTCCTCCCGACTTGCGGTATGTCAAAGCGATGACATCTGCGCACAGAAGCGGGGCCAAACGTCAAGCTTAAAAAATTTATCCGGGGCTGACGCCGAAACGGGCAATCCTCTTGACAGCGTGTAACGGCGGGCGTTTCGAGGGGGTGCTGCCGGGTTATCCAGTGGGTTATCCACAGAAGTTGTGGGTAACTTTTCGGTGGGTGATCTGCGCGACGGCGGTGTCAACGGCGTGACCCGCTCGTGAACTGTCACCGGAACAGCGGACGCAACATGAGCAGCGCGAAGAACAGCGCGACGCCAACGGGCAGCAGCCCGGTGAAGAACGCGGGCCAGGGCGCACGGCCCCGGCGGCGGGCACCGAACGACGAGATCAGACCGGCGCACAGACACAGTACCCCGACGCCCCACGTAGGATGCGGGCTCTTGAGCACCCATGCGGCAGCGGCTACCAATCCGATCCAGGCGAGCGGCGTTGCGCCGGGCGGCGGGGGAGCGACATTGGCGGGGGCCGGCTTGGCGTTGCGCGACTTGTCGGAAGCGTTGGCGGTGTCAGGCGCGTCAGGGGTGTCGGGCGTATTGGCGGGCATTGAAGTTCCGGAGAATCGGGGACGTGCGGTGAGATGGATGAGACCGTCACGCGAAAGACGCAGCATAACAAACGTCGCCCGTCACCGCTCAGGACGCAAGCCCCTGCAAGGCCCATGCGCCGGTGGCCGGGGCGTCGGCATGCCTGTTACCCGCGGGGGCGTTCACATACCAGAAGGACGTCGAGTCGATGTCGCGCGTTGGTGCAAAGGCCGGGGGCGTAGCGCAGCGGTCGTCGAGATCGACGTATTGCTTGCGCACGAGTTGGGGCCGGGGCGGGGGCGTCGTGGCGCTCCCCGCGTAGGTGGCGATACCGGGCACACCGACCGCTTGCGGAGAGGCGCGCACCTCGACGCACGGTTGATGGAACGGATCGGCCACGGGCGCTATCGCTGGCGGCATCGATTGCGCGCGGACGCGCGCCACGCCGGGTGCCAACAGCAGGCAGAGCCCGATGAGACCGAACCGCAGCGAAGCGATCGCGCGTATCGCGCATATCGTGCATATCGTGCAGATAGCAGGCTGGGCGAGGGGCGTGGCGTGTCTCGGCGGCATGACTGGCTCCGTCGGGGCGATCATGGGGACCGTCGGCAGGGCGAGCGTCGCAACACGCCGCCCGGCGCACGGCATTTTCCCGATCCTGAAGCCAATATCGTGCCGGAATTTATAAGTCTTTGATTTTTATTGGATTATTGGTGCGTAATGGAACACTTGGGCCGATTGCCCCTTGGCAAGTGTTGCAGTTCCGAAACGTGCACCTGAGAATCGGCCCATGCAGTCCCCAAGCACGAAGCGATTCTCAGAGTTCCTCGATGCTGTATATAATTACAGTGTTTCAATCCACGGCGAGACAGAACCCTTATGAAAGCCAACTATTCCATCGCCGAAATCGAGCAGGCGATCAACTACTGGACCGGCCATCAGGCCGCCGATAGCCACTGGTCGTTGTGCCAGTCGGCGCGCGCGCTGGCCAACGTTTATGGCGAGATGATCTACCGTCGCGAGACGAGCGTTGCGGCCGACGCGCTCGACGCCGAGCAAAGCCAGGCTATCGAGACGGCGTTGCACCAGATGGAACTGGGCCTCGCGCCGTGATTCAGGATTGAACGGGGTTCGGCAAGTGGCGACGTGCCGACCACTGTTCGAGCCAGTGTTCGAGGTCGCCGGCCGATAGCGCGGGGGAGAACAGATACCCTTGCGCTACGCGATAGCCCTGGGCGACGAGCAGATGGCGCTGGGCCTCGTCTTCCACGCCTTCCGCTACCACCGTGAGATGCAGATTGCGGCCGATGCTGATGATCGCATTGGTTAGCGCCCGCACCGTCTCGTCACGTGTGATGTCGTGTACGAAACTGCGATCGAGCTTCAGTTCCGAGACCGGCAACCGACGCAGATAGCTCAGGCTCGAGTAGCCCGTGCCGAAATCGTCCATCGACAGGCGCACGCCCATGCTGTGGACTTCATCGATGATGCGCAGCGTGCTCGGATTGTGATCCATCAGCACGCTTTCCGTGATCTCGATGGCCAGGCACGACGGCGGCAACTCATGATCGGCGAGCGCTTCGGCGATCATGCGCGGCAGGTCGTGATCGTGGAAGTTGGTCGGCGAGAGGTTGACCGACACATTATGGATGCCCACACCGCGCCGCCGCCAATCCGCCAGTTGACGGCATGATTCGTGCAGTGTCCACATGCCCAGTTCCCCGATCAGGCCGCATTCCTCGGCCAGCGCAATGAAGCGCGACGGCGGCACCTCGCCGTACTGCGGGTGCGTCCAGCGGGTCAGCGCCTCGGCGCCATACACCGATTCGTCGAGCAGATTGATCTGCGGCTGGTAGAAGAGCTGGAGCGTGTTACGGCGCAGGGCGTCGCGCATGGCGGTCTCCAGTTCGAGCCGCTCCTGCGCGTGGACGTTCATGTCTTCGTTGTAGAAGCGCATGCTGCCCGGGCTGGTCATCTTCGCCTGATACATCGCCATGTCGGCGCGCTGCAAGAGGAGGTCGAATTCCTTACCGTGATTCGGGTAAAGACTGATGCCGAAGCTGCCCGACGGTACGAGCGTCACGCCATCAACCTGACACGGTGCAGTCAGTGCGCTGCGCATGCGCTCGATGGCGATATCGAGCCGCTCGGGGTCGCACTCGGTGAGCACGGCCACGAACTCGTCGCCCGAGAGACGCGCGACGATATCCGCGCCGCGCAGCGCACGTCTGAGGCGCTGGGCGATGGTGCGCAGCAGCACGTCGCCGGCCTGATGACCCAGCGAGTCGTTGACCTGCTTGAAGCGATCCAGATCGATGAAGATGACCGCCATGCGCGTATTCAATTCGCCTGCGCTGGCGATGGCCTGCGCCGCGAGCACGCCCAGCATGCTCCGATTGGGCAAGCCGGTGAGGCTGTCGGAGAACGCCAGTTGACGGATGCGCGTGCGTGATTCGTCGCGCTCGAAGGCCAGCTTGCACAGATGCACGCACACGTCGACCAGCCGCTCGTGCAGGGCATCCGGGCCGCGCACGGTGCGGTAATAGAACGCGAGCACACCGAGCACGCGCCCGTCGTTCGCGATGACCGGCATGGCCCACGAGGCGGCCAGCCCGAACTCGGCCGCCATGTCGCGGAAATCGGCCCAGCGTGGATCGTGCGCGATGTCGGTCACGATCACCGGCCGCGCCTGAAAGGCCGCCGTGCCGCAGGTGCCCACATTCGGGCCGATGGCCAAGCCGTCGACCATCTGGTGATACTGCGCGGGCAGGCTCGGCCCGGCTTGCGGACGCAGCCGGCCCTCGGCGTCGACCCGCACGACCGAGGCCATCACTTCGGGGGCGATCTGCTCCAGTTCCCGGCAGATGAGCGTGAGCACTTCCACGAGGGGCGCATCGCGCACCATCGCGGCGAGTGCCTTGTGTTGCAGCACTTCCTGAATCTTCGATTGGGTGATGTCCGTGAACAGCACCACGGCGTTGAGGAGCTTGCCGTTCGTGTCGAGAATCGGGTTCGTCACCACGGAGACCCACAGCGGCTGACGCTGCGCTGTGCGCACGAGCACTTCGCAATGGCTGCTTCGGCCATCGCGGGCCGAGACGAGGCAGCCGGCGAGTGCCTGCCTGACGTCGACGGCCGACGTGCCGTCGTCGAGTTCGCCCGCCGGTGTCTCACCCAACGGGACGTGCACGGACTGGCCGACGACCTCGCTCGCGGCGTAGCCGAACATGCGCGTGAAGCCCGCGTTGATGTAGCACACGCTGCTTTGCGCGTCGGTGATGAGCACGGCGTTGTCGGTCTCGTCGACACCCAGCGAGAGCAGGTGCATGCGGGCGTCGTCGGCCGCCTGACGCTCCACGCGGGCGGTCACGTCTACGGCGAGCTTGATGACGAAGGCGAGCTTGCCTGCGTCGTCGAATACCGGGTTGTAGGTCGCTTCGAGCCAGACGGCGCTGCCATCGTGGCAGCGGCGGCGGATTTGTGCGGTATGCGAGCGGTGGGTGCTGAGGACCTGGGCGAGGGCGTCGCTGCAAGTGGCGTCGCCCGGCATGCACAGCAAGGCGTGAGGTTTGCCGATCAGGTCGGCGCGCGTGTAGCCGAACACGCCGAGCAGCTTGTCGTTGACGTCGACGATGGTGCCGTCGGGCGTGAGCGTGAGCATGCCCAGTGAGCGGTCTAGCGCCTCTAAGAGCGCTTCGCGCCCAGGTGCCTGTGTGGCGCCAGCGGCGGACGGTGAACCGGGCACGACCATCGCAAGGGCCTCCTCGGACGTCCTGTGGACATTGTCGGGTGTGACTGGGGCTGACACGCCAAAAACGCTTTCAAGTATAGCGACCTGCGGGCGCAGGCTCACATGGGAGAAACCGGGAGAACGTCAGACGCCGACGCCGTTCCGGGCAGACAACAAGACGGTGGGCTGACGCGTGGCGTGGGCCTTGAGCGGCGCGTTGACTTCAGGCCGCCTTGACGCGAATTCGCACCCCGTCGACCGAAACGGTCTGACCGGCGCGGATTTTGCAGGTTTTGCGGGTCTCGAGCTGACCGTCGACGCTGACCGCGCCGTTGGCCACCAGGACTTTGCCCGCGCCGCCCGAATCGACAACGCCGGCGAGTTTGAGCAAGTCGTTCAGGGCGACGAATTCGCCAGTGAGTTCAAAAGTTACGTTTTGCATGATGGGCGGATACTACGTAAAAACCCGGTGCGCGTCGACTGCTGCTGCGTTTTAACGACTGGCGCCGGCCAGGCGGGGCGCCGCCTCACGACTCGATCACGTGTTCGATCCGGCGATCGGGAATCAGCCACACCGTAGCGACCAGCGCATAGATCGCGAGCGAGACGGCAGGCACCACGAACGCCATTCCGATGGCCAGCGCATAGGCGACCACCGACAACTTGCCCTTGACGTCGCTGCCCAGGGCGGCGGCGAGCTTCGCGTTGCCGCCGTCCTCGTGCACGGCAAGCAGGGTTTTCGTGAGGATGAAATACGCTACGGCCGCCATGAACAGCACAACGCCGTAGAGTGCCGTCGGCCAGGCGGTGAAGTGGTTCTCTCCCAGCCAGTTCGTGACGAACGGCACCAGCGACAGCCAGAACAGCAGGTGCAGGTTGGCCCAGAGCACGCCCCCCGAGACCCGCTGGACGACATGGAAAAGGTGATGGTGATTGTTCCAGTACAGGCCGACGTACACGTAGCTCAGGATATAGGTGAGCAACGTCGGCACGACCGGTAAGAGGTCTGCCAGTTCGCTACCGTGCGGGGCTTTCAACTCCAGCACCATGATCGTGATGATGATGGCGATCACACCATCGCTGAACGCTTCCAGTCGGCTTTTGCCCATCGTGCTCGTCGCTTGTCGTCAATCTCGGGTGGATATCAAAGCACTGCGACCCGGTTGCGGCCGGCCTGCTTGGCGGTATACAACGCCCGGTCGGCACGTTGCAGCAGGGCGCCGAAATCGGCGTCGTCCGGGGCGAGGCTGCCGACGCCGATGCTTGCCGAGAAGCGGACCGGCCCGTTGGGGCCCGGCACGCTGGCGTTGCTGATCGCGCTGAGCAGGCGTTCGGATGCCTGTAGGGCGCGTTGCGCATCGGCTTCGGGCAGCAGCACGCAGAATTCCTCGCCCCCCAGGCGGCCGATCACGGTGCCTTTGCGCAGCGTTGCCCGCAAGACCAGTGTCAACTCCACGATCACTCGGTCGCCGATGGCATGCCCCCACGTATCGTTGACCAGTTTGAAGTGATCGATGTCGAGCATCAGCACGGCCAGACGCCGTTGTTGCGCGCGGGCGGCGGCGAACAGGCGATCGGCCTGCATGAGAAACGCGCGGCGGTTGAGCGCGCCGGTCAGGCTGTCGCGCATGGCCATGTCGCCGAGCACCAGATTGACGCGACGCAGTTCGAGTTCGTCGACGACGAGCGCCGAGAGGTCCGCGAGCAGGCCGCGCTTCTCGTCATCGAGGGTGCGGGGGCGGCGGTCGATTACGCATAGCGTGCCCAGGCGATGGCCTTCCGGCGTGCGCAGCGGCGCGCCGGCATAGAAACGGATGTTCGGCTCGCCCGTGACCAGCGGATTATCGGCGAAGCGACGGTCGGCGCGGGCATCGGGCACGACGAGCACGTCGTCGCTGAGAATCGCATGCGCGCAGAAGGCCATCGAGCGCGGGGTCTGCGTTGTCTCGAGACCCTGATGCGCCTTGAACCACTGGCGAGTTTCGTCAATCAGCGAGACGAGCGAGATCGGCGCGCCGAGGATATAAGACGCCAGACGCGCGATGCGATCGAAGGCGGGCTCGGGCGGGGTGTCGAGAATCTCGTAACGGCGCAACGCCGCGAGACGCTGGGCCTCGTTCAGGTTTGCATCGGCGTTCGACGCAAGGCGCGAGGCGGGCGATTCGTGTGATTCGGCTCCGGATGCGGTCATGTCGTGGCGTGCGGGCAAGGGCCGGCGGTTGGACGACAGCAGTGCCGGGGACGAGGGCTCTGGCCACACGTTCGGCAACTGAACGAAAGGAGATGCTGACTTCGCAGACTGCTCAGGTGATGCGTGTGATGCGTATGGTGCATGTGATGCTTGTGGTGCGGGCTGCTTCAAAGTCGACGCTCGATCCAAAATGTCGATGGCGGCAATAACGCCAATCACGTCGATACTGCCATTGGCGCCAATGGCGCCGTCAATTCTGCCGCGCCTGTCGTCACTTGGCAAATGCGACGACATCGATCCGTTCAAGCCGTTGGCGCGGTTGGCGCTGCTCGCTTGCCAAAGGGTGCGAGCGGCCTGAGCCGCGTCGTGAGTGCTGTCGCGCATGGGGGCGAGGTGCTCGGATTCGGGCAGAGAATGGCTCATGGTTTGACTTCGAAGGCTTCGCCGGTTTCGAAGAAGTTGCCGCCGGCAATGTAGTGAAGACTGCGCGACACGCCAGGCTCGAAGTGCCAATGTCCGTCGCGAAATGCGCGCGGATCGGCCCAGGCTGCCACGACCTCGCCGAGAAACAGATCGTAGCGATCCTGATTATGCGGCTCCGGGATCACGCGGCATTCGAGCCACGCCAGGCACCCGTCGATGAGCGGCGCGGCGATGTGCGAGCCTTCGAAAGCCTGCACGGTGCCGTCAGCGAACTTGTCGGTATCGCGTCCGGAGATCGAGCCGACGGCCAGCGTCTCGCGGGCGATGGCGCGGGCGGGCACGTTCAGCGAAAACTCGCCGGAGGCCTCGACCAGCGCTCGCGTGAGCGTGTTGCGGTCGATGACGACGGCGACTTTGGGCGGTGAGAAATCCAGCGGCATCGACCAGGCGGCGGCCATGACGTTGCGACGCCCGTCGTGGGCACTGCCCACGAGAACCGTCGGGCCGTGGTTGAGCAGGCGGTAGGCTTTGGGGAGTTCGAC
>Ga0181519_10000609_pt1 | contig 32638 bp, 29 predicted proteins | sample PEATcosm2014_Bin_26_FD_121102 | JGI IMG/M metagenome (GOLD analysis project Ga0181519, IMG submission 121102) | Peatland microbial communities from MTU Mesocosm Facility, Houghton, MI, USA - PEATcosm2014_Bin02_10_metaG | ecosystem: Environmental > Terrestrial > Soil > Wetlands > Peat | place...
GATGGTGTCCTGCCGGGCCCGGTTCATGATCCGCGAGTACTTCTTGATGAGCTCGCCGGCGTTGTCGGTCGCCGCTGCCATGGCCCGCTGCCGGGCGGTCAGCTCCGAGGCCGACGCCTCCAGCAGCGCGCCGAAGATCTCCGTCTCGGCGGCACGGGGGCCGAGGGTCTCGAGGAGGACTGCGGCGTCGGGCTCGAATTCGGTGTAGCCGAGCTTCTCCGTGGGCTCGGTGGCGGCGTCGCGCTCGGCCCGCTCGAGGTCCTTGTCCTCGCGCTCGGGCGCCCGGGGGTCGACGAGCGGCAGCAGTTGGCGCGCCTCCACCTTCTGGCTGCCGGCCGAGAGGAAGCGGGTGGAGACGATCATGACCTGGTCGACCTCACCGTCGACGAACGGGGTGAGTACCGCGGCGGCCACGCGGCGGGCGTCCTCGAAGGTGGGCCGCTCGCTCATCCCGGTGAACGCCTGCTCGACCTCCTGGTGGCGGAACCGGAAGTAGCCCTGGGCCTTCTTCCCCACCGTGAAGAGCCGGGTGGCGGCGCCGTCCTCGGCGTAGCCGGCCAGCAGGCGCTCGGTGGCCCGGAAGACCATGGTGTTGTAGCCACCACACAGGCCGCGGTCCGCCACCACCGACAGGACGGCCACGTTGCGGACCTCCTCGGGGGTGCCGAGCAGCCGGCCCGCGGCGTTGGGATCGCCGATCGCCGTCTCCAGCACGATCCGGGCCATGCCCTGCTGGTAGGGCCGGGCGGCGGCGATCCGGCCCTGGGCGCGGACGATCTGGGAGGCGGCGATGAGCTCCATCGCCTTGGTGATCTTCTTCGTCGACTGGATGCTCTTGATCCGTCGACGGAGGATGCGCTCCTGCCCGCCCGCCATCGGTCAGTCGCCCCCTGCCGCGTCGAACGAGTCGGTGAAGGACTTCAGCGCGACGGCCAGGGCGTCACCCTCGGGCAGCTTGCCGGAGGTCCGGATGCCCTCGAGCAGGTCGGCGTGGTTGGCCCGGAAGTACGCCCGCAGCTCCGACTCGTACCGCTGCACCTCGGAGACGGGCACGTCGTCGACGTACCCCTCCGAGCCGGCGAAGATCACCAGGACCTGTTCCTCCACCGGCACCGGCTGGTTGAGGCCCTGCTTCAGCAGCTCGGTCAGGCGGTAGCCGCGGTCGAGCTGGGCCTGCGAGACCTTGTCGAGCTCGGAGCCGAAGGTGGCGAAGGCCTCGAGCTCGCGGAACTGGGCCAGGTCGAGCTTCAGGGTGCCGGCCACCGATTTCATGGCCTTGATCTGGGCGGCGCTGCCGACCCGGCTCACCGAGATCCCGACGTTGATGGCAGGCCGCACGCCGGCGTAGAAGAGCTCGCTCTCGAGGAAGACCTGGCCGTCGGTGATGGAGATCACGTTGGTCGGGATGTAGGCGGAGACGTCGCCCGCCTTGGTCTCGATGATCGGCAGGGCGGTGAAGGAGCCGCCGCCGGCCGCGTCGGAGAGCTTGGCCGACCGTTCGAGCAGGCGGCTGTGGAGGTAGAAGACGTCGCCGGGGTAGGCCTCGCGGCCCGGGGGACGGCGGAGCAGCAGCGACATCTGGCGGTATGCCTCGGCCTGCTTGGACAGGTCGTCGTAGACGATGAGGGCGTGCTCGCCGTTCTCCATCCAGTGCTGGCCCATGGCGCAGCCGGCGTAGGGGGCGAGGTACTTGAAGGGGGCCGGGTCGGCGGCGCCGGCCAGCACCACCACGGTGTACTCCAGGGCGCCGTAGCGCTCGAAGGTGGCGACGGTCTGGGCGACGGACGACTCCTTCTGGCCGATGGCGACGTAGATGCACTTCACCCCCAGGCCCTTCTGGTTGAGGATGGTGTCGACGGCGACGGTGGTCTTGCCCGTCTTGCGGTCGCCGATGATCAGCTCTCGCTGGCCCCTCCCGATGGGGGTCATGGCGTCGATGGCCTTGATGCCGGTCTGCAGGGGCTCGCTCACCGGCTGGCGCTTGACGATGCCGGGGGCCTGGACCTCGAGGCGCCGGGTCTGGTCGGTGGCGACCGGGCCCTTGCCGTCGACGGGCTCACCGAGGGCGTTCACCACCCGGCCGAGCAGGGCGTCGCCCACCCGGACCGAGAGGATGCGGCCGGTGGCCTTGACCAGCTGCTCCTCCTCCAGGCCGGTGTCGTCGCCCAGGATCACCGCGCCGATGGTCTCCTCGTCGAGGTTGAGGGCCAGGCCCTCGGTTCCGTCCGCGAACTCGAGGATCTCGTTGACGGCGGCGCCGGGCAGCCCGGTCACCCGGGCGATGCCGTCACCCACCTCCACGATGCGGCCGACCTGCTCGGTGCCCACCTCGGGCGTGTAGTCGTCGACGTAGCGCTTCAGCGCCGCGGTGATCTCGTCGGCATTGATGGTCAGCTCAGCCATCGGTGTTCCTTCCTTCTAATGATCCAGAGACTCGGTAGGCCTCCTCGGAGGCCAGGAGGTGTTCGCGGAGCTCGTCCAGCCGGTGGCGGGTGCTCCCGTCGATCAGGAGGTCCCCGATCTGGACCACCACCCCGCCGAGCAGCACCGGATCGAGGGTCACCCGGAGGTCGACCGGATGGCCGGCCAGGTGCTCGAGTGCCTCGCTCAGCGAGCGGCGCTGGTCCTCGTCGACCGGGGCGGCGGACTGCACCCGCGCCACCCGCCATCCGCGGGTCCGGGCGGCGTCCTCGACCAGGGCGTCCAGGGTGGCCACGATGTCACGCGCCCGACCGCCCCGGATGGCGTACTGGACCACCCGTACGGTGGCGGGCAGCACCTTGTCGCCCAGCAGTGCACCGACCACCTCCTGGCGGACGGTGACCGGGAGGTCGCGGTCGCCCAGGGCATGCCGGAGCGCCCGGTTCGACTCGATGGTCCGGGCGAAGCGGAAGAGCTGGTCCTCGATCTCCTCGAGCTGACCGACGGTGAGCGTCTCGAAGACCGCCGCCGCGAACCCCAGCACCCGGTTCCGCGACCCCAGGCGGCCCAGCAGCTCGTCCCGACCGGCGTCCTCCACCTCGGAGGTTCCCCCACCGGCGACGGTGGCGAGCCGGGAGGCGAGGTGGTGGAAGGCGGCGATCAGCTCGGAGGCCGGCTCCACGGAGACGGCCTGGTGGACCAGGTTGCGGACCTCGGGGCGCACCCGTTCGGCCAGCAGGTCGTCGAGGACCGCCCGCCGGGCGGTCGACGGGACGGAGCCGTCCACGAGGGCGAGGGTGAGGTCGTTGCTCCCCTCGACCAGGTCGGCCACCGAGGCGAGCTCCGAGGCGGCCTCGTCGAGCGCCCCGGCGGCGGCCAGGGCCTCCTCCATGGCGACCAGGTAGCCCTGGAGGGCTGGGTTCACCTGGCGCCCCCGGCGGCGGCACCGGTACTCGTCTCGGCACGCACGGCGGCGATGGCCTCGTTGATCAGGTCCTGGTGGTCGGCGGCCTGGATCTCCCGGCCGATGACCCGCTCGGCCGCGGCCAGCACGATCTCGCCGACCTTGGCGGTGACCTCCTCGACCGCCGCCTGGCGGGCGATGACCACCTCGGCGTCGGCCGCCTGCACGATGCGCTCGTACTCGGCCTGGGCCTGGGCCTGCTTGCTGGTGACGATCTGGTCGGCGGTGGTGTTGGCCAGTGCCACGATCTCACGGGCCTGCTGGCGGGCCTCCTCCAGGCTGGCCCGACGTTGGACGTCGGCGTCCTCGGCGTCCGCCTTGGCCTTGTCGGCCGCCTCCAGCTCCGCCCGGATCTGCCCTTGCCGCTCGGTGAGCGCCTTGTTGAGCGGCGGCAGCACGACCTTGGCGATGAAGCCGAGGACGAGCAGGAACGCGATGAGTACGACGACGAAGGTCCCATTGGGGATCAGGAAGTTGCTCGTTGCGAGGGGCATGGCCGTCATCCTTGGGTGGTCGGTCGGGCAGGTTCGGCGGAGGGTCGCTCCCGGCCCGCCCCGTCCTGCGGGGCGGTGGGCCGGCGGCCGTCCGTCGGCAAGGGACTACTTCCCGAGCGAGAAGATGAAGAGGGCGGTGAAGGCCAGGTTGATGAAGTAGGCGGCCTCGCACAGTCCGACGGTGAGGAACATGATGGTCGTCAGGCGACCCTGCGCCTCGGGCTGGCGGGCGACACCGCTGATCGTGGCGTTGCCGGCGAGGCCGTCACCGATGGCCGCGCCGATGGCGCCGCCGCCGAGGGCCAGGCCACCGCCGATCATGGCGCCGGCGATCTTCACTGCATCGGCCATGGAGCTGTCTGCTGCCATTGGTGCTTCTCCTTTTTGTGAGGGTGGTGGTGAGGGGTGGTCCGTCAGTGGGCTTCGTCGGGAGCCATGGCGGTGTCGAAGTAGAGGATGGTGAGGAGGGCGAAGATGAAGGCCTGGATGGCGCCGATGGCCATGTCGAACAGCTTCCAGACCAGGGTGAGGGGGACCGCCAGGATGTCGCCCAGGGGGACGGGACCGAGCGCCCAGATACACAGCGCCGCCAGCAGCGACAGCATCAGCCCGCCGGCCAGCAGGTTCCCGAAGAGACGGAGGGTGAGGGTCAGCGGCTTGACCAGCTCGTCGATCACGTTCATGAAGACGTTGACCGGGTAGAGCGCCTTCGCCTCGAAGGGGCGGGTGGCGTAGTGCTTGAAGTAGCCACCCACGCCGCGGTTCTTGACGGCGGCCCGGTGGACCATGACGATCACGTAGAGGGCCATGGCCAGGGGCAGGTTGATGTCGCTGGTGGGGGCGGGCAGCACCTCGAAGCGGGCACCGATCGAGAGCACCTCGAAGAGGTTGCAGATGAAGATGAAGACGAAGAGCGTCAGCGCCAGCGGCACCACCTTGGCGCCGCGGGGGCCGATGGACTCGTCGACCTGCTTCTGGACGGCCTCGACCGCCATCTCCCAGCACAGCTGGAACTTCCCCGGCACCCCGGAAGTGGTCTTCCGCCGGAGGAGCAGGCCGAGGAGGGCGACGATCAGTCCGGCGATGACCGTGGCCCACACCGTGTCGATGTCGATGGTCAGCGGGCCGAGCTGGACCTGGGGGTGCTCCCCCACCGAGATGTTGGAGGCGAAGAGCGGCGCCTGCAGGAGGTGGATGCCCGTCAACACCGGCTCACGCCCCCCCACGGGTGTCGTCGGAGGCGTCGGCCACCGGGTGGGTGGAGTACCCGGTGTGCTCCTCGATGACGACGTTGGCGTTGATGGTGTCGTCCACCGAGGTCATCGGCCCGGCGTGGGCCATGGAGCGGGCCACGTTGACCAGGAGCAGCACCTGGAAGACGGCCAGGCCGATCAGGATGCCCAGCCCGAGCTGGTGGGACACCAGCAGCAGCCCGAGGGTGACCACGGTGATGATCCCCAGCCGGCCCAGGGTGTTGAGGGCCAGGGGGCGCTTCTTGTTCTCGACGTCGCTGGCGGCCGCCCGGGCCACCGAATTGCCGGTCATCCGGAAGTTGAACACCCCGAGGGCCACGCCGATGCAGGTCCCGATGCCGACCAGGGCGTAGCCGAAGGAGATGCAGCCGACCAGCAGGGCGATCCCCACGATCAGGGCGGCCGCCACCGTACGGCGCGCGACGTCGTGGATGTTGGGCAGGGTGAAGTGGGCGAACATCGGCTACCGGCCCCGTCCGGCGGAGGTCGCCACCGCTACAGGTTCTGTTTGACCTTGGCCACCGTGTAGAAGATGCCGGCGACCACGCCCAGTCCCAGCCCGATCAGGGTGAACAGCGGACTGGTGTGGGCCGCGGCGTCCACCGCCAGTCCGATACCCGCCCCGACGGCCAGACAGACCGCACTCCCGAGCCCCATGGACAGGAACTCCATGGCCACCGACGATCCGGCCGGGGGCTCCCGTCGGGGTGCCGGCTCCGGTCCGGAATCGGAGCGAGGGGTGTCTTCCGCCATGGCCGGGCCGACTCGCGTCAGTAGATGTGGGAGAGAAGTACGTCACGAAAGTGTCCCGTGTTCACCGAGGGTACGGTTCGCTGCGGCCCGAGTGGCCGTGGATGCCGGCGGTGGCCCCGGCGGAGGCGTCAGGCCTGCGTTGCACGGGCGTCATCATCGCACCTGGGGCCCGGCCTCGGCAAAACGCCGGAAACGCTCCGTTCACACTTCCCCGGGGTGGGTCGGAAAACCGGTGGAGGCGGCCGGTGGCGGGGTGACGATGCCCAGGTCAGCGGTGGTACCGGCCAGGGTGGTGACCGCCCCAGGCCCCTCCGGTGCGGGCGCCGCCACCGCATCCGGACCCTCCGGTGGCTCCGCCCCGGCCGACCCGGCGGTACCGGTCCCGGGCGTTCCCGCGGCCCGGGGGGCGGCTCCGCCACCGGCGGGGGCACCCACCGCGGCGGCCGCCGGCGGTCCGGCGACGGCTCCGGCACCGGCGAGGGCCGGATCCTCGAGGGGAAGCGGCTCCTCGTCGTGCTCCATCACCGCCCGGCGACGGAGACCGGGGTGGAACAGGGTGAACAGCATCACCCCGAGGGCGGCCACCCCGAACGGGATGATGGCGTTGACGCTCGAGATGTACAGGGGGAAGAGGACGAACCCCGAGAGCAGCAGTGTCCACGCCCACAGGATGAGCACGCTCCGCCGGTGACCGTGCCCGAGCCGGATCAGACGGTGGTGGAGGTGGTTCTTGTCCGGGGTGGCGAACCCGGTCCGGTTGGCGGTCCGTCGGACGAAGGCGAAGGCCATGTCGAGCAGGGGCACCCCGAGGATGAAGAACGGGATGAACAGGGGGGCGAAGAAGAAGTACGTCTCCCCGCTCTGGGCGGCGGTGCCGGTCTGGACGGTCCCGGCCGCCCGGCCGCCGATCAGCATGGTCGACGCCGCCATCAACAGGCCCAGCAGGAGGGCCCCACCGTCCCCCATGAAGATCCGGGCGGGATGGAAGTTGTGCGGGAGGAACCCGAGGCAGATCCCGCAGGTGATCACCGCCACCAGCGGGCCGATGTTGTCGGTGGTGAGGTTGCCCAGGTGCTGGAGATGGAGGCCGTAGACGGCCAGCGCCGCCGAGGCGATCGCCACCACCCCCGCCGCCAGGCCGTCCAACCCGTCGATCAGGTTCACCGCGTTGGTGATCCCGATCACCCAGATGGCGGTGAGCAGCGGGGTGTAGTCGGCACCCGGCACCACGAAGCCGGCCAGCGGCACCTTGAACTGGATGAACGTCACCCCGGTGAAGTAGGATCATGGCGGCCAGCACCTGGCCGGCCATCTTGGCGGGGGCCGACATGTCGCGGAGGTCGTCGATCACGCCGACCACGAAGATGGCCGCGGCCCCGACCACCAGGCCGAGGGGCTGGGACGACCCCTGGAACAGCGAGCTGAGAGCGGGGACGCTGGCGGCCACCGACATGGCCAGCAGGAAGGCCACGAACATCGCCACGCCCCCGGCCTGCGGGGTCACCCGCTGGTGGACCTTCCGCTCGTCCGGCTGGGCCACGTACCCCACCCGGTCGGCGATCCGGCGGACCGGGAACGTCAGCACCCACGAGGACAGCGCCGCCACGACCAGGACGACGCCGTACCAGTTCAGCGGGACGCCGGCGTTCACGCCCCTCCCGGGGCCGGCCCGGTCACCACCCGGTCACCTTCCGGAGAGGGTCGGGTACGGCGGGAACCCGGCGCAGAGCTCGCGCACCTCGGTGCGCACCTCGGTCACCACCCGCTCGTCGTCGCGTTCCCGCAGGGCGCGTCCGATCAGCCGCCCGATCAGCCGCATCTCGTCCTCGCCCATGCCGGCGGTGGTCTGGGCCGCCGAGCCCAACCGGAGCCCGGAGGTCACGAACGGCGAGCGGGGGTCGTCGGGGATGGTGTTGCGGTTGCAGGTGATGCCGGCCCGGTCGAGGGACTCCTGGGCCACCTTGCCGGTGAGCTCGGCGTCGAAGGTCCCGAGGTCGAGGAGGACCTGGTGGTTCTCGGTGCCGCCGGAGACCAGCCGGAACCCCTCGCCGGCCAGCGACGCCCCGAGGGCGGCGGCGTTGGCCACCACCTGGGCGGCGTATGCCCGGAACTCGGGCCGGGAGGCCTCGGCGAACGCCACCGCCTTGGCCGCGATCACGTGCTCGAGGGGACCGCCCTGGAGGCCCGGGAAGACGGCGCTGTCGATGGCCTTGGCGTGCTCGGCGTTGGTCAGGATCGCCCCGCCCCGGGGACCCCGGAGGGTCTTGTGGGTGGTGAAGGTGACCACGTCGGCGACGCCCACCGGCGACGGGTGGACCCCGCCGGCGATCAGCCCGGCGGGGTGGGCGGCGTCGAAGAGGAACAGGGCGCCGACCGAGTCGGCGATCTCCCGGAACGGCACCGGGTCGATGATCCGGGAGTAGGCCGTCGAGCCGGCCACGATCAGACGGGGGCGCTCCCGGCGGGCCACGTCGGCCACCTGGTCGAAGTCGATGGTCTCCCCGGGCTTCTCCGGATCACCGGTGGCCGGGGAGACGCCGTAGGAGACGAACCGCCAGACCTTGGAGGTGATGCTGGCCGGCGAACCGTGGGTCAGGTGCCCACCGTGGTCGAGGCGCATGGCCAGGATGGTGTCGCCCGGGTCGAGCAGCGCCTGGTACACGGCCAGGTTGGCGTTGGCGCCGGCGTGGGGCTGCACGTTGGCGTGCTCGGCCCCGAACAACGACGTGGCCCGTTCGCGGGCCAGGTCCTCGACCTCGTCGATGACCTGGTTGCCGCCGTAGTAGCGGCGGCCCGGATAGCCCTCCGCGTACTTGTTGGTGAGGACCGAGCCCGACGCCGCCAGGACGGCGGTCGAGGTGAAGTTCTCCGAGGCGATGAGCTGGAGCGTCGTCGACTGCCGCTCGGCCTCGTCGGACAGCAGCCCGGCGACCTCGGGGTCGTCGACCAGCCAGGCGTCGAACGGGGATGCGGCGAAGGGGCGGGTCATGGGGTCGCAGGCTGCCTTTCGTGGTCGCCCGCCCCGGCCGGTGAGGCCGGGCCGGAACGCTCGTAGTCCGAGATCTCGTCGATCCGGCGCTGGTGGCGGCCGCCCTCGTAGGCGGTCGAGAAGAAGGTGTCGACGGCGTCGAGGGCCACCGCCGGACCGGTGGTGCGGCCCCCCAGGCACACCACGTTGGCGTCGTTGTGGCGCCGCGCCAGCCCGGCGGTGGTCACGTCGTGGACCAGGGCCGCCCGGACCCCCTCCACCTTGTTGGCGGCGATGCCGATGCCGATGCCCGTGCCGCAGACGCACACCCCGCGGTCCACCTCGCCCGACGCCACGGCCCGGCCCACGGCCAGGCCGAAGGTGGGGTAGTCGACGGAGACGTCGGGGGAGCCGGTGCCGAGGTCGACCACCACGTGGCCGGCCTCCTCGAGGTGTCGGGCCACCGCCTGCTTCAGGTCGAAGCCGGCGTGGTCCGAGCCGACGGCGATGCGCATCCCCCGAGTGTAGTGAGGCACGATCCCCCCGGGCGCCCGTCGCGGGGTGCGCCTCAGGCCGGCGACGGCTCCGGCGAGGGCATGCCCGGCGACCGTGGCGTCGGGTACCGGTGCTTGAAGAGCACGTAGGCGACCGGGCCCGCCATCAGCGGGATCCAGTAGGAGGCCAGGCGGTAGGCCAGGGTGGCCAGGACCGCCTCGCCGGCGCTCAGACCGGCCAGCACCAGGAACCCCGAGAGGCTCGCCTCCACGATCCCCAGGCCGCCGGGGGTGATGGGGATCAGGCCGATGACGCCGGCCACCGCGTAGGCCAGCAGCACCAGCGAGGGCCGGGCGTGGGAGCCCACCGCCCGGACGCAGCCCAGCAGGCACAGGTAGTCGAGCCCGAGCCGGCCGGCCGACAGGAGTGTGGCCTGCCACCACTGCTTCCCCAGCACCGTGCGGATCAGGTCCCGCTGCTCCAGCAGGCGGGAGGCCAGCCCGGTCATCACGGGCCGCTTGGGGAGGAGCCGGTTGTGGCCCCACTGGATGGCGTGCCCCAGGATCCGGAGCGGAGCGTCGGTGGCGGTGACCACGGCGCCGAAGCCGGCGAAGAGCACGAAGGCCACCGCACCGACCACGGCGGCCACATAGAGGCCGGAGCTCACCGGGGAGCCGAACAGTACGATGGGCAGCACCAGGACGGGCAGGACGAGCAGCCCGGCGATGCCCAACAGGGAGAAGGCGGTGAGCCCGCCCACCGCCTCGGTCGGATCCATCCCGCTGGCCGCCAGCATCCGGAACTGGACCGCCGCGCCGGCGGCCGCCCCGCCGGGGACGATCAGGCTGATGGCGTTCCCGGCCAGCTGGGCGGTGACCACCGGGAACCACTTCTTCGTCCGCAGGGCGATCCGCTGGAGGCCGAAGGTGCAGGCGAAGTGGGCGACCTCGGCGACCAGGGCGATCACCAGCCAGATCGGATTGAGGGTGGCCAGTTTCGGCCACGAGTGGAAGACGTCGATCAGGCTCGGGAGTACCAGGTAGAAGGCGACCCCGGCGATCGCCACCACGATCGACCGTTTGACGACCGCCTTCCACGGGAACGGCCGGGACTGCTGCTCCTCGAACTGCGCCTCGAACGAGCGGGGCCGCTTCTCCGGGCCGGGGCCGGTGGTGGTCATCGCCCCGTTATCCAACCACCCCGGTTGGCGGCCCGTCCTCTCGGGACGGTCGCCGGGACGGACAGCCCCCCGGACGCGCAGGAGCCGCCATCGGGGAACGGTCCCCGATGGCGGCTCCTGTCACGCCTGCGCGGTACCCGGTCGGCGGTGGTCCGAACCCGGTCCGTGGGAGCGGTCAGCCCAGGATCTTGGCCTTCTGGGCCTCGAACTCGGCGTCGGTGAGCACACCCTGGTTCTTCAGGTCGGCCAGCTTGGCCAGCTGGTCGGCCGAGGACGGTGCGGCGCCGGTCGTGGCCGCGGTCTGGCGGACGTAGTCGTCGAACGCCTTCTGCTGGTCCTGCACGGCCTTGGCCTGGCGCTCGTGCATGCTCGAGCCGCGGGCGATCAGGTAGATGAACACGCCGAGGAACGGGATGATGATGATGAAGATGACCCAGATCGCCTTGGCCAGTCCACCCATGTCGTGGCTGCGGAAGATGTCACCGAAGACCATGATCAGGAGCCAGATCCAGATGAAGAACAGGAAGAACTCCAGCATGATCCAGAAGAAATCGAGCAGCGGGTAGGACGATCCAAGCATTGCGGTGAACCCCTTCGTTTGTCGGAGGACGTCCCGGGCCGGTCGGCCGGGCGCGTACGGCGATGCAGCTTAGGCCGCAACGGCCCGCGGTGCGCGATTGGCTCCGCGGAGGGGCCCCGGGAGGAGTTGGTGCGGCGGGCGCCGGTGGCGTGTGCCGCGGGTGGCGGCGCCTACAGGTGGTTGAACCCCCCGGACTCCTCGGAGGTCATTCCCACCGACACAGGGTGCTTGTCGAAGTGGTCCACGCAGTCCTTGAAGTCCTGCAGGAGGATGGCGGCGAGGTCGCGGTCGAGCCCCTGGCGGACCAGGATCCGCTGGACGGTCACGTCGGAGACGGAGCCGGTGAGGGGGTAGGCCGGGACCTGCCAGCCACGCACCCGGAGCCGGTCGGCCAGGTCGTAGAGGGTGTACCCGGGGGTCTCACCCTCCTTGATCCGCCAGGTCACCGCCGGGATGCCGGTCGAGGGCGAGCTCACGTTGAGGAGCTCGAAGGGGCCGAGCTTCAGGATCTCCGTGGCCAGGTAGGCGCCGGTGTCGTAGCAGGCCTGGTGGATCCGGGCGTACCCGTCCTTCCCCAGGCGGATGAAGTCGTAGTACTGGGCGATGATCTGGCCGGCCGGCCGTGAGAAGTTGATCTGGAAGTCGGGCATGTCACCTCCCAGGTAGGTGACATGGAAGATCAGGCCCTCCGGCAGCTCCGCCTTGTCCCGCCAGACCACCCAGCCCACGCCGAGCGGGGCGAGGCCGAACTTGTGGCCCGACGTGCTGATCGACTTCACCCGCGGGATGCGGAAGTCGAAGGGGACCTCCGGCGCCACGAAGGGGGCGAGGAACGCCCCGCTGGCCCCGTCGATGTGCAGGTCGACGTCGAAGCCCTTCTCCTCGTGGAGCTTGTCGAGCGCAGCGGCCAGCTCCGCCACCGGTTCGTAGGCGCCGGTGTAGGTGACCCCGAAGGTCGGCACCACCAGCATGGTGTTCTCGTCGATGCGCGCCAGCATCTCCTCGGCGTCCATGTGGTATTTGCCGGGCGACATCGGGATCTCCCGCATCTCGATGTCCCAGTAGCGGGCGAACTTGTGCCACACCACCTGGACGGGCCCACACACCATGTTGGGCTTGTCGGTCGGCAGCCCGGCCGCCTCGCGCTTGGCCCGCCACCGCCACTTGGCGGCGAGGCCGGCCAGCATGCAGGCCTCCGAGGAGCCGAGCGCCGAGGCCCCGATGGTGTTGGCGGCGTCCGGGGCGTTCCAGAGGTCGGCCAGCATGTGGACGCACCGCCGCTCGAGCTCCGCCGACTGCGGGTACTCGTCCTTGTCCATGAGGTTCTTGTTCATGGCGATGTCCATCAGCCGGTGGACCTGGGGCTCCTCCCAGGTCTGGCAGAAGGTGGCCAGGTTCTGCCGCGAGTTCCCGTCGAGGAGCAGCTCGTCCTCGATGGCCAGGGCCGCCACCTCGGGGATCGTCTCGTGAGCGGGGAACCGGTACTTGGGGAGCTCGTTGCGGAGATCCTTGGAGGCGAAGATCGAGTCGTTGATGTTCGCTCGGATGGTGTTCCGCTCGTGCAGGCCCATGGCCACGTCCTTCCGTCATCGTCCGGCGGACCTCCCGCCGTCCCGTCTCCCGTCCACCCGCCCGCCGAACGCTCGGGGAGTACCGGTCCGACTGTAGGGCCTCCGCCACGGGCGCGCCCGGCGCACCCGGGCCTACGATGGCGCCACGGCAGGGCCCACCAGGGGCACGGCGCACCACCGGCAGGGCGGGCACCGACGCCGGTACAGGGGGCTTGTGGACCATGGGCACGACCGGCAGGATCACCGAGTACCTCACCCCCACCGAACGGGCCGCCGTCGGCCGTCAGGTCCGCACCCAGGTGAAGCGGTCGGTCCACGGGGAGTGGGCCCCGGCCGCCGGGCGGGACCCGCTCGCCATCCTCGAGGCCCAGGGGCGGACCCGGGTGCAGGAGCTGCTCCCCATCCGCTACGGCCGGATGGCGGCGAGCCCGTTCGCCTTCTACCGGGGGGCGGCGGCGGTGATGGCGGCCGACCTGGCCGCCGGCCCGCGCACCGGGCTCACGGTGCAACTCTGCGGCGACGCCCACCTGGTCAACTTCGGGGGCTTCGCCTCGCCCGAGCGGGATCTGGTCTTCGACGTCAACGACTTCGACGAGACCCATCCCGGGCCCTTCGAGTGGGACGTGAAGCGCCTGCTGGCCAGCATCGAGATCGCCGCCCGGTCGCGCGGCTTCACCGACGCCGAGCGGTCGACCATCCTCGCCAAGGCCACCGGTCAGTACCGGCGGGCCGTGACGGAGTTTGCCGGGATGCTCAACCTGGACATCTGGTACGCCAAGCTCGACTCCGCCGGGATCGTCGCCCGCTGGGGGACCGAGGCGGGTACCGACGCGCTGAAGTCGTTGAGCAAATTCGCGTCCAAGGCCGAGACCAAGGACCGGTTGAAGGCCTCCACCAAGCTGACCCAGCGGGTCGACGGTGAGCTCCAATTCCTGAGCGACCCGCCCCTGCTGGTGCCGGTGGAGGACCTGTTCCCCGAGGTCGAGGCGTCGGCCCTGGAGGAGTCGTTGCGGGTCGCCGTCCGGTCGTACCGGCGGAGCCTCCAGGGCGACCGTCGCCACCTGCTGGAGACCTACCGGTACCAGCACCTGGCCCGCAAGGTGGTCGGGGTCGGCAGCGTCGGCACCCGCTGCTGGGTCACCCTCTTCGTCGGCCGCGACGAGGACGACCCCCTCTTCCTCCAGGTGAAGGAGGCCGACCCCTCGGTCCTCGAGGCCTTCGTGGGCAAGAGCAAGTTCACCAACCACGGGCAGCGGGTGGTGGAGGGCCAGCGCCTGATGCAGGCGACCAGCGACGTCCTCCTCGGCTGGGTCCGGACCACCGGGATCGACGGCGTCGAACGCGACTTCTACATGCGCCAACTCTGGGACTGGAAGGCCTCCGCCGACGTGGACAACATGTCGGTGGAGATCCTCGGCATCTACGGGGAACTGTGCGCGTGGTCGCTGGCCCGGGCCCACGCCCGCTCCGGCGACGCCATCGCCATCGCCGCCTACCTGGGCAACGGCGAGTCGTTCGACCGGGCACTGGCCGCCTTCGCCGCCGCCTATGCCGACCAGAACGACCTCGACCACCGGGCCCTCCTCGACGCCATCGCCTCGGGGGCGGTGGTGGCCGACCCTGCCCGGTGACCGCCGCCGAACGGCCCCTGCGGGGAGGCCACCGTGTCGGGTGAGACCTTTCTGGTCGGCGTGGTCGTCACGTTGGAGCCCCTGCCCATCCTCGGGTACATCCTGGTGCTCAGCACCCCGAACGGCATCCGGAAGGGCCTCGGCTTCCTCCTCGGATGGCTGGTGTCCCTCATCGCCATCTTCGCGGCCATGACCGGCCTGCTCGCCGACCGGACGTCGACCACCTCGTCCACCGCGGCGTCGTCCGGGATCGCGACGTCGGTGGCCATGCTCCTCCTCGGGGTGTGGGCCCTCGTCGCCGCCATCCGGCGCCACAACCACCCGAAGCTCGGCCCGACCAAGCGGCCGGGCTGGACGAAGAAGGTCGACGGCATCGGGTTCTGGGGTGCCGTACTGCTCGGGGTGCTGCTCCAGCCCTGGGGGTTCGTGGCGGCCGGCGCCGCCCAGATCCACGCCCGGCACCTCCCCGCCGGCCAGGAGGTGGCGGCCTTCGTCGTCTTCGGCCTCCTCTGCACGGCCAGCCTCCTGGTCATGCAGGGGTGGGCCCTGGTGGCGCCGGGGAGGGCCACCGCCCGCCTGAGCGGTCTGCGCTCGTGGATCGAGCAGCACCGGAACGGCACCATCACCGGGGTGCTGGCCGTCGTCGGGGTGTGGCTCCTGGTCCAGGGGACCTACACCCTGGTGGCCTGACCGGAGCCTGACCGGAGCCTGACGCCACCTGCGCCCTCCGGGTGAGTGGCTCCTCCGCGCCCATTAGCCTGGTGGCCCATGAGCGACACCCACGCCACCCAGCTCACCCAGGACACCTACGACCGGCTCCAGGCGGAGCTCGAGGACCTCACCACCCGTGGCCGGGTGGAGATCGCCAACGCCATCGAGGCCGCCCGCGCCCTGGGCGACCTCAAGGAGAACGGCGACTACCACGCCGCCAAGGACGCCCAGGGGAAGATGGAGTCCCGGATCCGCCAGCTCCAGGCGATGCTGAAGGACGCCGAGATCGTCGAGGGGGGCGGACCGTCCGACGGCACCGTCGACCACGGCTCGATCGTCACCCTCCGGTACGAGGGCGACGACGAGGACGACACCCAACGATTCTTCGTGGGCTCCATCGAGGAGCGCCAGGGCGACCTCGAGGTGGTCTCCCCCGGATCGCCGCTCGGCACCGCCCTGATGGGCCACGCCAAGGGGGACACGGTCGGCTACGAGGCCCCGGGCGGTACCCTGCGTGTCGAGATCGTCGACGTGGGGAGCTGAAGCCGATGGCCACCGCAGCACGAACCCTCTCGGAGAAGGTCTGGGACCGGCACGTCGTCCACGCCGGAACCGGCGACGAGCCGGACATCCTCTTCATCGACCTCCACCTCGTCCACGAGGTCACCTCCCCGCAGGCCTTCGACGGGCTCCGCCTGGCAGGCCGGGGCGTCCACCGCCCGGACCTGACCCTCGCCACCGCCGATCACAACGTCCCCACCACGGACATCGACAAGCCGGTCGCCGACCCCGTCTCCGCCACCCAGCTGGCCGTGCTGGCCGCCAACTGCGCCGAATTCGGGATCACCTGCTACCCGATGGGCGATGCCAACCAGGGCATCGTCCACATCATCGGACCCGAGCAGGGCCTGACGCAGCCCGGGATGACCATCGTCTGCGGCGACAGCCACACCTCCACCCACGGTGCGTTCGGGGCACTGGCCTTCGGCATCGGCACCAGCGAGGTCGAGCACGTACTGGCCACCCAGACGCTCCCCCAGCGCCGACCCGCCACCATGGCGGTCACCGTGGACGGCGACCTCCCCGCCGGCGTGACCGCCAAGGACGTGGTGCTGGCGGTGATCGGACAGGTCGGGACCGGCGGTGGCAGCGGTCACATCATCGAGTACCGCGGCGCCGCCATCACCAGCCTGTCGATGGAGGGCCGGATGACCGTCTGCAACATGTCGATCGAGGCCGGTGCCCGGGCCGGGATGATCGCTCCCGACGAGACCACCTTCGCCTACCTCGACGGCCGCGACCACGCCCCCAAGGGCTCGGCCTGGGAGGAGGCACTGGCCGAGTGGCGGTCGCTGCCCACCGACCCCGGGGCCACCTTCGACCGCGAGGTCCATCTCGACGCCTCCGCACTCGCCCCCTACGTGTCCTGGGGCACGAACCCGGCCCAGGTGACCCGCATCGACGGCAGCGTCCCCGACCCGGCCTCGTTCGCCGAGGACCACGACGCCGAGGCGGCCGACCGGGCCCTCGAGTACATGGGGCTCATCGCCGGGACCCCGATCCGCGAGATCAGCGTGGACACCGTGTTCATCGGTTCGTGCACCAACGGTCGCATCGAGGACCTCCGGGCCGCCGCCGACGTGCTGCGTGGCCGTCGGGTCCGCCCGGGCATGCGGGCGCTGGTCGTCCCCGGCTCCCACCGGGTGAAGGCGCAGGCCGAAGCCGAAGGGCTGGACGCGGTGTTCACCGGCGCCGGCTTCGACTGGCGGGAACCGGGATGCTCCATGTGCCTGGCGATGAACCCCGACAAGCTGGCCCCCGGTGAACGGGCGGCATCGACCTCGAACCGGAATTTCGAGGGACGCCAGGGGCGGGGCGGGCGCACCCACCTGGTGTCCCCGGCCGTGGCCGCCGCCACCGCGGTGGCCGGTCACTTCGCCTCCCCCGAGGAGCTCGACTGATGCGGGCCATGCAGCTGGTGAGTGGTCGGGCCGTCCCCCTCGATCGGTCGGATGTCGACACCGACCAGATCATCCCCTCGGACTGGCTGAAGCGGGTGGAACGCACCGGCTTCGGGGCCGGGTTGTTCGCCGAGTGGCGGGACGACCGTGACTTCGTGCTCAATCGCGAGGAGTTTGCCGGAGCGAACATCCTGATCGCCGGGCCGAACTTCGGAACCGGATCGTCACGCGAACACGCGGTCTGGGCCCTGCAGGACTACGGGTTCGACGCCGTCGTCGCCCCGCGGTTCGGCGACATCTTCCGCAACAACTGCACCAAGGCCGGCCTGGTGCCGGTGCAGGTCGACGAGCTCACCGGGCGGCTCCTCCTCGACGCGGCCTTGGCGGAGCCCGCCATGCTCATCACCATCGACATCGCCAGGGGCCGGCTCGAGGCGCTGGCGGCCGGGATCGACGTCCCGTTCCCCCTGGACGAGCACACCCGCGAGCGTCTCCTGAACGGATGGGATGACATCGGCCTGACCCTGCGGTACGAGGACGAAATCGACTCCTACGAGTCCCGCCGTCCCGCCTGGCTCCCGTCCACACGCTGAGCGGCCGGGGTATCGGGCGGGACCCGGAATGGTGGGTCGGGCCCGTCGCGCTTGGCCTGCGCATCCGTCTCCGCCCCGTGGCCACCAGCGTCGACCATCGCGAGGGGCAGGGGAGATGGGCGAGCGCTGGAATGGCCTTGGGGATACCGGCCGGTGGGCGTTGCTTCCCCCCGACAAGGACAGTCTCTTCCCTTCCCGAGCGGATGCAAACCTTTCTTCCGGAATTCCCCTGTTTCGGCACGCTGGGACGCCTCCCGACCACCGCGCGAGGCCGTTGAAGGCCGCGTCCCGTGGTGCCGGACCTACAGTGGACCCATGGCGTCGTCCTTCCTCCGCTGGTCCGTCCGCCTCGCCCTGGCGGCGATCGCCGCGACGGTCGTGGCCCGGCTGGCGGCCCGTCGCACCGGCGAAGGCCCGGTCCTGCCCGCCGTCACCGGCGACACCTGGCCGCCGGTGCCGACCAACCCGGCCCGGGAGGCCTGACCCACGCCGCCGACGGCCGCGTACGACCGGATCGGAGTCGGCTATGCCGTCGGCCGCTGCACCGACCCGTCGTGGGCCGCACTGATCGCTGACGCCCTCGGAGACGCCCGTACGGTGGTCAACGTCGGTGCCGGTACCGGCTCCTACGAACCGGTGGACCGGGCCGTCGTGGCGGTGGAGCCGTCGTCGGTGATGCTGGCCCAACGGCCCGCCGGGGCGGCACCGGCCGTCCGGGGCGCCGCCGAGCACCTCCCCCTCCCCGACGGCGCCGTCGACGTGGCGATGGCCGTCCTCACCGTCCACCACTGGGACGACTGGAGGGCCGGCCTCCGCGAGCTGCAGCGGGTGGGACGGCGCCAGGTGGTCGTCACCTTCGACCCGGCGGTGCACGCCGACACCTGGATCATCCGCGACTACGTCCCCGAGATCGGCGAGCTCGACGCCGGCCGGATCCCCCACGCCGCCATCGTCGAGGCACTGCACGCCCGGGTGGTCGACCTCCCCCTCACCCGCGAGTTCGCCGACGGGCTGCTCGGTGCGTTCTGGTGCCGACCGTGGGCCTACCTCGACCCGGAGGTGCGCAGCCGGATGTCCGGCTTCGTCCAGGTGGACCGGGGCGCCGTGGACCGGGCCATGGAGCGTCTGGCCGATGACCTCCGGTCGGGGGCCTGGGAACGCCGCTACCCCGAGCTCGCCGGTCGCGCCGCCCACGACGCCGGCTTCCGGCTGCTGATCTCCGGTCCCGGCTGACGGATCCGGGGCCCGGTGCCCGGTGTTCGGTGTCCGGTGCCGGGAGCCCCGATCAGCCCGTCGAGGGCAGCCGGAGCGCCACCAGGTGGCCGGAGGTGCCGATGGTGCCCGTCGGGAGGACCACGGTCGACCCGCTGACCGCCGGCCACCCGCTGATGCCGGCCGCCGCCTTCCAGCTCCAGACGATCGCCCCCGTCGAACGGTCCAGGGCGTACAGCGTTCCCTGGAGCGTGCCGGTGAGGACGAGGTCGTTCACCACGGTGGTCCCACCGATCGGGTCACCCGGCACCCTGGTGTCCCACGCGATCCTCCCGTCGGAGGCGTCGATGGCCACCACCTCGCCGGGGAGCACGCCAGTCTTGCCGCCGTTGTAGTAGGTCTGGTCCGGCTGCAGCGGCGTGGGCGCGTTGAGGGTGGCCACGTAGACGGTCCCCCCGGCGGCGGCCGGCGGGGTCAGCACCCCGCCGTAGGTACCGGGCAGCACGTTGGTGGTGCCCGGCGGGAGCGTGGTGAGGGTGTCGTTCTGGTGCACCCCGACCGGGGTCGACCACTCCACCTTTCCGGTGGTCGGGTCCATCCCCACGACCTCGCCGGATTTGCCGCTGCCGACCACCACCTGGCGCGCCCCCGATCCGGAGCCGGCGGTGACCACCATCGTGTGCTCGAAATCATGGTCGAACAGGTCGTGGGGGGTCTCCTGGTGGTACCAGAGGAGCTTGCCCGTGGCCAGGCTCAGCGCCAGGGTCGAGTCGGTGTAGAGGTTGGCCCCCGGTCGGCTCGATCCGTTGGGGTAGGCCGGGGTCCCCGGGAACGGCGCCGGGTTCCCCGTCCCCCAGTAGACGGTCCCCGTGGCCACGTCGACCGACGGCGGATACCACGACCCGCCACCCGAGTTGACCGCCGGGTTGCCCCAGAGGTCGGCCGAGTCCACCGTGTCGAACGACCAGTCGACCGCACCGTTGGCGGGGTCGAGGGCGTAGAGGAAGCCGGCGTCGCCGCCGTTGAACTGCTTGCCGGCCGAGAGCGGCACCGTGGAGACGAGCACCTTGCCGCCGGCCACCGTCGGCTGGATGTCCACCCCGTCGGTGGCGCTCCGGGCCAGCGTGCGGCTCCACACCACCGCGCCGGTCGACACATCGAGCGCCTCGACCCCGGTTTTGGTGGCGGCGAACACCTTCCCCCAGCCGAGGACCGCCCCCTCGGGGCCGACGGTGAACCCGGTGGGAGCGCTCTTCCACCGCAGCACACCGGTGGCGACGTCGACGGCCACCACCACCCCTTCGTCGTCCTCGGCGTAGGCGACGCCGTCCACCACCACCGCCGCGGTGGTCAGCGCGCCGGGGGTGTCGACCTGCCATGCCGGTGCCAGGCCGGACACGGTCGTGGACCGGATGGGACTCGGCCCGGCCTGGCGGGAGTTGTCGTAGTCGTGGCCGGGCAGCGGCCAGTCGGTCGGTGCCGCGGACGCCACCTCGGGCGGGGCGACAGCCGGCGACCGGGCCGGCGTCGACGTCGACGACGAGCTGCAGGCGGCGGCGGTGCCGGCCAGCACGGCGACCGCCAGCATCCTCCACCTCCTCCGACGATCCACCACGGCCCACCTCCCGCCGGGCACAGTACCGGGAGCTGGCGCCGCGGGTGCCGATGGTGCACCATCGGGCCGATGGGGGGTCCGGCCGCCTCCAGAAACCGGGGCCCGGTTGTCGGTAGGGTGACCCCGGTGCAGGGGGAGCAGGCCTGCGGGGTGGCGCCTCGACACGGCTCGACACCCCTCGTCACCCTGGTCATCGCGCTCCTCGTTACGCCCACCGTGTCCGGTGTCCTCGCCCGCCGACGTCAGCCGCACCGCTCCCGCTCGCCGGCCAGGTGGTCGCAGACGGTCCGGACGGTGCGGCGCTCACCGCGGAAGGAACGGGCGGCACCACTGCCACGTGGGTCGCACCGATTCTCAATTCTCCCGGTGAACCCGCGGTGCCTTCGCGCTTGAGCAAACCGGAGCAGCTCGACGTCGGGGGACGCTCCCCGCCGAGTGGAAGGTCTGGTACCACCCCGTCACCCGGACCGAGGACTCCGTCTCGATCGCCCAGCGGACAGGCGGCCTTGACGCACAGTGGCAGGCGCTGCAGCTCGACTCCAGGGTCCAGGATCCGGGTGACATCAGTCCGGCACGGTGGATCCATCAGGGACACGTCGCCGTCCCGTCGGTGCCCGATGGGGTCGGCACCTACTGGGTGGGCGTCGTGGACGGCAGCAACGCCGAATTCCGGTTCGCACGCTTCCCCGAGGGGGACACGGGCGAGCTGGTCGGGGAGACCTCGTTCGCCGCCCCGGGATCGGAGGCCGACCTCGACACCTTCGCCCTGAGTCGGTACGAATACTCCTCCTCCGCTCCGGGGGCTGACGTACTCCCCGCTGCTCCCGATCGCCGTCGTCGTGATCGTCGTGCTGGTGGCGTTGCGCTTCTGGGGCCGACGAAGTCGACGGCGGCCGGCTGTCGCCCCCGGGTACCGCGCCCCCGGTACGGACTCCCGGCGCCCGGCGCGGCAGCTGCCGCCAGCTGGAGCCCGCCGCCGGGTCCCGGAGCACCACCAGCGGCTGACACCGGACTCGGCGCCCCGGGTGCCGGACGACCGACCCTCGGCTCGATCCCGACCTTCGGCGCCGTGTCGACATTCGGTGCGGGCGCCGTCTCCATGGCATCCCCCGCACCGGGTCCTTCGCCGATCGCCGCCACGGGGGCGCCCGTCGTCAACCGGCCGCCTCCGCCGGTGCCACCGACCGGACCGACCACACCTCCGGCCGGGTGGTTCGCCGATCCCCGACCCGATCCCGCCCGGCCGGCCGGCCGGCCCGGCAGCGCGACCGGGACGGCGCGGCGTGGACCGACCACGACCGCCCGTCGTGATCGGGGCGGCCCCCGTGGCGGGCCGTGGTCCCGAGGCCGGGACGCCCGACCTCCTACCCGTCCAGGTGCCAGCCGTGGGCGGTCGAGACCTCTCCGACCTGGATCGAGTACTCGGCGTAGAACTCGTCCCGTCCGCGGCGCTGGGCCGCCCGGTGGAGCGCATCCTCCCGCCAGGCGTGGTGCGACGACCACGAGTCGAAGGTCACGGTCGAGACGTGCTCGTCGTCGTCGGAGACGAAGTGGGCGAAGTCGACGAAGCCGGGGTGGGCCGAGGCGGCGGCCAGCAGCTCGGCGGCCAGCTCGCCATAGGCGTCGCCGACGCCGGGACGGAGGCGGGACCGGAAGACGGTCACCACCTGGCCCGTCCGGAACCGGGGACCGGTCACCCGCCGCTCACCGGGCCGTCGTCACGTCTGGACGGAGTGGACATCGCTGATGCCGGCGGAGCCCCGGAGCTCATCGAGGGCCCCGTCGGGCACCAGGCCCTCGGTGGAGAGGACCATCAGGGCGGTGTTCCCGGTCGCCGACGGGCCGACCGCCATCGAGGAGATCGACACCCCGGCGTTGCCGATGATGGTGCCGACCACGCCGATCACCCCGGCCCGGTCGTCGTTGCGGACCACGACCATGTTGGGGGCGGGCGGCACCTCCACGGTGTGGTCGTCCACCATCACCACGCGGGGCTCGGTGCGCGGGCCGGCGAGCGTGCCGGCCACCGAGTGGTCGCCGCTCCGGAGGGTGATCAGGTTGACGTAATCGTGGGCGGTGGCGGTCGAGGTCTCCCGGATCTCCAGGCCACGCTCGGCGGCCAATTGGGGGGCGTTGACATAGGAGACCGGCTCCGTGGTGCCGGCGGCGAAGACCCCCTTCAGGATCGACAGGGTGAGGATGCCGGTGCCGGCACCGGCGAGCGCCCCCTGGTACTCGATCTCCAGGGCCCCGGGCAGGCCGTCGTGCAGGCACGAGAAGATCCGGCCCAGCTGCTCGGCGATGCCCATGAAGGGGCGGACCGTCTCGGACACGTCGCCGGCCGACACGTTGACGGCGAACGGCACGAAGTCCCCGGCCAGGGCCAGGTTCACCTGCTCGGCGATGGTGACCCCGGCCTTGTCCTGGGCCTCGGCGGTCGACGCGCCCAGGTGGGGGGCGACCACCACCGAGGGCAGCTCGAAGAGTGGTGACTCGGTGGTCGGCTCCTTGGCGAAGACGTCGAGCCCCGCCCCCTGGACCACACCGGAGCGGATGGCCTCGGCCAGGGCCTCCTCGTCGACGATCCCGCCGCGGGCGGTGTTGATGATCCGGATCCCGGGCTTGGCCTTGGCCAGGAGGTCCTTGCCGATGAGGCCGAGGGTCTCGGCGTTCTTCGGCAGGTGGACGGTGACGAAGTCGGCCTGGGCCATCAGCTCCTCGAGGCCCATCAGCTCGACACCCATGTGCTTGGCCCGGTCGGCGGAGACGAACGGGTCGTAGGCGACCAGGCGCATCCCGAAGGCCAGCGCCCGCTGGGCGACCAGCGCGCCGACCCGTCCCAGTCCGACGACCCCGAGGGTCTTGCCGTACAGCTCGACGCCCTCCCACTTGGAGCGCTCCCACTTGCCGGCCACCAGGGCGGCGTGCGCCTGGGGGATGTTCCGGGCCTGGGCGAGCAGCAGTGCCATGGCCTGTTCGGCGGCCGACAGGATGTTCGACTGGGGGGCGTTGACCACCATCACGCCGCGCTCGGTGGCGGCGGGGACGTCGACGTTGTCCAGGCCGATGCCCGCCCGACCCACCACCACCAGGTCGGTGCCGGCGGTGAGCACCTCGGCGGTGACGGTGGTCGCCGAACGGATGACCAGGGCGTTGGCGCCCACGATGGCCTCGACCAGTTCCTCCGGCGACAGCCCGAGCCGGACGTCGACCTCGTGGCCGGCGTCGGCCATCAGGTCCAACCCGGTCTGGGCCAGCTTTTCGGTGACCAGCACCCTACCCATGGTGTTCCTTCCTCTCGGAGATCTCGGACTCGTTCGCCAGGCGGCGACGGAACGCTCAGACGGCGTCGCCGAACAGCTTGGCCAGCCGGCTCACGCCTTCGACCAGGTCATCATCCCCCAGGGCATAGGACATCCGGAAATAACCCGGCGCGCCGAAGGCCTCGCCGGGCACCACCGCCACCTTGGCCTCGTCGATGGCCAGCTCGGCCAGCTCGGCACTGGACCGCGCGGTACGGCCGCGGATCTCCCGGCCGTACAGCCCGGTGACCGAGGGGAAGGCGTAGAACGCCCCCTCGGGCTCGATGCAGGTCACGCCGTCGATCTCGTTGAGCATCCGGTGGATGGTGCGTCGGCGCCGGTCGAAGGCCTCGCGCATCTCCCCCACCGCCACCAGGTCGCCCGCGACGGCCGCCAGGGCGGCCCGTTGCGACACGTTGGCCACGTTGGAGGTCTCGTGGGACTGGAGGTTGGTGGCGGCGGTGATGACGTCGACGGGGCCGAGCATCCACCCGACCCGCCAACCCGTCATGGCGTACGTCTTGGCCACCCCGTTGACGACCACGCAGGTGTCGGCCAGCTCGGGGACCACCACCGGCATCGAGTGGTGCTCGGCCGACCCGTAGACCAGGTGCTCGTAGATCTCGTCGGTGACCACCCAGAGCCCGTGCCCGACCGCCCAGCGGCCGATGGCCTCGATCTCCGACCGGGGGTAGACCGCCCCCGTCGGGTTGGAGGGGGAGACGAAGAGCAGGATCTTGGTCCGTTCGGTGCGGGCCGCCTCGAGATCGGCGACCGGGCTGCGGAACCCGGTGGACTCGTCGGAGGACACCACCACCGGTACGCCGCCGGCCAGGACGATCGACTCCGGGTAGGTCGTCCAGTACGGGGCAAGCACGATGACCTCGTCGCCCGGGTCGAGCAGGGTGGCGAAGGTGTTGGCGATGGCCTGCTTGCCCCCGTTCGTCACCAGCACCTGGGCGGGGGTCACCTCGAGGCCGGAGTCGCGGCGCGTCTTCGCCACCAGCGCCTCGCGCAGCGCCGGGAGCCCGGCGGTTGGGGTGTACTTGTGCGTCTTCGGGTCCCGGCAGGCCTCCACCGCGGCCTCGACGATATGGGCCGGTGTCGGGAAGTCCGGCTCCCCGGCACCGAAGCCGATGACGCTCTCCCCCTGGGCCTGGAGCGCCTTGGCCTTGGCGTCCACCGCCAACGTGGCCGACGGCGAGACCGCGGCCACCCGGGCCGACACGCGGTTTCCGGTCGAAGGTGCCATGGTGCCATGATTCCATACGTGACCGACACCCCCGACATCACGATCCCCACCCACCTCCTGCCCGGCGACGGCCGGTTCGGTTGCGGCCCCTCCAAGGTCCGACCCGAGGCGGTGGAGGCCCTGGCCAAGGTGTCCGGCACCTATCTGGGGACCAGCCACCGGCAGAAGACGGTGAAGTCGGTGGTCGGCAGCCTCCGGGAGGGGCTGCGCCAGCTGTTCTCCCTCCCCGACGGCTACGAGGTGGTGCTGGGCAACGGGGGCACCACGTGTTTCTGGGACGCCGCCACCTTCCACCTCATCGAACGGAAGAGCCAGCACCTCACCTTCGGCGAGTTCTCGTCGAAGTTCGCCACCGCGGCGGCCGACGCCCCGCACATCGGGGAGCCGGAGATCATCGCCTCCGAGGTGGGCACCCACCCCGAGGCCGTCGCCCGCGAGGACGTCGACCTCTACGCCCTCACCCACAACGAGACCTCCACCGGGGTGATGATGGAGATCACCCGGCCGGCGGGCGCCGACGGCCTGGTGGCGGTGGACGCCACCTCCGGAGCCGGCGGGCTGCGGGTGGACCCGACCGAGTTCGACGCCTACTACTTCGCCCCCCAGAAGTGCTTCGGATCGGACGGCGGCCTGTGGGTGGCCCTGCTCTCCCCCGCCGCCCAGGAGCGGATCGCCGCCATCAAGGCGTCGGGGCGTTGGGTGCCGGCGTCCATGGACCTGACCATCGCCCTCGACAACTCGAAGCTCGACCAGACCTACAACACCCCGGCGTTGGCCACCCTCTTCCTCTTCGACAACCAGGTCACGTGGTTCAACGACAACGGGGGCCTCGAGTTCGCCGTCGGCCGGTCCGACCGGTCCGCCGAGATCCTCTACACCTGGGCCGACAACGCCGACTTCGCCAGACCGTTCGTGACCAGGCCCGAGGAGCGCAGCCACGTGGTGGGGACCATCGACTTCGACGACGCCATCGACGCCGCCGCCGTGGCCAAGGTGCTGCGGGCCAACGGCATCGTCGACACCGAGCCCTACCGCAAGCTCGGTCGCAACCAGCTGCGGATCGCCATGTTCCCGGGCATCGAGCCCGACGACATCGCCACTGTGTGCGGGGCCATCACCCACGTGGTGGGGGCGCTGGCCGACTGAGCCGGGGAGAACCGCTGGGCCTCCCCAGGTCGTCAGCCGGAGGAGTCGGTCGGATCCGGGACGGTCGGACGCGGAACCGGCAGTCGGTGGACCTGCCAGGTCATGGCACCGTCGGTGCTCGTGATGACCACCGGCCTCCCGTGGCCCAATGCGAGGAGTGACGAATCGTCATCGGTCGGCGTCAGGAGTCCTGTGGCGATGCAGACCCCCGTGCCGTAGCAGGTGGGGACGAACCACTGCAGGCCCGGATCGGGCGGGAGGCTGACGGGCTGCCAGGTCCGTCCTTCGTCCAGGGTGCGGTACCCGTCCGATGCCCCGGGGGCGGGCAGGGGCGCCTGGGAATCACCCGACGAGGGGCGCTGTCCGATGAGGAGACAGCTGGTGGCGTTGCCGCAGGTGATCCTCGGATCACCGTCCCCAGCCAGTCCTCCGGGGCCGGCCACCGGCTGCCAGGTCCGGCCCGTGTCCGCACTTCGGAAGAGGGAGATGGAAGCTCCGGTGGTGCCGGTTCCGAACAACCCCCAGCACGTCTGTCGGTCGGGACAGTCGATCGCCTCGGTCGCTCTCGTGGAGCCGGCCTCCTGACTCGCCGCGGGAAAGGTGCCGGCGACCCACGTGAGTCCCCCGTCGTCGGTCACCGAGATCGACTGGTCGCCGATGCCCAATGACGCCCGCATGGCCGGGGTGAGCAATTGCGGACCGGCATCGCGCGTGCTGATCATCACGCAGGTCCCCTCCTCCGGACAGTCGAGCGCGTCGACGGAGAGCGAGGTGCCGGCCGGGGCCAGCCAGGACGGAAGCGCAATTCGCTGCCGTGCGAGACCCGGACCCTGGCTCACCACCAGCGCGGGCGGGTTCGCACCCGCCCCGTTGGAGACACCGGCACACCACAAGGCCGTCGGACACGAGTTCCGACCGAGGAACTCGCCCGAGTCGACGACCTGATCGGTGACGCTGCCGTCGGGCTGGATCTCCACGACGGCGAAGCCTCCGGTGACGATCGGAGCGATGCAGGTCGATCCGGTGCACGCCGACCCCAGCGCGAAGGGTGCCACCTGGTTCCGGAGCTGTGGGAGGAGCCAGCTCCGCCAGGTCCTCCCCCCGTCGGCGGTAACCGTGACCTCGCCCCAGGGCTGCAACGCCTGGTGGCCGAAGCCCTCGCCAAAGATCGCACAGTGGGCGGTGTCGCCGCAGGCCGAGTCGGCTGCGAAACCCGATGCCGGATGCTGCACCACGAAGTCGCGCCAGAAGCCGTTGGCCAGCGGCAGCGAAGACGAGACCCTTCCGATGGGGAGGCCGTCGTTGCTGTAGCCCCCGACATCGAACCGCTGTACGGCGATGACGAAGACCACGAGGACGACCGCAAGCGCGCCGGTCTGCAGCCACCCCCGACCGTCGGGGCGCACCCCCTCCTGGAAGAGCACGTCCACCGCAGGAAGGAACAACACCCCCATCGCCACCACGGCCACCCCGGCCGCGAGCAGGAGGACCCGGAAGCGCGTTCCGGTGGTCAAGCCGGCCAGGATCAACAGCGCCGGCCAGATGAGGCTGGCCACGACCGAGACCCGGACGGCCATGCGGCCCAGGCCACCGAACGGCCGGGCGCCGGGTCCCACCGAACGCCACAGCGTGATGGCACCGAAGCCCAGGACGCCGACCACGCATGCCACCCCGAGGTAGAACAAGGCGGCCCGGATGGGATCGAACCGGGCGACGACCTGTTCCCCGGGACCGTAGCTGATGGCCGTCAGCACCGCCGCGAACGGGTTCCGAGACTCTGCGATCGACGCGATCTGGATGGTGAACAGGGCCAGGAACGTCTCGACGGTGAGGAGCGCGGCGGCCAGCCCCCGGCTGAACCGGTTCAGCCGGGTGTCGAACGCCCACCGATCCTTCGGACGGGGCGCGGCTGCCACCGACGCGGATCCGACGATCTCCCCCGGCCCCTGCCCTCCGACCGTCACGGGCAATTGCCTACTGCTTCCGACGGTCGGCGCGCCGGACCGGTGCCGCCTGCCGCAAACCCCCCCGGGCCGCTCAGCCTCCCGAGATGTCCTGGACCTTCTGCTTGCCGGCCGTCACGAACGGCATCATGTCGCGGAGCTGGGAACCCACCTTCTCGATCGGGTGGTCGAACCCGGCCTGGCGGAGCGCCTTGTAGTTGGGGCGGCCGGCAGCGTTCTCCGCCACCCACTCCTTGGCGAAGGTGCCGTCCTGGATCTCCGTGAGGATCCGGACCATCTCCCCGCGGACGGCGTCGTTGATCACGCGGGGGCCCCGGGTCAGGTCGCCGTACTCGGCGGTGTCCGAGATGGAGAAGCGCATGCCGCTGATGCCCTGCTCGTACATGAGGTCGACGATCAGCTTCCGCTCGTGGAGGCACTCGAAGTAGGCCGACTCCGGCTGGTAGCCGGCGTTGACCAGCGTCTCGTACCCGGCCTGGACGAGGGCGGTGAGGCCCCCGCACAGGACGACCTGCTCGCCGAAGAGGTCCGTCTCGGTCTCCTCGGCGAAGGTGGTGTCGAGCACGCCGGCCCGGGTGGCGCCGATGGCGTGGGCGTAGGACAGAGCCAGGCCGTGGGCCTTGCCCGACGGATCGGCGGACACCGCCACCAGCGACGGCACCCCGCCGCCCTCGGTGTAGGTCCGGCGCACCAGGTGGCCGGGGCCCTTGGGGGCGACCATGGCCACGTCGACGTCGTCGGGCGGGGTGATGAGCCCGAACCGGATGTTGAAGCCGTGGGCGAAGAAGATGGCGTCGCCCGGCTGCAGGTGCGGGGCGATCTCCGCCTCGTAGACGGACGCCTGCTCGGTGTCCGGCAGCAGGATCATGATCACGTCGGCCTCGGCGGCGGCGTCGGCCACCGACAGCACCCGCAGGCCCGCCTCCTCTGCCTTCTGCCGCGACGACGAGCCCTCGCGCAGACCCACCCGGACGTCGACGCCCGACTCGGAGAGATTGAGGGCGTGGGCGTGTCCCTGCGAGCCGTAGCCGATCACGGCCACCTTCCGGTCCCCGATGAGGCTCGGGTCGGCGTCCTTCTCGTAGTACAGCGTGGCCATCGTGATCAACCTGCCTTTTCTGTGGGTGGTGCGAAGCCGAGCACGTTGGCACTCGTTCGGTCGGCGGACCGGTCGAGCATAGGCAAAGCCACGCGCCCGGTCCGTTGCAGCTCGATGATGCCGTAGCCGCGGATGAGGTCCTCGAAGTCGTCGAGCTTGGTGGGCGCGCCGGCCAGCATCACCGTCAGGCAATCGAGGCCCACGTCGATGATCTTGCCCTCGAACACCCCGACCAGCTGGATGACCTGGCCCCGGAGCTCCGGAGTGGCCCGCACGGTGGCCAGCAGGAGCTCGCGTTCCCGGGACGACGAGGGTGGCAGCTCGGTGATCGAGACCACCGGGATGAGCTTGTCCAGCTGCTTGACGATCTGGTCGAGCGGGGCCGACTCCACATCGACCACGATGGTGATGCGGCTGAACCGCTCGTCGTTGGTGGGGGCCACCGCCAGGCTGAAGATGTTGTAGCCGCGCCTCGAGAAGAGGCTGGCCACCCGGGCGAGCACGCCGGCCTTGTTCTCCACCAGCACCGTGAGGGTGTGGTGGCGCTTGTCGGTTCCGTAGGCGGGCATCAGCGGATCTCCTTCGCCTGTGAGGGGTCCACGACGATCTGGTCGTTCGACGATCCGGCGGCCACCATGGGGAAGACCTTCTCCGCGGCGTCGGTCCGGAAGTCGATCACCACCGGCCGGTCGTCCACCGCGTTGGCCTTGTCGATGGCCGGGGCCACCTCGTCGGGCGACTCCACCCGGATGCCCACGCACCCCATGGCCTCGGCCCACCCGACGTAGTCGGGGAGGTCCGGGGAGAGGTAGACCTCCGAGTACCGCTCGCCGTAGAACATCTCCTGCCACTGGCGGACCATGCCCAGGTAGGCGTTGTTGAGGATGGCGATCTTCACCGGAATCCGCTCCGCGCTGGCGGTGACCAGCTCCTGGGCGGTCATCTGGAAGCACCCGTCGCCGTCGACGGCCCACACCGTCCGGTCGGGGCGGCCGACCTTCGCCCCGATGGCGGCCGGCACCGCGAAGCCCATGGTCCCGAGGCCACCGGAGTTGACCCAGGTGTAGGGGTAGTCGAACTGCCACCACTGGGAGGCGAACATCTGGTGCTGACCGACCCCCGAGGCCACGATGGTGTCGTCCGGCGTGGCGTCGCGCAGGGTCTCCAGCACCATCTGCGGCTTCAGGCCACCGCTGGTGTCGGCCGGGTCGTAGACCAGCGGGAACCGCGTCTGCCAGTCGCTGAGGGTGGCGCGCCAGGGTGACAGGCGGTGTCGCGGCAGCGAGTCGGCCACCGAGCCGGCGACCGCCGGGGCACCCTCCACCGCGTCGGACGGCGAGCCGCCCCGGCCGCCGCGGGTGGTGTCGGCGTGGGGCAGGCCCAGCGCGTCGAGGGCGCCCAGCAGGTCGTCGATGACCGAGCGGCAGTCGCCGGCGATGGCGACGTCGGCCCGGCGGACCTTGTGGTGCTCGGCCGGATCGATGTCGACGTGGACCACCTTGGCTTCGGGGGCGAAGGCGTCCACCCGGCCGGTGACCCGGTCGTCGAAGCGGCTGCCCAGGGCGATCAGCAGGTCGGACCGCTGCATGGCCGTGACCGCGGTGTAGTTCCCGTGCATGCCCGGCATGCCGAGGCAGAGGGGGTGGGAGTCGGGGAACGAGCCCCTCGCCATCAGGGTGGTGACCACCGGGATACCGGTGCGCTCGGCGAGCTCGCGGAGCCCCTCGGAGGCGCGGGCCTTGAGGATGCCGCCGCCCGCGTAGAGGACCGGGCGTTCGGCGGCCAGGATCAGCTCGGCGGCCTGCCGGATCAGCGCCGGGTCCCCCTCGGTCACCGGCCGGTAGCCGGGGAGGTCGAGGTCGGAGGGCTGGGGCCAGTACCACTCCATCGCCGACTGGGCGACGTCCTTCGGCACGTCGATCAGCACCGGGCCCGGTCGACCGGTGGTGGCGACATGGAATGCCTCGGCCACCACCCGGGGGATGTCGCCGGCGTCGGTGATCAGCCAGTTGTGCTTGGTGATCCCCATGGTGATCCCGGTGATGTCGCTCTCCTGAAAGGCGTCCGAGCCGATGGAGGAGGTGGCCACCTGCCCGGTCACCACCACCAGGGGGATCGAGTCCATGTAGGCGTCGGCCAGCGGGGTGACGATGTTGGTGGCCCCCGGTCCGCTGGTTACGATGGCCACGCCGGGGCGGCCGGTGACCTGCGCGTAGCCCTCGGCCATGTGCCCGGCACCCTGCTCGTGGCGGACCAGGATGTGCCGGATCGACGAGTCGATGATCGGGTCGTAGACCGGGAGGATGGCCCCGCCGGGGAGGCCGAACATCACCTCGACCTGCTGCATCTCCAGGCTCTTGATCAGCGCTTGTGCTCCGGTGAGTTCCATCGGGGTGCTCCCTTGTCGACGATGGTCGGTGTGTTCGGTCGGTCGGTGTGTTCGGTCGGTCGGCGGATCGGTGGTGGGACATGAAAACGACCTCCCGTCTGGGAGGTCGGAGAGCGCACACGGCGAAAGATCGTCGCGTGCGCTACGAGACGAGTACCAGGGTGGTGAAGGGGTTGATCGGGCCGTTCCGCATGGTCCGTCCATTGTTGCACGGCATCGCCCGTCTCGACAAGTGGCAGGCGCGGTCGTAGGTTGGCGGTCGCAGGGCGGTACCGATGGGGGGAGTCCGGATGGATGCAGTGACCGACAGGATCAACGGGCCGATCGCGGGGGCGAGGTGGGCGTTGACGGCACTCGCGGCGGTCCTGCTCGTCGTGGCCGGTGCGGCGATCGCCGTTGCCCCCACGGCCGGGGCGGGAACGACGGCCCCCAATCCGTCCGCCGTCTACCAGCTGTCGCTCGGAGACTCCCTTGCCGCCGGGGTCGGGGCCTCGGTGCCGGCCAACGACTACGTCAACCTGGTCGCCGCCCACGAGGCCGGCCACATCCCCGACCTGGCGGTCGAGAATCTGGCCTGCCCGGGTGCGACCACCAACTCGATGATCGTCGCCAGCGACCCGGCCAACACCAACTGCCAGGCCTATACCGGCGGCACCCAGCTGAGCGGTGCCGAGGCCTTCCTGCAGGCGCATGTCGACCACGTGCCCTACATCACCATCGACATCGGGGCCAACAACGTCGACCAGTGCCTCACCGGCGGGTCGATCAACCTCGGCTGCCTCGCCACCGGCGTGGGCGAGATCTCCGCCCAGCTCCCGACCATCGTCGCCGGCCTGCAGGCTGCGGCGCCGGGCGTGCCGATCTTCGGGATGGACTACTACAACCCCTTCCTCGCCGAGTGGGTGCTCGGCGGTGCCTCCGGGCCCGGCCTGGCGCAGGAGTCGGCCCCCCTGTCGGCATACCTCAACAGCACCCTGGTCAACCTCTACGGCGCCAACCACGCCACCCCGGTCGACGTCGCCGGCCCCTTCGCCACCCAGGACTTCGCCCTGACCGGCTCGTGGAACGGGGCGACGGTCCCGCA
>Ga0181519_10000611_pt1 | contig 32626 bp, 22 predicted proteins | sample PEATcosm2014_Bin_26_FD_121102 | JGI IMG/M metagenome (GOLD analysis project Ga0181519, IMG submission 121102) | Peatland microbial communities from MTU Mesocosm Facility, Houghton, MI, USA - PEATcosm2014_Bin02_10_metaG | ecosystem: Environmental > Terrestrial > Soil > Wetlands > Peat | place...
CAACCCTTGCCGTTCCTCTTCGCTCAAAAAACCGCGCCCGATCATAGCCCTATTCGAATCGATTGCCGCCCGTTAGGCAACAACTTTCCGATTTCTCCGGGTTCCTATGGAATCTGGGTATAAATGCCAACGCCAGAGGCGAGATGGAAACTCCCTTCGAGAAATCGGCAAAGGAACCAATGATGAAGCCCGCCACCGCGGCCAATACGAGACGCACGGACACGCGGACCCGCGACGGGATCGACGACCGCTCACCCTGAATCAAGCTCCTGAACCCGAAAACACACGCGCCGAGCATGGCATACAGAGTTGGAAGCAGGAATGCGCCGAGCGCGCCATATAGCAGATCGCTTTGTGCTTTCAGCGCCCGTGCGAGATAGATATGGCCCTCGAAGCTGTGCGGATAATCTACTCTCCTTTTATTCTTCGCCAGCTCATTACAATTCGGCAGATTTCCTTCGAGCGTTTGTTTTCCGTCGCATTTGTAGGCGCCGTCAAGATCCAGTGAGCTATATTGGTGCAATATCAACCAGTTCATCCACTCGTTATCGAGCTCAATTTTATAACTGGCGTAATTGAGGTCTTGCCAGCTTGAGGTAAGATCGGGACTACCCGCCTCGATAGGCTTCGGCTGGGCGCTCAGCGGCGGCTTCGCACATTTGAGGTCGAGGACCATATCACAGGTCGCTTGCGCAATATTTTCGATGTCATTCGTGAGAGCCTTCACGAGAAACCCGCAGGCGGAAAGCGGGAGTAAGATGACAAGTAATATAAGACACCACCGGACGTAATCACGTTGCTGGCGTTTCACCGCAGAAATGTATTCCGGGCTTAAGTTTGCGATAGAGATGTTAGGGAGCCGTCGGCAGAGTTCCGTGTAGGCGGCCCAGAAATCCCCCTCTAGAAACGCTGATAAGCTGCCGTGCTTGACGGCGTCGATCGCTGCAACAATTGGATGCGTTACATCTTTGGGTATTGCTATCGCGTCCTCGGCGGCAAACTCCAAGAGACGGGCGGCGATTTTGATCGCGTCGGCGGTCGGATTTCTCATCGCCGAATCTTCGCTGGACATGCCTCGCTCTCCGCCGTTCCGGTCACTCGATGATCGTATGGGTGGAGTATCGTCACCAAACCCGCATTGAGGTCGATCAACTGAGAGCAGATTGCTCGAAAGACGCGCGGACCTATCGGCCGCGGCGCGGATCCTGTCGGTCAGATCGGATGTCCCGGCGCGGGCGGACTTTCGGAGCCGCCACTTGTCACACCCCAAGGCCTGCTTCTTGGCGCAATTGCGGGGATGGCGACTGGTGGTGTCCCGTAGAAATGGCCGCAACCGGCTTTCACGGTCCGTTTGTAACTTATTGTGGAGAAAAGCCAATGAGCAATATTTGGAAGAAGATCGCCGGTGGGCAAGGCTCCACATGCTGCGCGCTCGCAGCCGCGCTGCTCTTCGGCGCCGCCGGGCCGGCCTCCGCACAGACGATCAACGAGTTCCCGGGCGTTCCCGGCGGCACGCCGGCGCACATCGTCCGCGGCCCCGATCAGGCATTCTGGATCACCGATCCCGGCGTCAACGCGATCATCCAGTTGACCCAACAAGGCGTGGCGACACCGTTCACCATCCCGACCGCGGGCAGCCAGCCGACCGACATCATCGGTGGCCCCGACGGCAATCTCTGGTTCACCGAAGCCGCTGCCAGCAAGATCGGCAGAATGACGCCTGCAGGCGTCTTCGCCGAATTTTCTCTGCCGAACGATGGCAGCCAGCCGGCGGAAATCGCAACCGGGCCCGACGGGAATCTATGGTTCACCGAAACGGCGGGCAACCGGATCGGCCGCATCACACCGGCCGGTGCCATCACGGAATTCCCGGTGCCGACGGCGAACAGCGCGCCGGCCGGCATCCGCTTCGGTTCCGACGGCAATCTATGGTTCACGGAATCGGCGGGCGACGCGGTCGCTCGGATCACGCTCGGCGGGACGGTGACGGAATTCCCGCTGCCGAGCGGCAGTGCCCCCGATGATCTCGTGGTGGGGTTCGACGGCAATCTCTGGGTGCTGGACAACGGGACGCACTCGATCAGCGTCGTCTCGACCACCGCATCGACGGTCGGGACGGTGCTGTTTGACTTTCCAATCCCGAACGCCAGTGGCGCGCTCGGCGTCATCCGCCGCGGCGCCGACGGTACGCTCTGGTTCACGATCGGCGGCAGCAACCAGCTCGCCCAAATCACCGAGGCCGGCGAGATCACCGAGTTCGACCTGCCGACGCCGCTCAGCATGCCGCTCGGGCTCGCCCAGGGGGTGAGCGGGGATCTGTGGTTCGTCGAGAGCGCAGCCAACCGGATCGGACAATTCATCCCATTCCCCGATGGGCCGCAGCTCTTCGCCTCGGTTCTGCCGGGCAGCCAATCGGTCGAGCGCGGCGTCAACGCCACCGTGTTCGCCACCATCCTCAACGCCGGCTCGGTGACGGCGCATTCCTGCGGAATCGTGCCGCTGAACGGCGTCGCGACCGTTTTCGACTATCAGACCACGGCCGCGGCGACCAATCTGCCGATCGGCACGGAAAACGAACCGGTCGACATCCCCGCCGGCGCCGGTCAGACCTTCATCCTGGACTTCCGGCCCAAGGCGGCCTTCGTGAACGAAACCGTCGATTTCGGCTTCTCCTGCGCCGATGCCGATTCGGCGCCGATCATCCCGAATGTCGACACGCTCGATCTATCCTCCTCGGCCATGCCTGTGCCCAATGTCATCGCGCTGGCATTGACACCGTCGCGGGACGGTATCCTCGACTTGCCCGGCACCGCCGGGTCGAACGCCTTCGTCGTCGCCACCGACAATCTCGGCATTACCGGAACCTTCCTGGTCACGCTCAACCCCGGCACCGTCCCCCTGCCCCTCGATCTGTCGATCTGCCAGACGGACCCGGCGAGCGGCCAATGCCTCGCGGCACCGACCCGCAATCTGACGGCGACGATCGACGCCGGCGCGACGCCGACCTTCGCGCTGTTCGCCACCGCGACCGGGGCGATCGCGCTCGACCCGTCGAACAACCGCTTGATCGTCCGCTTCCTCGACGCCGCCAACAATCTGCGCGGCGCGACCAGCGTCGCGGTGCAGACGCAGTAACGACTACGCCCGAGCGTCTGCCGCCTGCGCTTTCTGCCGATCCTGTCGATCGTCGCAGGAGCGCGCGGCCGCACCCATCCGGCGATATTCGACGGATGGGTGCGACCGAGTATCGACGAGCAGCGCTCGGATCGAACTCAACGACGGTTCGGAATCCTGTCGAATCGACGCCCGAACGCATCCGGCGCCGGCATGTTGACCTCTTTCTGTTAAGGACCTTCGCCAACGCCATCCTCGACCATCTCCTCGAAGACGGTCAGCCGGTTGCAAAACGATTGACCTGCGTCAATGGCGGCGGTCTCGGCTCGGCCATACTTCGGCACGCAAGCAACGCGGCCGAACCGGCAACCAATGCGGCTGCTTCCGGGAGGTTCCCGCACCGAGCTCGCGCTAATCGACGTCCGAGGAGATCGTTTCGAGATGACTGACACCCCGTCGCTGCTTCGCCTGCGGGCGGCAGAATTGCTGGATCCGTCCGATGAGCCCGTCGACCACGACGTGGCCGCAGAACTTGAGGCCTTGGCGTTCTGCTACCTCAGCGTTGCCGGCAAGCTCGAAGACGAGCAGGACACGGCCGCCGCACCGCCGGATGACCTGGAAATCGACGCGCTGGCCGGCGCAGTAGCGCTGTTCGATGCGGCGGATGCGAGCGGCAAATCCAAGCTCGGGCTCAATCGCCTGCTCCGCCCCTGGCGGATGAACTGAGCCCCGCCTGAAAGACGGCCGTCAGAGCGGTATGCTCAGCGAATCGAGGACAGTGAAGCGCGGGGCGAAGGCCGATTGGAAGATGCCGATGCCCTCTTCCGGCCGGATCAGATTGACCCGGTCGAGCGCGTTGTAGATGATTACCCGGTCGGTGACCTTGCCGATGCCGGGGATCTCGAAGCTGCGCTCGGCATTCACATTGATCTGCAGCACGGTCGGCAGCGCCTCCTGGTCGGCGAAGCCGCCGCGTAAGCCGCTGCTGTAGGTCGCCTCGATGCCGAAACTATAGGGCTTCCAGTCATAGGTCAGGCCGCCGGTCACGCCGAAGAGCGGCTGGTGATCAAGTATGATGTGGTGGGCGTCGATGAAGGCGAGTTCGTCGGCATCAAAGTTGAACTGCCCGGTCGCGACTCCTTTCTGCACATTCCGGCCGATCGTAAGATTGCCGTAGGATGTAATGTCCCCGTCCTTGTAAGCGGCGGAAAACTGCGTGCCCCAGATGTAGCCGTGCTCATAGTTGAACGGTGAGAAGATCGGGACGACGCCGAATTGCCCGGTGTCGAGATAGTGCCGGGTCGCCTCGAAGAAATTGTCGTTGGAGAGCGTAAGTCTCGAATTCGGCCGGTAGACGAAGCCGACATCCCATTGATTGTCGTCCTCGGTTTGCGGATTCGGGATTCCGGGCGGTGACGCGGCGGTCGTTCCAGCGAAATCGACGGTCGCGGTCGCCGCGATGCCGCGGAAGCTCGGCACCTGCATGGAGCGGGCATAGCCGGCGTGGAGGGTCAGATCAGCCGTGAGATCGTAAATGAAGTTTATGGTCGGGTCGAACTGGTTGTTCCGCGTGAACCCGGTAATGGCGTCCCAGCGCAGCCCGATATTGGTCTGAAACCTGTCGGTGATCCGCCATGTATCGTTGAGATAGAGGCCGCCGAGGATGTTGGTCTTGCGCGTCGTATTGCCGATATGGATCGGCACGTCGCTCGACTGGTTGCCCTCGGCATCGACCGGAAAGACCAGCGAAGAGTCCGAATTGTCGACGCGGTAGTCGCCCAGATAGAAGCCGCTGCTGAGGCTGTGCCGGCCGAGATCCCAGGTGGCGTCGCCTTCGAGCGTATTGTCGAAATCATGGTCGGAGGCGGTCGACGACACGCCCTGGAAGATCAGCTCGCCGGCATTGTCCGGTTTGAAGTTCTGTGCGATCGAATGGATCGTATAGGCCAGTTGATAGGTCATGTCCGCCGCCGGCGAACCGTTCAGCGCGGCAATCCCCAGATAATCCCGGAAATCGAGAAACGAGTTGATATTGGCCGAATTCGCCGAATTGACACCTTGCAGGGCGAATTGCTGCGGCAGTCCGGGCACGTTGGGCAGTTCATTATTGCTGCCGGCCGCCGAGCCGATTACGGTCAGCTTAGTTGTCTGGTCGAGCTTATCCGTGAAGACGCTGAAGAACTGGCCGAGATGGGCGTTGTCGTGGATCGCGTCGGGTCCCGGCGTCGCCGAGCTGAAAGCGGTATTGTTTGCGGCGAGCAACCCGCTGACGAAATAGCCAATATCGCCGGCGCAGCCGGCATATTCGGCGCTGGGTTCGATCGTGCCGCGCTGACCGCCCAGGATGTTGATGCTGCCGCCCGGATGGTCGCAGCCATCCTTGGTCGTGATATCCACGACCCCGCCGGTTGCATAGGAGTAGCGGGACGGCAGGATGCCGTCGAGCAAGGTTAGCTCCTGCACGAATTCCGGATTGATCATCGAGACAAAGGGCGGGTTGGTGTTGATATCGATCGGCACCAGCACGCCGTTGATCTGGTATTGGAATTGCGGCCCTTCGGTGTTGCGGATGTGGATCTGCTGGTTCTGATCGATCGCGACACCGGGCATCTGAGCCAGGACATCGGTGATATTGGTGCTGATCCCGGCGGGCATCTGCAGGATGTCTTCGGTGGTCACGCTGTATGAGGTGGCACCGCTGGCGGCGACGCCGGCGCCGGAGGGATACTGCCCCTCGACCACGATGGTTTCCGTTTCCTTGCCCGTCGCGCGGCCATCGGTCGCCGCGACGGAAATGCCGCCGGCCGTCTGCGCCCAACCCGCCGGGCCGGAGGCGAGCAGCAGCACGCCGGCCAGCGCCCCGCTTGCCGCAGCGGCACGAGACGGCGCGCCGTTCGGCCGCCTTCCCCGGCTTCGACTGTCGAGACCGCGCCCGCGCCGGCCCAGCCGATTCTCCATCGTCATCAATTCGCCCCCAATGACCGCACGAGGTGCCGATCTCATGCAAATGCAAATCATACGCAGTGTCAGGGGAACTCCTAACGCAGCGGCCGGGCGCAATTCAAGGGCTAAATGCGAATCATACGCAATTTCATAATCTGCGCCGGCGTCTCAATGCCGAGATCGGCAGCGCGCCGGGCGGCGCGGCCGCAGCGCTTACCACCCGGCGGCGATGATTACGTGAAAGACAGAGCCGGCAATTCCCGGCCCCGCTGTGCGGCTGGACAGCCGGCCGGCGACGTCGGCCCGGCCGGGCGCGAAGCGATCAGCCGGCGTCGCCCGAGTCGCCGAAACTCGGGCCGGGCCGCAGCGGCACGAAGCGGCGCTGTACGCCCCAATGCCGCCTTCCGGTGAGGAACACGACCCAGCCCCAGCTCGCGCCGAGATGGCGCAGCAACTGGAAACTGAACGGCTCGGCCAGAGCGGCCAATATCGCGGGACCGAGGCGCGCGCTCGTCCGATCGCCGATCCAGCGCCGATAGAGCTCGACCGACCAGAGATGGAAGGCCAGATCGATCAGGATCTTGCCCCCGATGATGCCGGAGATCGGCAGGAGCACGCCGAACCTCCCGGTACCGAGGTAGTAGAGCAGCAGGAAGAAGGCGCTGAGGCCGTAAATCGGCTGCAGGGTGTCGACCGCCTTGACCGGCAGCATCAAGGTGCCGAGCGCGCCGTAGCGCGGATCGCCGACCATGTCGCGATACCAATATTGCGTCTGCAGGAAGCCGCCGAACCAGCGCCGCCGCTGCCGCAGAAAGGCCGGGACGGTGCTCGGCGCGTCGGTCTGCGCCCGCGCCGAACCCAGCACACGCGTCCGCCACTCCAGGCCGTGGCGCACGCCGTAGCGGCGGAGCCGGTGGATCAGCTCGTAATCCTCGACCAGGCAGTCCGGATCGAACCCGCCGACGGTCAGCACGGCGTCGCGTCGGAAGCCGGCGAAGGCGCCGGAAATCAGCAGCAGGCCCTGAACCTGCATCCAAGCATAGCGTGAAAGGAAATTGCGAATATATTCATAGGTCTGGAACCATTGCAGGATGCGGCCGACGCGCGGATGGCTGCACACGGGCGTCAAGACGCCGGTGGCCGCCACCAGTTCGGGCTCGGCCGAAAACGCGTTGCGCATGGCGCCGATGGCGTCGGGATGGAGCAGCGTGTCGCCGTCGACCGTAAGCACGATCTCGGTATCGATCAGGCTTACCGCTTCATTGAGCGCCCGCGCCTTGCCGCCATGCGGCAGACGCAGCAAGCACAGCGCCGGCAAGGCAGCGCCCGGCGCGCTCAATTGACCGAGTTCCGGCGCCGACAAGCCGTAGCGCCGTTCGAGCACCGCCGCCGTATTGTCGGTCGAGCCGTCATCGGCGATCACGATACGGTCGGGCGGATCTTTCTGGGCGGCGAGCGCGGCCAGCGTGACCTCCAGCACCGCCGCTTCATTATAAGCGGCGACGATGACGCCGAGCGTGCGCCGCGTCGGCGTCGTCGCCGCCGCCGGCGCCGGTACGCGCAGCAAGCGCACGGTCTGCACCGCGACGAAGCCGATCAGCGCCGTATCGTAAAGCACATAGGCCATGCCGGTCGACCAGGCGAAGACGTCGCTGCGCAGGAAAGCCTGGGCGAACAGCGCCAGCCAGAGGGCCAGAACCCCGCCATGGATCAGCGCGCTACGCAGCGGCGTGGGCGGCGGGGTCAGTCGCGGCGACGCCGCACGCAAGGCCTGGGCAAGGGTCGACGTCAAGGCGCGGATCCGGTCGGCATGCGGGGACGACCCTTTCGAAGATTCGTCGGAGAGCGAGAATAGGACTCGATTGCCGAGAGTTTATTCGGTCAGTCGGTTGCGGCACTTTACGCCCGTCCGGCGCTGACGCAGGCATGCCATCATGCCGCGGTAATGTTGCCGCTCGGCCATGCCGGCCCGCCGCATGGCTTGCGCGTTCCGCCACCGTCCAGGGTTCCAATCAGCATGTCCGACACTGCCCTTCGCTACACCAAGACCGCAATCGTCCTGCATTGGCTGGTCGCGCTGCTGATGATCGCCAATGTCGTTCTGACCTGGATCGTCGACGATCTGCCCGACGCTGCGACGCGGCCGGTGATCGATACGCATAAATCGATCGGCATCACGGTGCTCGGCCTGGCCTTGCTGCGCCTGCTGTGGCGCGCAGGGCATCGCCCGCCCGCCCTGCCCGCCTCCTACCCCGGCTGGGAGCGGATCGCGGCGCATCTGGCCCATGCCGGCCTCTACCTCGCGATCATCGCGCTGCCGATCTCCGGCTGGCTGCACGATTCGGCGTGGAAGGATGCGCCGACCCATCCGATGTTTCTGTTCTGGCTGATCCCCTGGCCGCGCATCGCCTGGATCGCCGATCTCGATCCGGTGACCAAGGAGCATTTCCACGACCTGTTCTTCACCATACATTCCGCCTTCGGCTACTTCCTCTACGCCTTGTTCGTCCTGCATGTGGCCGGTGCGCTGAAACACCAGTTCCTCGACAAGGAGCCGGAGCTGCAGCGCATGCTGCCATGAGCGGCCGCCGGCGGTTCACGCGGGCGTGATGTCCCTATCGTCGCGGTGAGGCTGGCGAAGCCGCCCGCTTGCCGCTATTCGTCGGCCGCGTTCCGCACCTCTTACGCTATATTCGCCCAGCTCGGGAGCCATCGTCATGCGTGCATTACTTGGAAGCGGCGCGTCGGCCGCCCTCGCCCTGCTCGCCGCCGGCGCGGCGCAGGCGGCCGGTTCCGCCTATATCCCGAATTTCGGCGACGGCACGCTCTCGGTGGTCGACACATCGACCAATCGAGTGACCGCCACGATCAACGGGCTGGGCACCGGCCCGGAAGGCGTCGCATTGACGCCGGACGGCACCAAGCTGCTGGTGACGGCGCGCGCCGGCGCCAATGGCAGCTCCACCAACGGGGCGCTCGACATCATCGATACCGCCACCAACACGGTCACGGCGGAAGTCCCGGTCGCGCTGAACCCGGTCGGCATCGTCGTCTCGCCCGATGGCGCGACGGCGTATTTCGTGAGCGACGTGTTCAGCGGGCCGCCCAATCTGATGGCGCGCCCGGCAGACGGTCCCCCGACCAATCTCGACGTGTTCGACATCGCGACCCAGACGGTCACCAACATGATCGCGGTCGATCCCAGCAGCGGCGCCGTGCCGTTCAACCTGACGATCTCGCCGGACGGCACGAAACTCTATATCGTCACCGCAAACGGCACCGAGCAGGGCACCTTGCAGGTCGTCGATCCGGTCGCCGGCACAATCCTCGATTCGATCATGCTGGGTGACAGTCCGGCCGGCATTGCGATCACGCCGGACGGCCGACAGATCTATGTGTCGAACCAGGTCGACGATACGGTTTCGGTGATCGACACGGCGACCGACGGCGTGACCGCGACGATCGTCGTCGGCAAGAGCCCGTTCGGCCTCGCCGTGACGCCGAATGGCGGCCAGGTCTGGGTCGCCAATGAAGTCGACAACACGGTCTCGGTCATCGATACGGCGACGAACCAGGTAGCCGGCACCTTCCCGGCCGGTTCGGGCGCCAATGCAGTCGGGTTCTCGCCCGACGGCACCGCCGCCTATGTGACGGATGGCGGCAGCGAGGTCACCGGCCCGCAGGCCGGCAACACCGTCTCGGTGCTCGACACGGCGACCGGCGCGCTGACCGGCACGATCACCGTCGGCAGCCTGCCGCTCCCGGTCGGCACCTTCATAGCACCGGCGCCGGCGCCCGCCTCCGTTCTGCTTTCGGCCATTCTGCCCGGCTCCCGGTCGGTCGAGATCGGCGATCCGGCGACCGTGTTCGCGACCATCCTGAACACCTCCACGACCGCCCTCGACGGCTGCTCGGTCGGCCTCCCGGCGACCGCGCCCGCCGGGCTGTCGCTGACCTATCAGACCACCGCGGCGGCCACCAACGCGCCGACCGGCACGCCGAACACGCCGGCGCCGATTCCGGCGATGGGGTCACAGAGCTTCGTCCTGACGTTCAAATCCCCCGCGGCCTTCGATCAGCCGGGGCTGCCGCTGGTCTATGCCTGCGACGGCACCGCGGCGGCGCCGTCGACCATCGGCCTCAACACGATCGACCTGCTGTTTTCCGCGACACCGATCCCCGACATCATCGCGCTCGAGGCGACCGCGACACCAGGCCTGCTCGAAGTGCCGTTCTCGACCGGCGGCGCGGCCGCCTTCGCTGTCGCCACCGACAATGTCGGCGCGGCCGGCGCTCTCACGGTCAGCGCCGATACCGGCAGCGCCACCCTGCCCGTCGCCGTGTCGATTTGCCAGACGGCGCCTGCGACCGGCGCTTGCCTCGCGGCCCCGGCGGCGAGCGTCCAAGTGGATTTCGCCGCCGGCGCGACGCCGACCTTCTCGCTGTTCGTCAGCGCCACCGGCGCCGTCGCCTTCGATCCCGGCGCTTCGCGGATCTTCGTGCGCTTCAAGGACGCCGGCGGCACGGCGCACGGCTCGACCAGCGTCGCGATCGAGACCGACTGACCATCGGCGCCGCCCGGCTCACGCAGTCGTGATCCGGGCGGGCTCGCCACACGGGCGATCCGGGTGCACGGTACCCGCGAGAGGTTGCCGGCATGACGATTTTCACCCGTATCGCGGCGCGCCTGCCGGCCTTGCCGGCCGCGATCATGGCGATCGGCGCCGTGCTGCTGCCCGGCATGGCCGCCGCGAGCACGGTCTATATGCCGAATTTCGGCGACGGCACGCTGTCGCTCATCGACACCACGACCAATACCGTGACCGCGACGATCGGCCTCGTCGGCACGAATCCCGAAGGCATTGCCGTGACGCCGGACGGCCGCAAGGTCCTGGTAGCCTTGCGCGGCGGCACCAGCGCCGGCGATCCGCAGGACGGGTTGCTCGATATCATCGATACCGCAACGAACCGCGTCGTCGATCAGATCCCGACGGCGCCCGGCCCGATCGGCATCGTGGTCAGCCCGGACGGGACCAAGGCCTATTTCGTCAACGACAATTTCGGGACGACGGCCAATCTCTGGCAGGTCGATCTGGCGACCGGCACGGTCGCCCGGATGCTGCCGATCAACGCGCCGAACGCCGCCCCGTTCAACCTGGCGATTTCGCCCGACGGCACGACGCTCTACGTCGTCGGCAATAACGGACCGGTCGGCAACGGCCTGCTGCAATTCGTCGATATCGCGACCGCTTCGGTCATCGCGACGGCGCCTCTCGGCGTCAACGCCTCCGGCATCGCCGTCACACCGGACGGCAGCCAGCTCTATGTCGCGAATTTCGGCGACGGCACGGTCACGGCGATCGCGACCGGTCCGATGGGGCTGGAGACGATCCTCGCGGTCGGCAACGGCCCGTTCGGCATCGCCGCGACGCCGGACGGCAAGCAGATCTGGGTCGCCAACGACCCGGACGGCACGATCTCGGTGATCGATACGGCAACGAACCAGGTGACGACGACCTTTCCGGCCGGTGCCGGTCCGAGCGCCGTCGGCTTCACGCCGGACGGCGCCACCGCTTACGTGCCGAATAGCGGCATCGGCGCCGGCGGCGATTCGGTCTCGGTGATCGACACGTCCAGCCAGCAAGTGACGGGGACGGTCACGGTCGGTGCGGCACCGCTGGCGATCGGCAATTTCATCGGCGCGCCGCCGGCGCCGCCGCCGCCGGCTGCCCTGCTCTCGGCGGTTCTACCGGACTCCCGATCGGTCGAGATCGGCCGGCCGGCGACGATCTTCGCGACCTTGTCGAACGCAACGTCCGGCGCCCTCGACAATTGCCAGATCGGCCTGACGAGCGCCGCGCCGGCCGGGCTTTCGCTCACCTACCAGACCACCGATCCGGCGACCAACGCGCTGACCGGCCATCCCGACACGCCGGTCGCGATTGCGGCCGCCGCCGCGCAGAGCTTCCTCCTGACCTTCACCTCGGACGCGGCCTTCGACCAGCCCGGCCTGCCGCTCGCGTATCGGTGCGACGCTGTGGCCGAGGCGAATTCGACGCTCGGCCTGAACACGGTCGACCTGCTGTTTTCCCAGACCCTGGTGCCGGATCTCATCGCCCTCGCGGCGACCGCGACCCCGGGCGTCCTGACCGTGCCGTTCATTGCGCCGGGCCCGGCCTCATTCGCTGTCGCCACGGCGAATGTCGGGGCCGCGGGCACGCTCACCGTGACGGCCGATACCGGCAGCGCCGCCTTGCCGCTCGATGTCGCGATCTGCCGCAGCAATCCGAAGACCGCTGCCTGCCTGTCGCCGGCGGCCACGACGATTTCGGTCGATTTCGCCGCCGGCGAGACGGCGAGTTTTTCCTGCTTCGTCACGGCGACCGCCGCCATCCCCTTCGACCCGGCGCAATCGCGCCTGTTCATCCGGTTCGAAGATGGCGGCGGCATCGCCCATGGCTCGACCAGCGTCGCGGTCGAGACCGATTGACGACGATCAATCGATCAATAGCACGGCGCCGGGCCGCCATTGATCTGGCCGGGCGAGGTCAGGCCGCCGACCGCGGCACCGGCAACGCCGCCGGCGACCGCGCCCGCCAGGGGATTGCCGCCGATCGCGCCCAAGGCGGCGCCGCCCGCGGCGCCCAGCCCGGCGCCGGTCGCCGCACGGCAGCCCGGCGTCTGGCCGCACGCGCCGAGGGTCAGCGCCAGACACGCGATCAGTCCTGCGGATACATATCCACGCATGAAATCTCTCCTTCGGTACCACTCGCTTTCGGATTTTCTAACCCGCGGAATGGGGCCAAAGTTCCACACGATCCGGCGCACCGACCGCGGCCGGCGCTCGGATTTTGTAAAGCACTCGACACTTGTGGCTGAACGCCCGGCTGAGATATCGGGAGTTTCCACTGAGTTCAGCGGAAATGGGCATTCATTCGCAAACTCTCAGTCGACCCAGTCGAAAGAGCGCCGCACCGCCTTCTGCCAGGACTTGAACAGGCGGTCGCGCTGTTCCGCCGGCATGGCCGGCTGCCAGACCCGATCGACCTGCCAATTCCCGGCGAGATCCTCGGTATTGCGCCAGATTCCGGTCGCGAGGCCGGCCGCATAGGCGGCGCCGAGCGCGGTGGTCTCGGCGACTGTCGGGCGGACCACCGGCACATCCAGCATATCGGCCTGGAACTGCATCAGCAGGCCGTTCGCCACCATGCCGCCGTCGCAACGCAGCGTCCCGATGGCGATACCCGAATCCTGCGCCATCGCGTCGAGCACCTCCTTGGTCTGGTACGCCGTCGCCTCGAGTGCCGCGCGCGCCAGGTGGCGCTTATCGGCATAGCGGGTCAGCCCGGCGATGACGCCGCGCGCATCGGCCCGCCAATAAGGCGCATAGAGTCCGGAAAAGGCCGGGACGATGTAGACGTCGCCATTGTCCGGAACGCCGGCGGCCAGCTCCTCGACCTCGGCGCTGGTCCGGATCACACCGAGATTGTCGCGCAGCCATTGGACGAGCGCGCCGGCGATCGCGACCGAGCCTTCGAGCGCATAGCATGGTGCGGCCGGCCCGAAGCGGTAGGCCACGGTCGTGATCAGGCCGCAGCTCGACACTACCGGACGCGCGCCGGTGTTCATCAGCAGAAAGCAGCCGGTGCCGTAGGTGTTCTTCGCCTCACCCGGGCGAAAACAGGTCTGGCCGACCAGCGCCGCCTGCTGATCACCGAGCACGCCGGCGACCGGCACCCCGCCGAGTTCGCCGCGCGCAACGCCATAGATCTCGCTGGACGAGACGATGCGCGGCAGGACCGCCCGCGGAATGCCGAAAACCTCAAGCAGTTCATCGTCCCAATCGAGCGTCGCCAGATCCATGAGCTGCGTCCGGCTGGCATTGGTGACATCGGTCAGATGCGCGCCGGTCAGATGCCACAGCAGCCAACTGTCGATCGTGCCGAAGATCGCATCGCCGGCTTCGGCCTTGGCGCGCGCCTCGGGTATGTGATCGAGCAGCCAGCGCAGCTTGAGTGCGCTGAAATAGCTGGCGAGCGGCAGGCCGGTCTTGGCGCGGAACCGGTCGATGCCGCCGGTGCGCGCAAATTCGACCACCATCGGCTCGACTCTCGTATCCTGCCAGACGATGGCGTTGGCCAGCGGCGCGCCGGTGCGGCGGTCCCACAGCACGGTGGTCTCGCGTTGATTGGTGACGCCGACCGCGGCGAGGTCGCGCGGACCAAGCCCGGCAGCGCCCAGCGCTTCGACGATCACGCTTTCCGTATTGCGCCAGATTTCCAGCGGATCGTGCTCGACCCAGCCGGGCGCCGGATAGAGCTGGCCGTGCTCGCGCTGTGCCACGGCGCGCTGACGTCCGTCACGATCGAAGACGATGAAGCGCGTGCTCGTCGTGCCCTGATCGATCGCACCGATATAGCGGTTCATACGCTCCCCTCCTCGACCGGCATCGCCGCCCGGATCGCCGGCCCGGCCAGATAGGCGGCGATTTTCGCCTCCGCCCCGGGCGGGACGTGGAGGCCCAGCTTCGAACGGCGCCAGAGCACGTCCTCGGCGGTTCGCGCCCATTCCTGGGACACCAGAAAATCCAGCTCCGCGCGATGCAGGCCGCCGCCGAAATCCGGTCCGAGATCGGCCAAGGATGTGGCGAGGTCCAGGATCCGCAATACCCGCGTGCCATAGGCGCGCGCCAACCGCTCAGCCAGATTCGGCGGCAGGAACGGGTAGCGCAGCTTGAGCCCGGCCAGGAAGCGGTCGAAGTCGCGCTGTGCGATATCGCCGCCGGGCAAGGGCTCGGTCGCCGTCCAGGGCTTGCCGGCAGCGGGCAGGAACGGTGCCAGCTTTTCCAGAGCATGTTCGGCGAGGCGCCGATATGTGGTGATCTTGCCGCCGAACACCGAAAGCAGCGGCGCCGTCCCGGCCGCCCTGTCGAGATCGAGCACATAGTCGCGGGTCACCGCCGACGCGTTCTGCGCGGCATCGTCATAAAGCGGGCGAATGCCGGCATAGCTCCAGACGATGTCGCGCGGCGTGACCTGCCGGCGGAAATACCGGCCGATACTGTCGCACAGATACGCGGTCTCTTCCGCGCTGATCGAGACCGCGGCGGGCGGTCCGACACAGGGCACGTCGGTCGTGCCGATCAGCGTGTACTCCCGTTCATAGGGGATCGCGAAGACGATCCGGCGATCCGGATTCTGCAGCATATAGGCGTGCTCGCCGTCAAAGAGTCGAGGCACGACGATATGGCTGCCCTTGATCAGGCGGACCTGCTTGTCGGTCTGCCGGCCGGCGGCGCCCAGCACCTCGGCGATCCAGGGACCCGCCGCATTGACCAAGATGCGCGCCGTGACGGCGCGTCCGGCCCCGCCGGCCGGATCCGCCAGCTCGATGCGCCAAAGCGCGCCGTCGCGCCGGGCCGAGACAAACCGGGTGCGCGTCAGAATTTCCGCGCCGTGCTCGCGCGCCGAGACGGCGTTGAGCACGACCAGCCTCGTGTCGTCGACCGCGCAATCGGCATAATGAAAGCCGCGGGCGAATTCAGGGGCGAGGGCCGATCCCAGCCCCGTCCCGTCGAAGCGCAGCCCGCCCGACGCCGGCAGGCGCCGGCGCCCGCCCAGATGATCGTAAAGAAACAGGCCGAGCCGGATCAGCCAGGCCGGACGCAGATGCGGCGCATGCGGCAGCACGAAAGTCATGGGCCGGATCAGATGCGGCGCCAGGCCCAGGAGCCGCTCGCGCTCGATTAGCGCCTCACGCACCAGGCGGAATTCGTAATATTCGAGATAGCGCAAGCCGCCATGGATGAGCTTCGTACTGGCCGAAGAGGTCGCCTGCGCCAGATCGCCCTGTTCGCACAGCAGGACGCGCAAGCCCCGCCCGGCCGCGTCGCGGGCGATGCCGGCACCGTTGATGCCGCCGCCGACGACCACGAGATCGAATTCATCCGGCATGAATGCGCTCGATCACGGCGGCGAGCGCCGCGGCGATCTCGGCATCGGTCCAGTCGTCGGCGGCGTCGCCGATCGAGATCTCGATCATCGCCTGATCCGGCCGTCCGGTCGGCGCCGCGCGGGCAAAGAGCCAGCACCGCTCGGCGCGGGCGAAGGCGTGATGGGCGGCGTCGAGCGCCGCCGCGCTCACCGGAAGATAGAGCTGAAAGGCATTGGTCTGCGGCGGCGCAGGCACGGCGCGCCACCCCGGCACCTTGTCCAGGATCGCGGCCAGCGCCCGCGCCCGTTCGACATAGAGCGGCATGCGCGGCAGATGCCGGTGCAAGCCTTCGCGCGCGGAGATAATCTCGGCAGGCGAACTCGGCAGGAAGCCGCCGTGACGCATCTGCCAGACGCGCGCCTTGCGGATGAAGCTGTCGCTGCCGGCCAGGGCGCAGCCGGCGAGCCCGCCCAGGCCTTTGTAGAAAGAGACATAGACGGAATCGGCAAGGGCCGCGATCTCGGCCAAGGTGCGGCGGTAGAAGTGCTGCGCCTCCCAGAGCCGCGCGCCGTCGAAATGCAGTGGAATGCCGTGGCCGCGGCACCAATCGGATATCGCCACCAGCGCATCCCACTCCGGCAGCTTGTACCCGGCCCGGCGGAGCGGCAATTCGACGGTAACGACGCCGAACATCTCGCCCGCCGCTTCCAGATCGGCCGCCGTAAAGGGCGTGAAATCGTCGCCGAGCCGGGTCAGCGCCGCCGGATGCAGCCGCTCCAGGGCGTCCCGCTCATCGACGGCGAAATGGCTTTTCGGGTGGACGGCCACAACCGGACGGCCGCTCCGGTCGATCCAGACGCGGAGCGCCGCCTGCTGCGCGATCATGCCCTTGGGCATGAAGCTCGCAGCCGGCTTGCCGAGCAGACCGGCCACCTCCCGCTCCAGCGCCTGCACCGCCTCGCCGTCGCCATAGAGGTCGGGCATCAGCCCCGGCTCGCACGCAGCGGCCAGATCTTCGAACCATTGACGCATGCTGCGCGGCCGGTGATGCGATAGGAACCGGGTGCAATGGTTGCGGATCTCGCGCGGCGTCGGCGGCATCTAATTCTCCTGGCAAGCAGCGTCGGAACCGGGCGAGCCGGCGGTATCGCCCGCGCCGAATCTGCACTATGGTTCGGCCGCTGAGCGTAGAGCGCCGGTCTTCCCGGCGGCAAGCCGGGATCGAGCCATGCGATACCGTTCCGCCCTTTTCGCCTGTGTTACCGGGCTAATCCTGTCGCCGGCGCGGCTCGCCTGGGCCACGGAAACCGTGATCGACTCCGATGCCCCCTATTGGGAAGTCGGGTCGCGCGACCAGTCCTTGTCAAAGGCCTGCGCCGTCGGCCGGTTCAACCAGCTCCAGATCGGCCGGTACATCGTCCGGCTGCACGCGAAACAGGGGAATGGCGCGGCCGTGCTCGGCATCGCCAAGGGCACCGGCCTCAATTTGCGCGACCCGGACCACCGCGCGCAATCCAGCGAGGATTACTATTTCCGCGACGATGGCACCAGCAGCTGCGAGGTCTTCGTCGGCGGCCGCAAGCCGCCGCCCGGGACAAATCCGTGACGGCCGAATAATCCCGGACGGGGCGATCGGCGTCAGATAACGGTCACCCGGTCGGCCTCCAGCCCCTTCTTGCCGTCGACGACGTCGACGCGGACGCGCACGCCGGGTTCCAGCCCGGCCAGGCCGCTGCGGCGCAAAGCCGTGATATGGATGAAGATGTCCTTGCCGCCGCCATCGGGCGCAATGAAGCCATAGCCCTTCTCAGGCTCGAACCATTTCACGGCGCCGTCGAGCGATCCGTTCGGGGTGCGCGGCGGCCCCCGGTCGGTCGGCCCGCGGCGGTCGCTGGCCGGAATCGCGGTCGACAGATCGACATCGATCACGCTGATCACTAACGGCCCTTTGGCACCCGGACCGATTTCGCAGATGAGCGAAACGCCTTCACGCACATCTTCGAAGCCGGCTCGGCGCAGGATCGCCATCGGCAGGAAGGCGTCCTGGGTGCCGTCGGCCGGGGTGACGAATCCGAACCCCTTGGTCGCATTGAACCATTTTACCTTGGCATCGATCCTGCGGCCGGCAGGCGATGCTTCTTCGTGGGACAATCCCGGGCGGCGCTCGTACATGGTGGCTCTTGGTAGTGTTGAACTGCTCCAATATAGCGCAAAACACATGCCTGCGACAATGCGCAGCAGAAGAACAACCGCCATCGGAACTGCCGTAACGCGCGAAAATTTTTCTCAAGAAAAGGCGACGATGGTCTGACGCTGCTCGCCCAGCCCGCTGATGCCGAGCCGGACCTCGTCGCCGGCCTTGAGATAGCTCGGCGGTTTCATGCCCATGCCGACGCCGGGCGGTGTCCCGGTCGGAATCACGTCGCCCGGCATCAGCGTCATGAAGTGGCTGATATAGCTGATCAGATGCGCGACGCCGAAGATCATGTTCCTGGTCGTGCCGGTCTGGCGGCGCACGCCGTTGACGTCGAGGAACAGGGCGAGCGCCTGCGGATCGGGAATTTCGTCGGTCGTGACCAGCCACGGGCCGATCGGCGCGAATGTGTCGGCGCTCTTGCCCTTGTCCCACTGGCCGGCGCGCTCGATCTGGAATTCCCGCTCCGAGACGTCGTTGACGACGCAATATCCGGCAACATGGGACAGGCTGTCGGCCGGCGAGACATAGCGCGTGACGCTGCCGATGACGACGCCGAGCTCGACTTCCCAATCGGTCTTGACCGAGTTCTTCGGCAGCATGACGTCGTCGTTCGGGCCGTTGATGGCACTGGTCGCCTTCATGAACAGGATCGGCTCCGGCGGCGGTTTCGCCCCGGTCTCGGCCGCGTGATCGCTGTAGTTGAGCCCGACCGCGACGATTTTCGGGATCACCCCGACGCAGGGCCCGAGCCGCGGCGTATCTTGGACCAGCGGCAATGACGCCGGATCGAGCGCCGCCAGACGCGCGAGGCCGGCTGGCGACAGCACCTCGCCGGCGATGTCCGGGACGTGCCCGGACAGATCGCGGATCCGCCCCTCGGCATCCAGCAACCCCGGTTTCTCCTGACCGCGCGGGCCGTAACGCAGCAGCTTCATGGTCCCTCTCTCGATTATTCCGAGTAAAATTCTGCCGAACATATACGCTGGCGCCACGTCTGTCGCGCTCCGCAATCACGCGTCAATGCCGCGCGATCACCTCCAGAAAGAGATCGCCATAGCGTTCGAGCTTGGACTGGCCGACGCCGGGGATCTGGGCCAGATCGCCGCGGCTGGCCGGCCGGGCCTTGGCCATGGCGACCAGGGTCGTATCGTGGAAGATGACATAGGGCGGCAGCCCCTGCTGTTTTGCGATCTCCATCCGCAAGCTGCGCAGCGCCTCGAAGAGCGCCGAGTCGCCGCCGGCAATATCCGACGCTGCCGGTCCCTTGCGCGGTGCGGCTCCCGCTGGCGCCTTGCGCGACGCCTTCTTGGCTTCCCGGTCGGTCCGGAATTCGACGCCGATCTCGCCTTTGACCAACGCCACGGCTTTCGGCCCGAAGCGCAACCCGCCATGCCCCTCGACATCGACCGCGAGATAGCCGCCGGCGACCAGCTGCCGGAAGATCGAGGCCCAGGCATTGCGGGTCATGTCCTTGCCGACGCCGAAGGTCTTGATCAGATGGTGTCCCCATTCGATGACGCGGTCGGTCTCGTGCCCGGTCAGCACGTCGATGACGTATTGCACGCCGAAGCGCTGCCCGGTCCGATAGACGGCCGACAGCGCCTTTTGCGCGGCGACCGTGCCGTCCCAGCGCTGGACCGGGTGGGTGCACACATCGCAATTGCCGCAGGGTCCCGGGAGCGTATCGCCGAAATAATTGAGCAGCACCTGGCGCCGGCAGGTCGCCGTCTCGCAGAAACCGAGGAGCGCGTCGAGCTTCTGCAGTTCGACGCGTTTCTGCCGTTCATCGAGTTCCGAGCCTGAAACCATCTGCTTCAGCTGGATGACGTCGCCCAGGCCATAGGTCATCCACGCCGTCGCGGGCAGCCCGTCACGCCCGGCCCGGCCCGTCTCCTGATAATAGGCTTCGAGCGAGCGCGGCACGTCGAGATGGGCGACGAAGCGGACATTCGGCTTGTCGATGCCCATGCCGAAGGCGACCGTGGCGACGACGATGACGCCCTCATCCTTGAGAAACCGGTCCTGGTGGCGCTGACGGGTCTCGGCGTCGAGACCCGCGTGATAGGGCAGCGCCAGCCTGCCGTGGCCGCTCAGCCAATCGGCGATTTCGTCGACCTTGCGTCGCGACATGCAATAGACGATGCCGGCGTCGCGCGGATGCTCTTCGCGCAGGAATTCCAGCAGCTGCGCCTTGGCCTCGCGCTTCTCGACGACCCGGTAGGCGATGTTCGGCCGGTCGAAGCCGGCGACGAAGATCTGCGCCTGCCCGAGTTGCAGCCGGTCGACGATATCCTTGCGCGTCGGCCCGTCCGCGGTCGCGGTCAGCGCGACGCGCGGCACATCCGGGAAACGTTCGTGGAGAATCGTCAGCTGCCGGTATTCGGGCCGGAAATTATGGCCCCATTGCGAGACGCAATGCGCCTCGTCGATGGCGAACAGCGCGAGCTTGAGCCGCCCCAGCAGATCGAGGAAGTTCGGCATCACCAACCGCTCGGGCGCCACATAGAGCAGGTCGAGCGAGCCTTCGCGCAGTTGGTCTTCGACCGCCCGCGCCTCGCCCGGCGGCAGCGAGGAATTCAGGTAGGCCGCGCGCACCCCGGCCTGGCGCAGCGCATCGACCTGGTCTTTCATCAGCGAGATCAAAGGCGACACGACGATGCCGAGGCCCGGCCGAACCAGCGCCGGGATCTGGTAGCACAGCGACTTCCCGCCGCCGGTCGGCATCAGCACGAGCGCGTCGCCGCCGCCGATAACCTGCGCGATCACTTCGCGCTGCAGTCCGCGGAAGGATTCATAGCCGAACACGGAATGCAGCACGGCGGCGGCGCGCTCGAGCGCGCTCGCGGCGGCATCGTCGGATGAGAGGAGGCTGGAAACCGGATCTTGCATTTGGCCTGCGAGTTTGCGGATGAACGCCCATTTCCGCTGAAATCACCGGAAACTCCGCAATGTTTCCGTTGGGCGTTCAGTCACAAGTTCGATTGAATCACAAACTTTGACCGGAGACTGCCAGGACGGCAGCCAAAAAGCGAGGGCGTGGCCCGTCGCCCAGCCCCGCCGTCGACGTCCTAATGCGCCCAGAGGCCGCGCCCGGCCGCACGCGCCGCCGCCGCCTGGGTCTGATAATCGGCCGACGCGGTCGCAGCCGGCGTCGCGGCGCCGTTGAACAGCGCGGCACGCGCGATGTCGAGTCCACCGGGCAGGGTGCAGACATAAGCCGTACCCTGCCGGCGGCAATCCACCGCCCCGCCTTGCGACTCGATCAGCGCGCGCAACTGCGCGGCGTAGGCGCCGCGCTCGCCGCGAATCCCGTAGAGCTGTATCTTCTGGCCGTCGACGACGAGGGTCGCCGTGCTGATCACCTTGACTCGCCCACTCAGCGTGTCCGGGAGAGACGGCGCCGGTTGCGGCGCCGGCGGCGCGGTCGCCCGGATGGCGGCCCCCTGGGCGTCCGGCACCGGATTCATCGCGAGCGCCCCCGGAAGCGCCGCCGCGGGGATATAGGCGGCGCGCTGATCGGGCAGCTCGACCTCCAGCCAAAGATTGCCCGTGAGTACGCCCAGCACCTGGACCGAACTGCCCTTGTCCAGTCGCGTCAGGACGGGTGCCGCGGCCAACGGCAGCGCCCTGGCGTCGGCGGTGCCGGCCATGACCATGGTCTGATTGACCAAGCGGGCAATATTACCGGCGCCCGGCTCGGCCGGGTTGAAGGCGGCGGCTTGCGGCGGCGACAGCGGGATCGGCATACCGGCGGCCGGCGTGGCCGGCACGGGCGCTGGCTGGGCCGGACTGGGCTGGGCCGGACTGGGCTGGGCCGGACTGGGCTGGGCCGGCGCAGGCTCGGCCGGGCTAGGCTGGAGCGGTTCCGGCGCGGGTGCGGGTCCAGGCGGCACCGACGGAATCGCTGGCGGTGTCGCCGGCTCGGGCGCCGGCGTCTCGGGGGCAAGCACCGCCGGGCTCGGCCGGGTCGTCCCGTCGGCAACCGCGACCGGCGGGGAACCGAGTGCCGGCGGCGCGCTGTCGATTGCCGAAACGAGCCGCGGCAGGACCAGGAAAATGAATGCGCCGCCGCCGAGGACGATCAGCACCGCGATCGCCAGCGCCACGCGCGCGACAACACTCATCGCTGCCGGTCCTCCCGTCCTTGCGGATCGAGCGCGGCTGATCGAACAGACATCCGATCAGCCACGGCTTCCGGTCATTGCGGCGGCGGCGGTACCGCCCAGCCACCCACCGGCGGCGGCGGCGGCGGCGCGTAGCTCGGCACCGTATTGCCGTGCGCGTACATGCACTGCGCATAGGCATTGTCATATTGCTGCTGGATGCTCAGCTGCGCGTATTGGCTGCCGCTGGCGCCATAGCCGGTCCCGATCGCGGCGCCGCTGGCCGCGCCGATCGCAGCGCCACGGCCGCCGCCGATCGCCGCACCGAGGCCGGCGCCCAGCGCGGTACCCAACAGCGCGCCGCCGACCGCCTGGTTGTTCGCCTGCTCGGCCTGCCCTGCCGTCTGGTTGCTGGCGTATTGCTTGCACTCCGCCTGGTCCTGGGCAAAGACCTGGAAGGGCTTGTTCGGGCCGGGCTGCACATAGACGGTCGGCCCCAGCGGCGGCGTCGCACAGGCGGCGACCGACGCGACAGCCGTCAAGGCGACCATCTTCATCTTGATTCCGGACATGGCACTCTCTCGGATGTTCGTGTGGTGATGAAACGCGGACAACTCGCCTAAAAATATGTCGAAACCATGGCCAGTCCAGGCGGCCGGCCGTGACAAATTATTGCCCCGGCGGATTCCGAAGGGAAGCACAAAATCACCGCACGGCAAGGGCTTGCACCCGGGCGGCAGCGCAACCGCCATTACCGTTCGGTCACATTCAGCGGCATTACCTCGACGTCCACCGCACCACCGGAAGCGGAAGCCGCAGCGACGGCCTCGCGCAGCCGGGGCAGATATTCGCCGACTGTGTCCTTGGTGCCCGGCGCCGCCTGCGGCAAGGGATTGTCGCTGACGACGGCCAGCAGCATCTTCGGCCCGGTCGGCTGGCTGACGACAAGCGTGGCTTCGCCGACGCCGGCGCCGGCCGTGATCGCCTGTCCGGTCACCCGGCCGGCGCTCATATGCCAGACCGAGCCGTCCATTTCGATGTAATCGAGGATCAGCGAGCCGCGCTTCACGGCCGGCGGCGGCGTGACCTTGACGATCAGCGGATCGTCGATCCGGTAGCGGCCATTGGCATGATTGGGGGCGATGACCATGCCGTGCCCCGTTGCCAAGCCGGCGGCCAACTGGCGTACGCCGCAGAGCGGCGGCGGCGTCACTTCGATCCGGTTGATCAGGCGCAGGCCTGGAGCAAACGGGGTCGCCGCGCTCACGGCGCGCGCAGCGTCATCCGCGCTGCTGACGAAACCGGTCAAGGCGATGCCGTCGGTTCCCTCCGGTGCCGCGGCGAGGCCGGCGCAGTCGAAGCGTGCCAGCACCGGCGGCAACGCCTGGAGCGACGCGGTGCGGTCGCCCGGGGCAATCTGCGGTACCGGTCCTGCGCTGCCGCCATCGGCAATCCGCAGGACGACGACGAGCACGACGGCCAAGGCCGCGACCAGCGCCGCGCCGACGCCGCCGATCAGGATCGGGCTGAACCGACGCTCGGCCGGACGCGCAACCGTGGCGGGACGCGAGACCGCCGCGGCCGGCGGCGGTCCCTCGACATGACGCGGCAGCGCCGCCATCGAGGCCGGCCGGTGCGCCGGATCCGGCTGCAGCAACGGTTCGAGCTCGCCGCGCAATTCGGCCGGCACAGCGGCGAGGTCCGGGACGGTTTGGCGCGCTGCGATGACGGCGGCCATCGAACTGCCCGGCGAGATCGGCCGCCCGGCGGCGGCCGAGGCGAGGAGCAGGCCCAGACTATAGATGTCGGCGCGCGCATCGACCGCGCCGCCGAACAGGCCCAGCTGCTCCGGCGCCACCCAGGACAGTTTCCCGGCGAAACTGTCGCCGACGACCGTGACATCGCCGGGCTCGGTCGACTTCGCGATGCCGAAATCGATCACCTTGGCGCGGTCGGTGCGGCCATCGACCAGGATGACATTGTCGGGCGACAGGTCGCGGTGAAAGATCCCCTTCTCATGCGCCGCCCCTAGCCCCAGCGCGATGCGGTCGCGCAGGCTGCGCACTTCGGCGACGTTGAGCTTCCGCGTCCGCAGCAGCTGCGCCAGCGACGGGCCGTCGACGAATTCCATGACCAGGAAGCGCCGGCCGGTGTCATCGATGAACAAGCCTTCATAGGCGACGATTGCGTCCTCGCGGACGCGCCGCAGCTTCCGCGCCTCTTCGGTGAACAGGCGAATGACGCCCTCGTCGCGCGCCAGATCGGCGCGGATGATCTTTATCGCGTGCTGCGTACCGAGTTCGCGATGGCGCGCGCGGTACACCTCGCCCATGCCGCCGCGTGCCAGAAACGCCTCGATGACATAGGTATTGCTGAGCACGACCCCGGGCGGAAAACTGCAATCGTCGACCGTCGGAATCTTGGGCACGGCTGGCGAGCGGCGCGGTGCTGCAGAACCGACACGGGTCGCATCGGCCGGCGGCGGCCCGGCGGCGCCCTGCCGCCGCGTCGGATCCTCCGCTCCGTCCGCCGCATCCACCATCGTCACGCTCCTAATCGCCCTGATTGCGGGCGCAACATAACACCGGATGGTGAAAGTCCGGCAGGGAAAGACAATGGCTGCGACATGGGCGCCGCACCGCCGATCGGCCGGCCGCCCGCGTCGGTTTTCCCAGGGCCGAACCGTATTGACTCATTGATGAACCAGGCCGCCGAGCGCCGGACCGGGCAGGATGGCCGGACCCAGGATGCGGATTTTCCAATCGCACGATTTCTCGGTTGAAGGTGATTTCATGAGGCGTGGATTTTTTCCGGCCGCGCTCGCCGTCCTGTGTGCGGCAGGCCTAGTGTCGACACCCGGCGCAAGCCAGACGATCGCAACCTTGGCCACCGGCCTCGACCGGCCGGTCGCACTGGCGGTGGACGGCAACGGGCACGCCATCGTCGCGACCGCCGGCAATGATCTGATTGAAATCTCGACGGAGGGCGACCGCAGCGCGGTCACCACGCTGGGCACGCCGCTCGGCACGCCGCAAGCCGTGGCCGTCGACGATGACGGCGATCTGTTCGTGCTCGACGGCAAGCGCCACGCGTTGCTCGAATATCCGGCCGTGGACCGGTCCGGCACGCCGATCACCTTGTCCGCGATTTCGCTGTCGCAACCGACCGCGCTCGCCCTCGACCGCAGCGGCAATCTCTTCGTCAGCGACATGCGGGGCAACGGCCAGAGCATCGTCGCGGAGCTGCTGGCGCCGGACTACTCGACCGTCCGGCAGATCGGCGGCAAATTCGTTGCGCCCGTCGGCCTTGCGGTCGACGGCAGCGGCAACGTCTTCGTCGGCGACGGCATCACCCTCGCCGTATATGTGATCCCGCCGGCCGACGCCTATGGCGCAGTTCGGACGCTCGCCGGCGGCTTCAAATCCATCGCCGGCCTCGCCGTCGACCGGCAGGACAATCTTTTCGTCGCCGATCGCCTGGCCAAATCCGTCGTAGAACTACCGGCCAGCGCCGATTACGCCACCCTCATGACCTTGGGCGGCGGCTTCATCGCGCCCGGCACGATCGCGGTCGATGCCGATGGCAATGTCTTCGTCTCCGATGTCGGCGGCGTGCTCAAGGAGCTGGCGGCCGCCAACCATTATTCGACCGTGGCATCCCTGCCCGCCAGCTTCGGCGAGATCGGCGGCTTCGCCATCGACGGCACGGGCGACATCGTCCTGCCCGATACCGGAGCATGCGAGATCGGCCGGCTGTCGGCCGCCTCCGGATATGCGGCGAGCGAATCTCTGGTGAAATGCTTCGCCGTGTTCAACCCGGCAGCCCTCGCCTTCGATCGCGCCGGCAATCTGTTCGTCGCCGACAATGGCGACTCCTCGATCAAGAGACTGTCGGCGGCGAGCGGATTTTCGCAGGTCGAGCGGTTGCCGCCGGTGATCGACGACCTCGTCGGCATCGCCGTCGATCCGGGCGGCAGCGTCTACTACGCCGATCTCTTCGGCAATGTCGGCGAGATCGCGGCGGCCGGCGGCTACACCAATGTCCGCCCGCTCGCCAGCGGCTTGAACGAACTCCGCCATATCGCCGTCGACGCTGCCGGCAATGTCTTCGCGACCGATGTCGAGACCAGCACGATCAAGGAGATTTTGGCCGATGACGGCACGGTCAGGACGATTGGCGTCCCGCTCGAGGCCCCGCAAGGCATCGCCATCGACGGCGACGGCAATCTTTATGTCGCCGAATTCGAGAGCAATACCGTTGTGAAAATAATTTCGGCCGGCGACTATCGCACCGTCGAACCGGTCGGCGCCGGCTTTCTGCTCAGCGATGTCGCCGTCGATGGCGCCGGCGATGTCTTCGTCGTCAATGGCGGCGGGCTCAACAGCCTCGAAGAGATCCTGGCCTCGCCGGCGCCGGCGCTCTTCGCCTCGTTGCTGCCGACTGCGCGCTCGGTGGCGGCCGGCGCGCCGGCAACCATCTTCGCCACGCTGGTGAATGCCGGCGTCCTGCCGCTGGACTCCTGCCGGATCAGCCTGCCGGCAGCGCCGGCCCGCGACGCCTTCTCGGCCAATCTGACGCTGACCTATCAAACCACCGACACGGCGACGAACGCCCCGACCGGCACACCGGACACGCCTGCCGCCGTGCCGGCCGGCGACGGCGTCCAAAGCTTCGTCATCACACTGAAGAGCCCGACGCCGTTCGTCGAGACCGGACAGCAGCTGATCTTCGCCTGCCAAGGCGCCGGTATGCGCTATGTCGCCCCGATCCGGCCCGGTGTCGACACGATCGATCTCAGCTTTCAGGACGACGCGGCCGACATCATCGCCTTGTCGGCCACGCCGAGCGATGACGGCATCGTCGGCATTCCCGAATTCGGCACGGCGGCCTTCGCCGTCGCCAGCGTCAATGTCGGCAGCGCCGAACAGATCGCGGTGTCGATCGATACCAATCGCGCCGACCTACCTCTGACTGCGGCGATCTGCCAGACCGATCCCGTGACGGCACGGTGCCTGGCGCCGCCGGCACCGAGCCTGTCGATCGCCTACACCCCCGGCGCGGCACCGACCTTTTCCATCTTCCTGCAGTCGACCGGACCGATCGCCTTCGATCCGGCCGGGTCGCGCGTATTCGTCCGATTCTCCGATGCCCTGCTGCGCAGCCGCGGCTCGACCAGCGTCGCCGTCGCGACGCACTGACCGTATCTGGGGGGCGCAACGACATAATTCCCTATTCGTTTCACAGTAATACCCGGCGCCCGGCGCGAGAACTGCGCCGGCCGGGCGTCGAAGTGGTGCGGCGCGGTCGCATCGCCGCAACCCGGCAGCCGGGCTTTCTCGCCTCAGGAATGTATCTTGACCGCCCGACAGGCATGGCTCGCGCAAATGTGTGCGCCGCGTCATGACGCTCAGCCGCCGGATCATGCAGTCCGACATTGTGGAACTCGCCCCAGACGGCAATGCTCTGCTTCGTACGCCCCGGTTCGGCGTGCTCCGACACGCTGCTCGAGCAGCGTCAAACGGGCGGTCTGTCGGTTGTGTTCGTCCGGCCGCTGCCTGGCGCCCGGTCCGGCCACAATGCTCGGCCGTACAACCGCGCGCCGCGCCGAGGCCGGGCCGCCGCCGCACCCCCCCGTATCGCCGGGAAAATGCTGCGGTGCAACAGTTTCATCGCCACCATTGAATAAATACTGTCTTTTACTCGAAATCTTTCTATACAATACTACAGTCAAACAAGATAATATGATCGGATATACTATTTTCATTTGTCGATATACCGAAATCCGTCAATATTCGGTGGGATAGTTTAATTCATAAGCAATTTTTATGCCAGTTCTTCGCACGACGATTGCGCGACAGCGGCCGCAGCCTGTACAAACCCGTTGTAGAGACAGATAAATCCCGCCGATCGCCGCGCCGGCGCGTTGTGCCGACCCTACCGACGATCCGCAATACCCAGACAGGCAGCACTCTTTCGTTGCAAATTCAAGGGACGCAGATCGGCCGCGTTCGCAACCGCCTCTTTTGGCGCCAACACTCGCGTGTTCTCTATCGAGGGTAAGGAATTTTCAATCACGCCGACAACGATTTGGAGTTGCTCATCCCGCGGGCTCGCACCGCGGCTCGGCATGGCCCAATCACCCTTGCGCGGCCAAGCATGAAAATACGATCGCATGTTATCGAAAATGCGCCGATAATTTGTATAAATCCCGCACAATGGGAAAACTGTCCGACGAAAATTCCCCATTTTATATAATCCGAAAGAGTATCCGGGCCTCATTATCGATGGCCTGATACGCAAAAAACGCATTAATCTCGCGTTGACAATTTCCCACAATTTTTCACAATTAGCCATCCGTTAACACAACGGCCGGTGGCGGACGGGCAAAAACGCCGCCGGGTGAGCCTAGCATCGCCGACTCCGCAACTTTCTTATAAGGGAGGAATCATGCCTTCACTTACCGCTTCGCTTTGCCGAAATTCCGGAAACTATCTCAATCATACCAAGGATTTGGGGTATCGCATGGGCGAATTCGCCGTGCCTCCGGTGGCGGATGCCGACGCGTCGGCGGTGCTCTCCTGCCTGAAACGGCATTATGGCTCGTCGACTGACGTAGCAAGCCTCGTGCCAAGGAAGAACGAAGCCGAAATCCGGGCCGATCTCCGTCGGGTTGCACCGTCGATCGCGGCGCTCGGCGCCGACATCTTTCGTGCGCTGCAAACGAGATACAGTGCAGTTGTCGTCCGCCGGATGCATCTCGACCGGTTCGACGTGCCGACGCAGAGCTTCCTGCTGCTTGCCATGTCGCTCGCCATGGGCACGCCCACGCCGACCGACAAGATCAAGCAGCGCATCGTGTGGGACGTGCGGCCGCGGCAATTGCCGCCCGGCTATGTATCGACCTTCTCGGAAAACGACGCTGAAGCCGATCTGCATACGGACACGCAATATTTCCCACGGCCGGAGCGGTTCACCCTGCTCTATTTCGTCCGTGCCGCAAGGTGCGGCGGCGGCGTGTCGATGTTGCGCGATGTCGGCTGCGTCAAGCGCCAGCTGTCGGAAACTGCCGAAGGCAGCTGGGCGGCGGACTACCTGTCCCGGCAGGAGCTGCCGTTCCGTATTCCCACGACCTATACCACCACGGGCAGGCAGGGCACCGTCGAGGCGACCTTCGCAACGGTGCTCGGCGAACACCCGCTCATCCGCTACCGCACCGATACTCTGGCGGCCGGACTCAAAGCCTTCCCGGACTACGATACGCCGCGGACGCGGCGCGCTCTGGCCGTCCTGCGCGATGTGCTGGCCGACCAGAGCAAGATGTTCGTCGAACATTTCGGCGACGATGCGCTGGTCGTGACCAACAACCACGTCGGTTTGCATGGCCGCACGGCGTTCACCGACCAGCAGCGGCACGTCTTGCGCATCCGCATCGCCGACGGCTCGGAACAGGCCGTCAAGGCGCGGGTCGTCCTCGATCGGGACTACCCGGAAGCCGCCTGACGCCGGGATCCGGCACGAAATAACAACCAGAAACGACCATCCATAACTGAACTGGCGGGCGCGAGGCCGCGATGGCGGCTGCGCCCGTCTCTTTCCTGTCAGGGCTGCCGAAATGACCGAACTTTCCACGAGGGATCTGCCCGCGCGCCGGGGCGGATTGATCCTGCAGATACTTTTGCCCATGGGCACAGGCTATTTCCTGTCGTATTTCTTCCGCAATGTGAACGGACCGATCGCCGGCGAATTGATCCGGGAAACCGGAATCGGCGCTGGCGGGCTCGGCCTGCTGACCGGGCTCTACTTTGCCGCTTTCACGCTCAGCCAATTGCCGTTGGGCAATGCGCTCGACAAATTCGGCCCGCGCCGGGTCCAGGCGACGCTCCTGGCCGTCGCCGCATTGGGCGCGCTGGTCTTCTCGCTCGCGACGGACGGCGCGACGCTGGCCGTCGGGCGCTTTCTGATCGGGCTCGGCACGGCCGGCTGCCTGATGGCCGGGCTCAAGGCGACGATGCAGTGGTCCGGGGGCGGTGGCGCGCAAGCAAAATCCGCCCTCTCGGCCGTCAACGGCATCTTCATGATGTTCGGCGGCGTCGGCGCCATGGCCGCGACCGTGCCGATGTCGTCGATGGTGGCGCTGATCGGCTGGCGCGCAACCTTCCAGGTCTTGGCCGCCGCCGCCCTGCTTCTCGCTCTCGTCACGCTCGTCCTCGTTCCCGAGGCGGCGCGGGTGTCCGGTCCGGCGGCGCGCCGCAAGGCCTCGCTGGCAGGCCATCCGGCCAATGGCATGCTCTGGGCGCTGGCGCCGATGTCGGCCCTGACATTCGGCACCGTCTCGGCCTTTCAGGGCTTGTGGGCGTCGCGGTGGTTCAGCGACGTTGGCCACTTGCCGCCCGACCAGATCGCCCTGCAACTCTTGGTCATGGCGGCGACCCTGACCCTCGGCGCGCCGCTGATGGGATTTGCCGCGGCCAAGTTGCGCGGCCGGATCGACGCCGCCGCCCTCGCGATCGCGACGGCCATCACGCTGGTCGTCGTCGAAGCGCTGATCTGCGCTCGGATGCCGCTATCCGACCTCGTGCTTTGGCCGGCCCTTTCCGTGCTCGGCGCCGTCTCCGTGGCGAGCTACGGCGTGCTCTCTGATTTCTATCCTGCCGAGTTGATCGGCCGCGCCAATGCCGTCCTCAATACGTGGCACACCGCCTCCGCCTTCGCCATGCAGTTCGCGATCGGCCTCGTCGTCAACCTGTGGCCGGCCGAAGGCGGCGCCTATCCGGTCGCGGCCTATCAATCCGCCTTCGTGCTGATCATGGCGTGTCAGGTGGTGGCGATCGCCATGTTCGCGGCCAAACGGACCGCCGCTGCGGCGCAGCAGACAAGTGTCCAGGAGGCCGTCTGACAAGGGAACGCCATTTCACCCGCCACCCGCGATTCGGCCCCGGCCCATTCCAATCAAGCGCGTCGGAACCGGGAGCGCGAGTTGCGCAACCTGCTACCATATGCTAACAATTTTTGTGTAGTCTGGATTTAGGTGCAGCGCAGCGAGCGGGGTCGTCATGGCCATTCGGCCGTCCTTGACCATTGAGTGGTCACTATATATCAGCGTTTCACTGATCTTCGCCGTGACGCTCGGGCTGGTCACCACCGATATGAGCCGGGCGCTGCGGCAACGGACCGAGGCCGGCCGAACCGCCGAGTTGGCGGCGGCCAACCTCGATATCTTCCAAGTGCTGAACCCGTTGCGCAATGAACGAAGTGCCGCCCGGATCGCGCTCGAGGACGCGCAGCCGGCCAACAGCACGACAATCGCCGGGATCGCGCAAAAGCGCAAAGACGCCGATGCCTCCCTCCACGCATTGATCGACCGCTGCGGCCGGATCGCCTGCGGCACGGGCGATGTCCTCGGGCAATTGCGGCAGCTGAACGAAACGCTGGGTCCGCTGCGCCAGCGCATCGATGCCGCCATTCAGCACGCGGCTGCGGACCGCCCGCCCGAACTCGCGCAGGAATGGCTCGACGCGATCACCCGCGTCATCGATTTCCTGAACGGCGTGGGCACCGCAGTGGCCGAGCGGACGCGCGAAATCGACGCGGTCAGCGCCACTCTCGTCGCCGTCGAAGACGCCTCCTACCGCACGCGCGACGCCGCCGGCTTTCAGCGTTACCCGATGGCCGACTACACCGCGCATCGACCGGTTGCCCCGGCCGAGCGCGACGAATTGCTCCGTCTGATCACGAAGAGCGAGGAAAACTGGCACAATGTCGTGCAGCTCACCGCGCCGGAGCCCTTCCACACGCAGTTTGCCGCCGCCCTGCACAAGGCGCAGAGCGTCTATTTCGACGATTTTGCGAAGCGCCGCGATGCCATCGTGAAAGCGGCCGACAACGGCACCGAAATCCCGGTGACGGCGGCAGAGGCCGACGCCGGAGTCCTGGCGTCGATCGGCGCCATCGCCGCGGTCACGCAGACCTCGCTGAACCTGCTCATCGAGCATGCCGGCCAGAAGCGCGACGAAGTCCTCGAAGCCGTCATCTTGCGCTCGGCGCTGCTCATCATCGTCATCGGCATCGGCGGCCTGGTGTTTTTCATCGTGCGCCGAAGAGTGGCGTTGCCGCTGAAGCGCATTACCCGCGCCATGCAGCGGGTGACCGACGGCGACCTGGAAGTCGAGACACCGGGGGCCGGGCGGACGGACGAGATCGGCGATCTCGCGCGCACGCTGCAGGCCTTCAAGGAGAACATCGCCAAGACAAACGCGCTCACTGCCGCCCGCGAGGAAGAGCAGAGGGTGCGGGAGCTCAGGGCGGTCACGCTGGAAAACCTGGTCCGCAAATTCGA
>Ga0181519_10000612_pt1 | contig 32605 bp, 66 predicted proteins | sample PEATcosm2014_Bin_26_FD_121102 | JGI IMG/M metagenome (GOLD analysis project Ga0181519, IMG submission 121102) | Peatland microbial communities from MTU Mesocosm Facility, Houghton, MI, USA - PEATcosm2014_Bin02_10_metaG | ecosystem: Environmental > Terrestrial > Soil > Wetlands > Peat | place...
ACATCTGCTGAACTGCCTGGACGGAGCGACAACGCAGGATGGAGTCATTGTTGTGGCGACGGCGAACAATCCGCAGGTCCTTGACCCGGCAATACTTCGACGACCGGGAAGATTCGACAGGGTCGTGGGCTTCACAAATCCGGCAAAGGACTTGAGGGATCGTTACTTTCAAAGGCTGTGCCCAGATATGGACCCCGCATCCATTGGAAGGTGCGCGGATGCATGTGAAGGCTTTTCGTTTGCCCAACTCCAAGAGGCGTATATTTTCGCCGGGCAATTTGCCTTTGACGAGGAGCGTTCGGTTGCTGCGGAGGATATTCTTACGGCTATCCAGACACTGCGTAAATCACTTCAATGTGCGGACTGGAAAGGAGAGGGTGTTTCGGGTTTTAAAGTTGAGAGGCAATGATCAAGAAGCGTCCAGCTCCTTCAATGCATAGCTAGAGGCGCGACAAGTTCGGGGATTGGATATACCTCAGGCGCTTATCTTCCTGGCGCAGCCGGTCCCGTTCTTTCATTGCAGCTTCTTCAGTCGTGAAGAAGACCTCGTAGCCGCCATCCGTCCAGATGTTCAGGCAGGCCACCAGATCGATCGTGGTGTAGTACGTCAGGATGTATATCATTTCAACCCCATTGGTGCTCCACCGGTTATCCCCGCAGACTGAGAGCTGCTTTCATATTCTCAGCATCCTGCCGGCGCGCGAAACGAATCGCCGTGGGGGTCTGTATAGGTCACCATGGAGAGCCCAAGCCCGTGGTGAGCACGGCCAATACAGAGATGGCCATCATCCAAGAGCCACCCAGTCTCGACCACGATCACCGGATCGATCACTGCTGGACCTCGTTCTCTACCAGGCGGACGCTCACATCAAGGCCAGTCTGCTGTTCCATGATCTCCCGGACATTGTCGAGCACAGTGGCGTCGATCACCGGCTTGCTCACAGCACTCTCGGGAATGATCACCTTCGCTTCCAGCTGAGGCTTGACGAACAGAGCCTCAGGCACCACGACACTGACCTTGATGGCTACCTCGCCAGACTTCAAGGCAGGGTTCTTGAGAGACAGCCTCCAGCAGAGCTTGCTCCCCCACCCTTACTTCTTCTTCACGACCAGGTAGAAGTCACCGGTCAGGTTGTATTGAGCCATAGCCCTCCAATGGGTTGATCACACCACCCACAAGGGATCGAGCCAAAGGCCCGTCACGCGAGGCCAAAATCACTTTTATATATATACCGGCGATGCCGTAGCCCCACTACGGCTCGGATTCCCGAACGGGAACACTCGGGGTAAAAAGTGCCCTCTGAGGATTAGATATTCCCGAACGGGAAGATGGCGAACTATGCGGCGGGAAATTGGTGACGCGATGGAGATACCAGGGTAGTAAGGGTAACCCGATGTGGTTTGAATTCGTTTCGAGCCCACCCCGGGTTAACCCTGGCCCTATCAAGGAGAAATGTCATGACCCTCGTACTCAGCGGTCTCGCTGTATTCATCATCGTGTTCATCGCTGTCCTGAAGCTCATTCCTGCGCCTCAGGCCCCCACTTTTGACAAGGCTGCCTATGCCGAGCAGTTCCGGCGCGACAAGGCCAATCACGAAGCATGGGAAGGCAACCGTGCCATGTACATGCGGGATTAGCAATCGGACATTATGTCCGGTTGCTCCACGTGGAATACAACACCGACCCATCAACTATCAAGGAGATAGATCAATGGAAATCACATATCTGTATGACGACAACGGAGTCAAGTATGCCGCACTTCTCTGCGGCAAGGTGGCATGGTTCGTTAGCCCTGAGAAGTACAAGTCCGAGCAAGCAAAGAAAGCAGGCCGTTCATGAACAACGCACTCAGAGTGCTTCGCTTCCGTATGCCGAGCTTCACGTCGATCGTCGATGGCGTGGAGCATCACCTTGTAGAGTTCACCAGTAACACGGTGAAGTTCCTCGATGAGCATCCTGGCATCGCCATGACGCTCAGTCCGGGGATGATTACACGCCAGGCTGCGCGCAAGCACATCGACCGGATTCTCAACCAGTAAGCAAGTCCGAGTGATCGGACATCAGCCCTCTCAAAGTTTGAGAGGGCTTTTCTCTGCCCATTGGGGCAGAACGTCGGGGTGATCCGTTCCATCAACGACACCCTCAACATGACAAAGAGCGTGCCTTCACACGCCCCTGTCGGTACCTCAAACCTGATCAAGGAGAATGATCATGTCCAACTATACCAAGAAGATGCTGCATCTCGTTAAGGAAGCACCCACCGCTGCAGAGATGAGCGGTGAGCTGCGTGCCAAGCCACGTGTGCGTCGTCCGTTTGTGCCTGGTGTTCACACCACGTTCCATGCGCCAACGATGTTCCACACCCTGTGGGAGACGTCCAACTTCTTCGACATGTTCTTGCCGGAAGGCGTGAACTACGTCGAAGTGGCAGTCGATGCCGGCGAGTCCGAGGAAGAACTGGAGGCCAACACGGCCTGGTTCGACCGTATCGGACGCGATGGCTTGAAGATGGGTGGTGTCATCCACCGCGTGCTCTTCGGCGACTGGGACGATGACGGCGTTGCCATCATGGTACCTGCGGACGCGGTGCACAGCCTGGCAGATATGGGGCTGCGCTTGACCATCAACAACGCTGCGGACAAGCCGAAAGTGCGCAAGTACTTCCGTCGCATCCGCGCTCACCACGAATGGGCCGTATCCGGCAAGATCATCGCCGGACCGTGCCACTTCAAGAACGGGCAGGTGCTGGAGATCACGCTCGACAAGGCAGACATCTACTTCCAGATGCTGCACGTCGACCTCAACTCGGCTGCTCTCGGGTCCGATCCCGAAGAGCGGAAGCACAACATCGCACTCGCGGACGGTGTGCACCTGATCGATGTCGGGCTGTGCCAGAAGATCGGCAAGGCCTATGGCGTCGACAAGCTGATCAACGCACGCGTAGGCGACGCGTTCAAGGGCACTGCTCTGTCCTACCTGGGACTGGGCAAGGGCTTCTTCCACGTCGTCGACAACCCGAAGTTCGGCATCGTCGTCTATGGCGCCAAGAAGCAGGTGAGCTTCGATCACTTCTTCCTGGGCTCGCTGGGCGACGTCAAGGGCGGAGATGCCTACACGGATCTGCAGTCCATGATCAACTTCGGCTATCACAACAACGACCTGGCCTACAACCAGGCAGTGCTGTTCATCACCGAGGTGGCTGCGGCCATCCACGATGAGGTGAAGCTGCGTCACCTGGTACTCACCAATATGGCACCGATGGCAGAGCTGCTGCAGAGCGAACACGACCGGGAAAGCTGGGTGCTCTACGAAGCTCTCAAGCTGGGCGTGCCGGTCAGTGCATCGCCTGGCATGAACCCTGGCTTGTTCCGCCGTGTGTGCCGTCTGCTGCTCGAGAAGGTATTGGACGCTTCCAAAGGTCGCATCCCCTTCATGGGCATCGGCGCACGCTTCAACCTCATGCCGGACCTCAACTGCTTCGATCAGGATGGTGGAGTCGATTACCGTCGCTCCTCCATTCCCGAAGACGCAGTGGTCTGCATGGACCTCAACATGGGACCAATGGCCATGTATCGCCAGCCCTCAGGCAATCCGCTGGAGCTGGTGGTGACCACCAACCTCCACGATCGGCGCTTCCGCCGGTTCCGTGGACACAACCGCGTCATCCTGGGCGCTTCCGCTCTGCAGTACATGCAGATGATGGGCGGTGGTGACATGGACGATGCCATCAATGCAACGGATGACTTGAACTGGATCGAGACGATGGCGAATGCCCGAGTCTATCCCCAGGTCGAGTTGCCTGCGCAGCGCGAGCAGGTCGAGGAACAGGTCGAGGACAACAAGTATCGGCGTGGTCCGGCCTATCCGCGTCAGTGGACGATGAAGGACTTCTTCGAGGCAGTTGCGGCTGCCAAGGAGCGCAGTCTCTCCATCGGACCTGTGGTCAATGCGCTCATGCTGGACACGCTTCTGTCCGGTGAGCACAAGGAGAACATGCTCTGCGATATCGCCGATCGCATTGTGGATGCGAAGAGCGATGCCGAGAAACAGGAACTCCGGGATGCATATGACTGGCTGCGTGCACGTCCTGACTACCAGCTTGCTGAGGTCGGCTTGATTCTCGAATCGTTCGTCGACTACATCAAGATGGGCAAGGGCGATCCGTTGGTGCTCGAGCCGTTGGTCAAGAAGATCACAGAGGTGCGGGATGGCTCTCGAGTCATTCCCTCCAGCTTCCTGATCCCCAACTCCAAGGACCGTGTCCGGGTCACACCGAAGCGGTTGCAGGAGAGGGACTTCATCACGGCTCCGTCGCTCGTCTGCGCTACGCTTGCGCGTATCCAGAAAGAGGTGGAGCTGCTGCAGGAGGCCCTGACCGAGGAACAGTGGCTCAACGTGGACTCGATTCCCGAGTCCCTCAACCAGGCGTTCCCGCGGGATCGTGATGCACGGGATGAAGCGATTCAGCTCCGTGCCGAGTGGAGGGATGTATTCTCGACACCTTCGACCACGAAGCTTGTCATCCGCTACAAGAGCGCCATAGAGCAAGTCGTCAACCCCAGCTTCAAGCAGTGGGAAGACGACGATGTCATGATGCAGCTCGCCGTGGAGCATGCACGGCTTACCTACCGGGGACGCAAGTCCCAGGCAGAGCGCAGCACAGACGGGAAGTTCCGCAACTACCCGGATGGACTGCTCTGGACCAACACCGTCGGCCTGTATTACATCAAGGCTATGGAGCTGGCAGGACTGACTGGCCTGTATGTGCCCGTTCAGTTCGATCGTTGGAGCCGTAACTTCAGCCGTGGGCACTTCGAGGTGAGTGTCGTGGCCGGCGTGGTCATCAAGAAGGACGATGGCACCTGGCTGGGCACCACCATGGGGCAGGATGTGATCGAGGATGGAAACTATTCCATGACCGATGGCATGCTGACCGTGGCAGAGCCTGCTGCTGAGCTGCGTCTGGACCGTGCAGCCATCAACGAGGAGTTCGACAATCCTGTCGAGCTCGATCTGGACTTTGTTGGCATCAACTAAACCCCAACCGGTCTGTCCGAAGGATGTAGCAAACTTCTGACAGATCCATCCCAGTAGACCGGGATGCCTGCGCATCAAGGTGCTCAGACATTCCGGCCTAGTGGATCCTCCACTTGGATGTCCGGAATAGCCCACATCGGTGTGTATAGGGGCCTGTGAATACACCAGGCGTCTTGCAGACCGTTGGAAGGCTACCCTACCTCACTCTCGCCGCTCCCACACCCGTGGGCAGCCGCATTCGGTGGCGGGCACTGTGCTGGTAAAGCCACAGTGCTGAGGTACGGGGGTTTGTGGTGCTCATCTCAGTATTTCTCCTGATGGGCGAAAACCCTTCCCTCAAATCCACTGAAGTCAGGTCGGATTCCAACAAGGAGACCCGTCATGCTTGCATTCAAGTTCATCTACGTCGACCCCGCAGACTCACACTTCCCGGATCGCGTCCGGAAGACGACCGTCAAGGGGAAAATCAGCCCGATCAAGATCAAGGGCGCTCTCAAGCGGCAGGAGCTGGTGCTCAAAGGCAGCGACGAACAGGCTGTCACGCTGGAGTTCTTCCGCAAGAACCCGGCCATGAAGCTCTTCACCATCACACCCGTGCCGGTGACTCCGGATGCTGGCTCTCTGGCTGCCCTGTGCACGCCTCGGTTCGACAAGTCCAAGGCCAAGGTGAAGGAGATCAATCCGGCCAGCACAGCAGGTTTCCGGAGCTACGTGCAGACTCTCGGGCAGACTCTCGGGTCGGTGCAAGCCAGCGCTGCCTGATGGAGTGATACAGAGCTCCACAGAGCAAGGCGGTAACGCCTTTCTCTCGTGGAGAATGCCGATGGGCAAGCTCCACAGAGCGAGGCGTGTGCTTCTCCCATGCGCCTCGCTTCTAGCCGTACAGGGGAGATTAGCCAGCAAATACCCCACAGGAGGGGCTATGAGCGCGACATCGACATTGGAATTGGACTTGGAGTTGGCACTGCCCTGTGACAGGCTGCACAAAAAGAGCACCGTCTGTCCGCATTGCAAGGCAAGCTTGGTTGCCCAGGAGATCCCAACGGAACGTCGCGCTGGGCACATTCCGCCTGGAGTCGTCGATGACGGACGGCCGATGTTCTATACCCACCTGCTCATGCAATCCAGCATGCTGTATGACCGCATTCTGGCTTACACCTGTCCCTTCTGCGAGGTGACGGATGTCATCCCTGGTTGCGAAGAGATGTGGGATGTCGAGATGGCGGCTGCCGACCGTTTGAAGGCCCGCCAGGCCCAGCAGGAGGCTGATCGCAGGTCCGAGGCTGCCTTGGATACGTGGATCGCTGAGTCCATCGCGAATGACCCCAGCAAGACGGGAATCCTGACTGTCGACTTCGCCACGATCGAACTGAAACTGATGGCCTACCTGGCCACAAAGCGGGAGGTTGTCCATGCTGGCTGAACTGCGGCTGGCTGAACTGCGCAATGACGCATATGCCCTGGTTTGGCTGCTGGGTATCACGATAGCTGTCACCCTGATCACAGCCTGGATGTCCAAGGCAGTCGCCAGGTTTCTGTTTCTGATCCGGCAGGAGAAGGCTCGTCAGTTAGACGAGGATGCTTTCCTGCGTCGGGCTATCAGCCATAGCCGCCCTGAGGACTGGGTCTCAGGTGGCGGCGAAGTTGCCGGCGGATGCGCTGGACCAGTTGTTCATCGAGACGGGGAAGCCTCGCGCGCCCGCGCAAGATGTGATTTTGTGCTCAGGGGTGAAGCACCTAGTCAAATGACCATCTCTCAATAAGTTAGGCCGGTTATCGGTCAAAGGAGCCTCGTGTAAGCGGGCCGGATTTAGGAGGCAGTATGCGTAGCGATGATCGGCCAGACTTCACCTCAGACCTGTCGCATTACTTCATCGACGGTGTGCGCATGGACGAAGAGCAGGCTCTCGCTCTACTCCAGTCTCAAGGATTGAGTCTGCAACAGGCTTATTTCTACCTGAAGGATCTGGTTCAGAAGCTCAATACTCAGTTGAAGGCTTTGCTCCTGTCGTATCAGCTGATCGACAGCAAACCAGTGCAGGAGCAGCCATGAAGTTCTCGTACACCTACTACTGGAATGCCGAGCAAGACGAGAATGGCAGGAACATTGGCCTGATGGACGGTTATTTACCCGGCCACAAGCTTCAGATTGCCCATCGTGGCTTCATTGAGACCGCTGTCTTCCCGGATGTCAGGAAGCAGTCTGATCTCGAGATGGTGGCTGAGGCTCTGTTCTTCAACTTCAACAACCCTGCTAAGCGCCCCGCCGGTTACCGCGGGCCTTCGATGAGTATCGGTTCCGTGGTCGAGATCCAGGGTATTTGCTTTCGCTGCATGTCATTTGGATTCGAGATCACCGAGATCTGGCAGAGCCCGATTGAACTCGGTCCCTGGGAGATCTCCCTATGAGTGTTCTGACGGCGGCCCATATCTCTGAATTCAATGCCCACAAAGAGGACATTCAGCGCAAGAAGGCAAAGATCTTCGCAGAAATCGAGTCGTTCGGCGTCACTGTCCAGTGGTGCGAAACCGTGGTCAACATGCTCGAAGAACTGGACACCGAAGAGTACGAGATGACTTGGGAGTTCGAGCTGCTCACGGAAGGCTGAAATGCAGGATCCTCAGGTTCGCCATTTGGCCTGGTATTGCATGGCCGTTGTTCTCCCCGTCTGGTTGTATGCCGGATGGAATCTGTTGCAGTCCATTCGTCACCCAGAAGAGGAGGCCGAGCATGATCATTCACGCCATAGTCATTGAGGGTGAGCTGGATGACGAGCAGACCTCCGTGACTGAGTTCCGCATGCATCCTGCGTATCGCTCTTTGAGAGCGATCGCCAACGAGTTCGACTTCAACATCGTCGTGACTGGCAAGCAGAAGGGGTCGTATATCCCCGACTGGTTGCGCAAGCTCTGGAGGTTGCCACTCAATGTTCCTGGTAGCCCGCGCCCATCATTCACGCCGTTCAGCAGGAGATAGATCATGGCTTCAGAGAGTCGGATATTTTGGGAAAAAGCCGCGCTCGGCGCATTGATCGGGGAAGCTGTCTGAAACGGAGGGACTGAATGCCACGGCTGCTTAGGCTGACTCCGATTGAGGAGTTCCTGGCCAATCAAACGAGTTATGTAATCCGCGGCGATGTCAAGATTCTGATCAGCCGCAACGATTACTTCGAAGGCCCATCGACTGATGCAGAGATCAAACTATGGGCCACGCTGGTCGATCTCTGTGCAGGAACCGTGAGGTATCCGTCGTGAGCGCTGTCCTTGAATGCCCTGAACCACCCACACCTTCCAATCAGACTCAACCTGAGTCTGTCGGACCAATTGTCACCGAGCTCGAAGTGTTCATGCACGCTCGCTTGGATGACATCAATGCCTTCTATAAGAATGGCTGGCTCGAGATGACCGGACGTCAATGCAAGTCGGCGAAGAAGCCGGTCAATGAGGAGTGGAAAAACGATCTGTACCGCCGTGAGGAACAGTACCTGGGCTCATTGAGCCCCGATGCGGCCGTATAACGACATGCCGTGTATCCCTCCCGCACCTGTTTGCACAGTGCGGTTGGGGTAGCTCTGAGGCAGCAGGGCGCCTTTCGTCGGAGACTGCCTCAATCTCCGACACCAATCTGAGGCTGGCACCAAACAGATGCAGCTCGCGCTGCAGGAGGTGGCTTATGGTCCGACCCAATCAGAGCATCTCGGAAGTACTGAGACGGTCGGCTGTACTGATCTGGTGATTCACATCTCGTAGCTTTGCTGGCTTTTATCTCCTTGAGGGCCGGCCCGGAGGCCGTAGGAAGCTTCACGGCCTCCGTTTTCACTCTTCCAATTACATCAACACCACATAGGCACAGCCAGTCCTGAAGCCCCCGTCCTGGGGGCTTTTCTCTTGCTCCACAGCCGATAGCGATCCATCTCTGCGAACCACATTGAAAGGCAATCCATGTCAAGCAACGGACAGGTACACCGCCGCCGTACGGATCAGCTTCCGCGAGAACTCACGCAGGTCAACAGCGATCTCGATGTCTTCATTCGAATCGCAGGGGAATCGGCCGACCACAAGACGTTCGGCTTTCAGAGCAATACCAACCTCGCCCGCCGGCTCATCAAGCAGCAGTGCGGTGAGTACCGGCCAGCCAAGAACGATCGCAACCGCCTGCTCTGCCATTCTGGCGAGTTGGACGGCACACCGAAGCGTGGCGACACCTGCCTTGCCTGTAGGGTCAGCCAGTTCTCTCGCAGTGGCTTCTTCACCGGCGAAGAGAACCACAGCTCCATCGCAGACGTGATGGCATCGCCCCGCGTGATCGCTCAATCGATCCGCGAGGCCGTAATCGAGGACCGTCAGATGGCGGATCAAGGTTTTTCCGACCTGGTCAATGCCTCTGAGGACTGCGCGTAACACCCAGACATTCGAGATGGCAAAGAACCGCTAGCTCAATCCGCCAGCATGACGGTCATCGTGCAAATCCCAACAGCAATCACAGAAAGCAGGTACACAATGGGCGTTCTTCTGCCTAACTTCCGTCGTCGCGTTCAGACCACCATCGGTGAGCGGACGCAGTCCAGTCTCGAAACCGTCGCTGCCATCAAGGGCGGCGTGTTGCTCAGCATCAAGGATGGTCACGAAAAGGGCAGCCGTCTCGACGGCTCCAAGTACGTGGTCGCCAACGTGCAGGTCGCTCCTGGCCGGGTTATCCATATCGCAGGGTATGGAGAGGATCAGGTCAACGCGATCAAGGCCATGAAGGTGCAGGACGCTTTCAGCGCCGTGCTCCGTCCCTCGGCCCGCAACTGGTTCAAGCTGGACTCGTTCCTTCCCACCGAAGAGCAGTCCGCTCCCGCCGCCGAGTAATCGGCAAGGTGGCCTCCGGAATCCATCCTCCGGAGGCCACCAAAATAACTCAAATCGATACACGCTAGTTTCTGCAAAGAAATCACATGTCGAGACCGGAAACAGGCATTTCCAAATTGAGGACTGTAAGTTACAACGTGAAAATGGCCGATTATCGACGAGGTAGGGCTGGCCTAGTATAGCGGAACAGGCCCATATGCCAAAAAACACGGTTCAGTTGTAACGTGCGCAGTAACAAAACATGACTGCGATAGGATGGTCGAATGAACACTACCGAAGAGGACCTCCGGGTCGCAAAGCTCCGCACGTGTATCTTCCGTGCAATGGCGGCATTGGCCCTTATTGATCTGAGCGCTCACAGCAGGGAGGCAGCCCTGAAAGTGATCCAGCAGCAGACCGAAGCAGCCTGGGATCGATCTGGCGAACAGGACATCGTTATGGAAGCCTCTATCCGAATCGCTGTCTGTCTGAAGCATTTGTCCGCCGACGCTGCGCGCCAGATAGGCTACGACCTGGTATAGCTTTGGCTCGCATACGCCTTGGCGATAGCTTCGACATGTAATCCGTTGGAGGGTTCATTGTCGAAGGATAAGAACAGGAAAGCAGAGGGCATGCCGCGCAGCAAAGCTGCCCGCCAGAAACTGCGGCGCTGGACGTTCGCCGCCACCATCAAGCTGGAGAATGGCCAGGTGCAAGGATTCAACCTGCCCGGCGTCGTATACGGCAACTCTGCCGAAGCGAAGCAGACCGCCGAGGCCCTGCTCAAGCAGTTCAAATCTGACCCCAAGGCACCTCAGGACGCAGAGGTGACACCTCAGGGCCATGAGACTGTGTCGCAAGCCACTGTGCGCCAGCTGCAGGGTATGAATGACCAGGCCAATCTGTTCAACAAGACTGCGTTCATTCTGGCTGAAAAGTATCGGCTGGCAAGCACCACGGACAAGGAAATCGTCCAGATTGTGACCGAAGCTGTTGAGGAAGCACGCCAGTTCCTGTTTCCGCGTCTCCGCGAGGCTCAAGCCAAGGTTGCAGCTCTTGAAACTGCTGCCGCGGTGCCCGCTGCAACGCCGGCTACGGAGGAACCAAAGCCCAAGCGCAAGCTGGGCATCGATGCCGTTCGGGAGATCCTCGACGGTCCCGCCGAAGCAGCCTAATCTCAATTCAAGTTCATACAGAAAACCCCTGAGCCTGTCTCAGGGGTTTTCTGTATGTGCTAAACGTCGCGAATTCAGGAGTATAAAACCATGACAGCATCTGACGTATCCCTCTGGCAGAACGATCCGCGCCTTGCCTGGATGGGCTTGAAGTTCAAGGCCGTTGGCAAGGAGATCGCCCGGCGCAATCTTGAGTCCAAGCTGGCCAAGATCATCGTGACTGCCAATGGCCACCGCACCAAGAACGTGCCTCGCTATGCCCCGGTGTATGGCTCGCTGTACCGGTCTGCAGAGGACCATATCGCCAAATTCTGCACCAAATACGACGTGCCTGAACTCGAGATCTATTCGCAGCTGCCGGCGATGAAGGAGCTGAAGGACTGGGCAATGGACAGCCGGCCTTCCTTGTATCGGGTCAGGCTCGCAGCCATGAAGCTCTTCCTGGCTGTGATCGGCGTTGTCATCCTTGGACTCAGCTCTGGGCTGATCCAGCGGTTGTTCCACTTCGGCTGGATGCTCAGCCAGCGTTGGTAAGGAGAACCATGCTGAGACGAATCGCCAACTTCATCCTCGATGTGTTGTTCCCGTGCGGCCATCAACAACGATCCTGGCCGATCACGTTGAACGGCAGGACCTATCGGGCCTGCATCCACTGCGGTGCTGAGATTCCTTACAGCATGAAGGATTTCTGCGACATAACTCCGGCCTATCTGCGCTGGAAGAAGCGGCAGGCGAAACGGCGCCGGCTGGAAGAGGTCCATGATGTTCATCTCGACATTCGCGAGTCTTCTGTGGTTTGAGATAGGTTCCTGGTTCGGGTTCGGCGTGGCCAAGTTTGGCTCACGCGATCGGAACCGGAACATCCTGATTCAGGGTGCATCCGTGCGCACCTCCATCCCCATCGCTGATGGCTATATCGAGAAGCAAACGATTCATGCCAACTGGATGCAGCGCAAGGCTGCATCTCGCCTGGGCCAGATCATCCGCGCGTTTGTCAATACGCGGGCATTTGAACTCCTGGTGCTGCAGAAGATTATCGAATCGTGGCCTGGCCGCGCCCCCATCTCTGCAGAGATAAAGGTGGTGCTGTCATGACTCTGACCCCGACCGCTCAGTCATCCGCTATCGCAGGCTTTGCACTCTGGATCGTGGGCTGGTCCACGTTCTTCAAGATGGACAAGCTGCCAGTCATTGGCAAGTTCGTGAACCAGGAACGCACCATCGAGTGGATATCCAAGAACAAAGTCCTAACCATGCTCATCACCGAGATCTTCAACTTCGGTGTGCATGGGATCAGCAACCCGGCCTCGGTCACCTTCGCGCTTGGAGGCACCGCGTTCAATGCCCTCATGATCTTCGTCTTGCTGCCATTCAGACAGTTCAGAAAGCGTCGCCGGGAACTGCTTTACGCACTCAAAGGAGCACCAGCATGAAAGTACTTGCCGTCACCGCCCTGATCTTCGCGCTCATCTACAACATCGTCGTGAAGGCTGCGATCTTCATGTTCGCTACTTTCATCCTGGTCCTGGCCACTGTCGGCCTGTACGACCTGGTCATCCTGCCGTTCCGGAAGAATCGGCTCGGAGGAAGGAGAGCCGTCGCATGAAAGCTGCTCTGATCCTGGCCGCGCGTTTGCTGTTGGTCGCGTGTTTCTCCATCCTTGTCAGTCTGGCCACCGGATTTCTTGCCCTGAAGCTGGTCGAGTACTTCGAGAAGCGCCGCCTGGGCTTCGAAGCCTGCTGGCACGCCCCCCAAAAAGCTGCCTAACCTCTCCCTCACCCGCATTCTCATCTCAATTGTTGCAAAGGAGTTTCACCATGTTGAAAGCGCTTGGAGCGTGTTTCTTCGGCCTGCTCGCCGTATGTGGAGTGGGCTATCTCATCATCAAGCAGCAGGAAGACCAGACCCTGAGAAACCAGGTCGACACCGCTGTTTCCAACTTCGGCAAGAGCATCAAAGCCGGCGCCATTCATGTAAAGGACTTCTTCGCCGGCGACCCAGTCCCGTCGTCCACGGAGAATGCGGCCTAAGAGTAATCCTCAATGAAGCCGTTCCTGTTTCTGCTTGGGCTCATCCTGGTGATATCCGGCCTTCTACTCACCGTTGCTCGCATTCAAACCAGGCTGCTGAAGGATATCAGCAGCCTCAAAAACCTGTATCCACGCACTGAAGTACTCGGAGCCGCATGAGCCTCCTGCCTTTCATCCAATCGCTCCTCACTCCGTTCACCAAGCATGAGCCACTGCGTATCACGCCCTCCTCAAGTGTCGGCATGCGCAGTGGCCATGTACGCCTGAAATCCAACCAGGCTGTTAGCTGGCACACGACTGGCAACTCGGAAGAGTCCATCGTGGTCATGCGTGGCCGCGGCGAAATGCTGACCAGGAACGACCCGCCACAACCGTTCGAAGCACCCTGCTTCATCTTCATCCCAGCGGACACCGAACACAGTGTCAGATCGACCGACCCCAGCTTGGCGCTGGAGTACGTGTACGTCGTCGCCACTGTCGCAAAGTAGCCCCGCCCAACGAGGTACATCCTATGAAAACAGTCCTAGTCTTTTGGACCGCGACCATCCTGTTCCTCTCAGGGCTTTTGTTCTGGCGGAATAAGCGGAAATACCCCGGGAAACGGGTGGTTTTCCTGATCACCAAGACCTTGACCGAACTGGCACTATTGATGCTGTCGGCGCTGCGTTTGCCGGCACTCCTGTGCGCTTGGATCAGCTTGTGGGTGACGCGCCCGATCAAAGAGGCATGGCTGCGCACGACTGTCGGCATCTTGATTGCTGTTGGCCTTGGCTACCTGTCCATCTTTGCGATGGAGATCATCCTGCTGCTGTCCGTGTTCTCAATCGACGAGATCACTGGCGCAGAACATGGCTTCCTGAAGAATTGGGCCAAGGCAAGACAGGCCGACGAGCGGCGAACCGCGATGCGCATGGCCGCCTGAGAGCGCACCATCCTTTTGCACGAAAAGACTGTTACCAGAAAAGAGGAAGAACCGATGTGGCCTATGTCCCTCATGGGTGCGTTTCATGACGTGTTCCCGTCGTTCAGCATTTACGACTTTGCACCCGCTTTGATGCGCATGAGCCGGCGGCGTGTCAAAGGCCGCCGTTCCGCTTCACAGCGTTCCCGTTCGCGGCGGAGGAAGTAAGGAGCCTGATGGCAGAAGCGACTTGTACACACGACAAACCGTGCACACAGTCCGATCCGATGGACTTCGATGAGTTGAAAAGACGGATCGATCACCTCCATCGGATGATGCTGCCGGAGAATGCGGCACCGGGCTGCTTCACCTACGTGGAGATGCTCGCCCGTGAGATGAACGCCATGACTGCTCGCTGGCGAGGAGAATCCTGATGGCTCAAACACTGGAAAACCAGAAAGTCAACGCTGAGGCCCTGAAAGTAGTCTGGGCCACACTCTTCCGGTTGTATCCACCCACCAATCCCGCAGTTCTTCTGCGAGCGATGCGAAGCTGGTATCTCGTGTACGGCAACGGGCCGGTTCTGAAGGCAATGACGGACTGGCTGATTCAGGTCATCGGCCTGGAAACCATCCCGATGAACTCGATCGATCAATACAACGCAGCCCAGGCAGACTTTACCGAAAAGACCGGCCTGGACAAAAACTCTGACATGGACGGGAGTACAGACGATGGCAGCGAGCGGTAAGGGAATCTCAGCAGCAGTACGCGGAGCAATCGGCGAGTGGATGACCGCCGACACAATCGCCATCCTGTTCGATGAATACATCCGGACTTCGAAGCTGCCGAAGGCATACGCCATGACCGACTGGCAGTTCAGCCGACGCATCCGTGAGGCTGATGAGTGGGTGCGCATTGTGCGCACGCGCGGCATCAAGGGCTGGATCCGGACCTATTACACCAAGAACTTTCCCGATCGCAATGTGACCCTCGAGATCAAGACCAACGAGGCTGACACCCACATTGAGTACGTGACCGTCAAGGTCAACGGCGTGATCATCGGCGGCGGCAAAGTACGCGTGCCCTCCGTGTTCGAATCTCAGGACGGCCGGAAGGCCAAGCTCAAGCTCGACTTGGCATTCATTCCATTCACCAAGGACCAGATCAAGAAGCTGCAGGCCGAGATGGAATTCGGCGACGCTGCAGTAATGGATCTGATCTTCGAAGAACGGATTGTCTAAGGTGTTTCACTGATACTCCAGGCGAGGGCGCTATGGGATTCTTATGGACGATGGCTCGTGCGCTCGCAATGACGGCTGTAGACCGAACAGGTGATCTGGTCGGCATGCTCGCTATCCCGCAGCTTTCCAAAGCTCTCCCTGAAATCGAAACAAGTTCGCCATGGCTGGCATCCAGTCTCATGTCCAGCAAGACCGCAGATGGTGCGATCCTATTCGGGAGCGCACCGCGGTCGGGCGCCAAATATGCACTGCCCAAGGGCTTGCCCAAGACCGGACAACGCACCCTTGCAATCGAAAACGAACCGCATACCGTCGATGGCTTCTCCGGTTTCATCGCCGAGGGCTACGGCAAAGGCACCAAGACACTGCTTGCCGATGAGAAGGTCATCCTCAAGATCGGCAACAAATCAATCCTGACCAGGATGAACTATCACGTTCACGATGCCGAAGTTGCCGGCTTGCATTACGACCTGGTCGTGGAAAGTTTGCCTGAAGGCACCAAGCAGTTCGAATTACATATCCCGCGCGGCGACTTCAAAGGCCGCTACTCCTTCGTCACGACCGACAAGGGAATGATCGTGGTCCCGATGAAGGATCGCAGCGTTGTGTTACCCAAGCCCGATTACAAGCTGAAAGATGCGGACTTCTTAGCGAATGAGGTCGCTGTCAATCCGCAGGCTTATATTCTTGAAAGGAAAGTAGATGGCTCTCTCGCGAATGCGGTCATCGAAGCGGACAGAGCCTACTTCCGGAGTCATCGGGAAACGGCTTCAGCGTATACGGATAAGCTTCCAGATCTTGAATTTCTGCGCAATCGATCTCCTTACAGTATTCTTCGCGCCCTCAATCCAGCTCCGAAGCTTTCCGGAACGGTCCTCAGGGGAGAGCTGGTTCACGACGACGGAGTCTCCCGAGTAAGCGGCATTCTCAACTCCCATCCTGAGAAAGCCCAGGCCATGCAGCTCAAGCGTGGCTCTGTGCGCTATGAGGGTTGGGACATCGTCAAGCTGCGCGGCCGCGATGTCAGTCATCTGCCGGCCGCGCGCCGGCGAGAGCTGTTAGACGAGGTCATGAATGAGATTCGTCAATACAGCCGGAATTGGAGCGCGGTTGAGCGATATACCGGCGACGATCCGGTTGGCTTCTACAACAGCGTCATCAACGATCCCCGCGGCCTCCCTTACGCTGAGGGCGTGGTGGTCAAACCAGCCTCCGATCCATCAGGAGAGCTCTGGTTCAAGGTAAAGAATCGTGATTTCGAAGACTATATCGTCCTAGAAATCTTACCGTCGAAAGGCCTCAAGTATGCCGATTCCGCCGCAGTTCTCGTCGTCCAGGACCCAGTCACTGGAGGCATTGGAGAAGTTGGTAGCTTCGCTGTACCCGACGCGCAGCGCCAGTGGATCTGGGACCACCGCGAGGAGCTGAAAGGAGCAGTCGCCAAGGTCTCCGTGATGGAGAAAACCGAGACGGGCGCGCCTCGAGCTGGGGTGTTTCACGGATGGCATGGCGATCCACGGTTTGGTGGAATTGGAACAGAGATGGCTTTGGCCATGTACTCAGAAGCCCTGGCCGGAGGAGACCCAGAGGAAGCACAACGCATGCTGTACCGGCTCAAGAGCTCTGCCGGTTGGAAAAGAGCTGCATAACCAATGAACAGGAGAAAGAAGCATGATGTATCTTGCAAAATGGCCCAATGGTGATTTCTCGATTGTGGCTGCACCCACGAAGGATGAAGCGCTCTACGTGCTTGACGAAACCGGTGATCCAAGCGCGGTTGAACTGATCCTTCTGGACAGCGACTCGAACGTCCTGATCAACTTCAAGAAGAGCACGCCGACGGAAGCAAACAGCGATCTTTTCGTGCTGGAAGACTTCGGCGAAGATCTGATGGACGTGTTTTCGGACAATGGAATCATCTTGTCTGCTGATGGTACCGAACTCCCTGAGATTGTCGAAGCGGCTTGATGGGAAAAGTATGTGTTGTTGGTGGTATGCCTCCGACTACCTTAGGTCGGAGGCTACCACCGCCGAAGCCGGAAGAGAAACAACCAGATTGGAAGACTGATCCTCTGTACGTCGGCGACTGGTCCATGACGCGTGAGCAAGCTCGTGACTTGATCAATGGGACGGTGCTTAGAATCCGTGGCTGTACAGGGTTCTACTACAAGATCGCCAACATTCGAGAAGGTCTTAGGTTCGACAACTACGTTTTTGTGCGACGGCTGAACAGCAAAGGTGGCCGGGCATTCAATGTCAGCTGCCACGAGATCCAAGTGGTTGACCGCCCGCCCGTTGACTCGATGACTCTACGGATGACCACGGACATCGCACCAGAGATCCGGTACACACGAAATGGCAATGTGAAGTCGGCCATTCCTGGAAGAAATAAATGAGCAAATTGATTGACCGTATCGTCGAGAGCGGGATGTTGGGCAACGTGAGCTTTGACGACATGTCTGATCTCCCGATCATCGACGTCACAAACGTAACCGCATACATGTATGAACTGAGCGGTCAGGATGAATGGGCAGCCAGTGACTTTCCAAACGTGGCTCCTCCGTTTGATGAATTCTGGATGGAAAGCAAAGCTCCCAAAACCATATTGGACAATGGAGTCATAAAGCCTTGGTACGAAATAGGGGCAGGCGTGACCAGCTGGGGGTTTCTGATCACGGCTCTTCACGCGACACATCCTGAGTACGCAGATAAATTCGAGCAGTTTCGTGCTCAAACTCCGGATGAAATTCGAGATCAGGTGCAATGGCTTCTTCTGATCACGATCTACATAGAGTCAGTCAAGGGAAAACCGGTTTTGTCACCACTAGCCTTCATGGTTCCTGTAGGCGATCAAGGTGAGCTCTTCACGGGTGAAGACGGTGGTATTCATTTTGGGACCGTTCCGAGCAGGACCCTAATCGAGACAAACAGGTACATCCTGGAAGAAGTTTCTGCTTCGGGAGGAGAATTGCTGAAATCCCTCTTCATGGCTTTGACGTTCATGAATTGTCAGAACGTTCAGATGGCTGACAGCGACTATCCATCGAAGCTCCAAAAGGCACGGATTCGAAAGAGCAAATATCCCTTGTTCACCTTCCGTACCTTGATCATTGAACCGATCAAGAAAATGCTCGCCACGAAAGGAAATGTCGGAGTATCAGGCATCAAGATGGCTTTGCACATATGCCGAGGGCACTTCAAGCGCTTCAACGATAAACCGCTATTCGGAAAACACAAGGGGATGTTCTGGTGGCCTCAGCAGTATCGGGGCCGCGAAGTGAATGGCGTGAGCGAACACGATTATAAAGTGCGGCCTATCAAAACGGCTGCCTAAACCTATCCTGAACACTTTCGCGTTCCCAACCGAGAGGGCCCCATGAACGACACCGAATCAGTACTTGCACTAACCCAGCAGCTCGCAACAGACAACCTGGCACTGTGGAGCGACGACAAACGCAAGCTGTTCGCGGCGGCGCGCTAATGCCTGCTTTTCTGGTGTCCTGGACTGAACACAACAACGTGACCGCTGTCATCATCGCCCCAAGCGCCGAAGTAGCGCTTGGCGTGGTGAAGAACGAAGAGGTTCAATACGACTCCGAGGTCTCAACAATGGACCCCTTGACACTCAGGGCCGATCCGATGACCGATGAAGAACTGGAGGTACGCCTTGGCAGCCGATAGATACATTCAGTTCGATAGCCACGGGTACGCAAATGCTTTTGTCGAAGGAGTTGAATATGCCAACGACTCTTCCTTGAATGTCATCGGGGTTTTCCTGGTTCCCAACAACGTCAAGGAGCGTACGCCCAACTATTACGTCCATATTGTCGACGACGATAAGAACGAAGACGAATCTGATGACCTGCCGGAAAACTGGGACAATCGCCGCGGCAACATTTCATAGCTGAATAAAGGGCCTCATGCTGACATTCGATCCGAAGACGCGCGTCGTGAACCGTCGCACCGAAAAGGAAACGATGTACATCGGCCGCGGATCGATATGGGGAAATCCATTCACCTGCATTCATGGCCGCGAGACGAAGGCTGCATTTGTCGTGAGCACTCGGGAAGAATCTGTGCTCGCCTACAAGGATCACATCCTCAACAGCCCAGCCAAGCTGGCCCGGCTGCTCGAACTGAACGGCCATCTCCTGGGCTGCTTCTGCAAGCCCCTGTCTTGCCATGGTGACATCCTCGTCTATCTGCTGAAGGGCCTGATCCGGATGCTCAACGACCTCAAGATACCCAGTAGTGCCATTGACTGGTACTCAGCCGACAGGGTCAAACAGCTGGTATGGTATGCCGACCTGATGGCTGGCGTTCAAGAGGAGAAAGCCTGTGCGTAAACTCACTCGAACTCAGTGGATCACCCTATTGAAGGCCGCGCCCATCTTCCTTATCGTGGGCGTAGTGGTTGGCGGAGTTGCTCTCCGACTGTTGTTCCTGGCCGTTATCAACGGTCTGTTCGTCGAAGCTCTGGCTTTCTTCGTCCTGTTTTGTGCAGCCGGCGGCCTGGTCAAAGTCATGTGGAAGGGAACATGGCCGACGAACAAGCAGTAGAACGCAAAGAAGCCATCGACAACGAAGTTCTCGATGCTCTAGTCAAGCTCCGCGCCTCTTATTGGGCGGCCGAGACCATGATCGTAGGTCCCAACCAGGAAAACTGGCTGAAGCGGAGCTTCGCTCGCAACGACGCCGATATCGGCGCCATGAATCTCATCGATGTTCTTGGAGGCAAGACACTCTTCATGGTCGCGCTAGCTGACTTCTTGATTGAGAAGAAAGTGATCGTCCTGCCCAAACAGGAGGCTCTGCGCGATGAACCCGACTTCTTTGACCAGCTCGAAGAGCGAATCGTCTGACTCTTCACAACCATATCTTCTGCCTGAGCAGAACCCTCGTGTTGAATCCGGGCCGATCCGGTTCGGAGAAGACTGGCCAGGACTGTTCCTCCGTGGCGATTCCTGCATCAGCTACGCCTACCACCTCGACCAACTCTTGAAGCGCGGCCACGACGCCGGCATCAGTCGACTCATCGTCGAGAACCTGCTGAACGATCTCCACTCCACCAGATTAGAGAAAGAACATGCCAACAACACTGGAAGCGTCGACAATGTCCTCAGCCACTACGACGACCCAGTCTCCATATGAGACTGGTTGCCCTGGATGTGGCAGCCAATTCCTCTTCAAGGAACCGCTGACCGATTGGACCACCGTCTTCTGTGGCCGCTGCAATGGCTTTGTGAGAGTGCGCTGATGGCTGACATCTTTGTGTTTGGATCCAACCTGGCTGGTCGCCACGGTGCTGGCGCTGCAGCTACCGCCAAACTGATGTATGGTGCCAAGCCTGGCAACGGGGTCGGAATGGCGGGACAGTCGTATGCTATCCCCACGAAGAGCTACGCGATCAAGACCCTGCCGCTCCATGTCATTCAGGGCTTCGTGACTGGCTTTCTGGAGCACGCTCGCGCGACACCGGAGAACCTCTACGTTGTGACCCGGATCGGCTGTGGCCTCGCTGGCTATAAGGACAGCGAGATCGCGCCCATGTTCACCGGCGCTCCTTCCAACTGTGTCTTCGATCCAGCCTGGTCAGCCTTTGGCCTGCCAGCCTGGGCAACCCCACCTTATGGCTTCCAACCGAAAGGCTGCAAATGATTGAGATCCGTTTCACGGGCAGCAAGTCAAGGCTCTCCTTCACAACATGGTCAACCTGGTCCCGGAGTGGCGCAAGCTCATCCATACCGATGGCGCGTTTACTTTCTATATCGACCAGTGCTGAGTCTCATCGGCCGGGAGCCTGACTCCCAAAAACTCATCGTCTCCTCTGGAGCCCAACCGTAAGGACAACAAGCACAAGTGAACAACCTTTCTGTTCGTGAACGTTCTGCCATTTCTTCTCTCCGCAACAGCGGTACCTCGGTCAAGTCTCTCGCCGGCGCTTTCAACGTCGGGGTCGGCGTGATCTATTCCCTCACCAAGAAGGGCTATCTCGGTGGTTTCCGCAGCGCCTCGACCAAACCGATGCCTCGGACCAGCCTTCGCCCTGCTCCTCCAGCGCCATCGCCGATCACCAAACGCAAGCGCGCTCGTTCTGCTTCTGCAACTCCCACGCTCTAAAGAGCTAGTGAACCCAGGAAGGGGACTGCTGATGCAGCCCCTTCTGACTCTCAAATCCATCTTTAGGTTGAATACATGCACATCGTTGAACCGTACGCGAAGATCGTTCGCTTCATGGGAGACGACGGCGAGGACGCCGTTCGTTTCATCGAGACCACTGGCCGGAAATGTTACCGCTCGGAGGGCGCAAGTCGAGAGATCTCGTACGTTCAGTTTGTAGGTCAGCACGCTCTGGGCAGTCGGCACACCTAGATGCTGCGCTTCTCCTGTGTGGTGGTCGACTTCATGGTCGATCGCGGCGTCGCCCAGGAGATCACGCGCCACGGCAAAACCCTGGACTTCCAGCATGAGAGCCAGCGGTACTGTAACTACTCCAAGGACAAGTTCGGCAACAGCATCGGCTTCATCAAACCGAGAGATTTGACCACTATTCAGGACCAGAAGTGGACGATGGCGATGACGTATGCCGAGACCTACTACCTGGAGATGCTGAAGACTGGGCTCAAGCCCCAGATCGCGGCCGATGTTCTGCCGCGGGCTACGGCAAGTCTGTTGACGGCCGTTGGTAACTTTCAGAGCTGGCGCCACTTCCTGCTCACCCGAACCACCACCCAATGTCACCCAAAGATGCTGGATGTGACGAACGATCTGCTCACTCAGTTCAAGGAGACGTTTCCCATCATCTTTGCTGACATTGAACCTCTCGGTGATTTCGCCGAGAACATGAAGAAAGCACGATGAAAGGAGGTGCCTGTTGCCAGTTGAAACCCTGGATTTAGTCCAGCAATAGCAATGCACTTCATTCGCTTGATGTACGAGGGCATTGAGCTGATGACAACCGGACGCCTGACATTTCCACCTCCGGTGAAGGATCTCCAATTGTCAATACACAAAAGGAGAGTGGTCCAAGGAGAAAGTAGAAGAACTCTATAAACAACTCGAGAGCGAGTTCATCACGTCCGAGTCCTCATCGCCATTGCCGCCTCGGATCGACCGTGAGCGAGTCTCAGCGATTGTCTCCCACGCATACCTCAGTCACTGGGTGGTTCAGGGACTGATTTAGTTCCCTCCCAAGATCGGATAGCCCCATGTGCGATAAATGCACACTCTGCGGCTCCGCTGACACTACCCAGAGCTTCATCTGCATCATCTGTCATAAGGCCAAGGTAAAACTCCTGGTCGACACGATCGAACAGTTACAGCGGGAACTTCGCACCGTCAGAACCAGCTTCAGCTTTGCTCAACTTGCCCTCAAACACCAGCAAAAACGCAGATGAGTGGCACAAAACCATTGACATATCTGGAATTCTGTGAGAGATTCCTATACTAGACAGGACCGATGCTTACCATACTCCAACTCGGGCACGAATCACGCTGGACACCGACGACCTTTGGCATAGCCATTGATCGGCAGTCCGTCGTGTTGAATGCAGCCTCGCGCAAGCCATATCTGGCGACCGGTAGCTGCAACATCCGAGAGGGAGAGGGGGCAGAAGGCTAAAGTCCTCACGAATTCCAGGTTAGAACCTGAAACCCTCTCGGAACCCCGGGAGGGTTTTTCATTTGCACTCGTGGCGCAACCGCATAGCGCAACCGGCTACGAACCGGAAGGTTGAAGGTTGGAGTCCTTCCGAGTGCACCACCACCTGGAGATCCCATGCAATATCTAGCACCGCACAGCAGGAAGCCGGGCACATTCATGTATTCGACCGGCGATGAAGGCCTGGTCATTGAGTTCGAGATCGAATACCGACTCGGCGGCTGGGGTGGTTTTGATTGGCAGAACCGACCGCGCGGGATCTATATCGACGTCACGCCAGCGAAGCTAGAGAAACGTGACGGCTATACGTCCCGGATCTGGACAGTGAGCGTCGGTGGCAGTGACAAGATCAGCGGTGGATGGATCTTCCTTGAGCCTTTGGCTCGACTGAGTCGGAAGAAGATCCTCCAGGCAGCACAGTTCTTTGATGAGTTTGCGCCCGTAGTCGCCAACATGTGGCTTACGGACACGGCAGCCGCCAAGAAGCTGTTGTTCGAGAAAGCGACGGAATATCAGTCGAAGTTCTCGATTCAGCTGGCAGCATAACAAGTTTACGGGGCCCAGTGCCCTGGGTGACGTCTCTGACATCACCATGGTTGGTTTGACAATTGAAAGCGAAACTGTGGTGCGGCGAGTGTGGTCCCGAGCTCGCTGCGTTGCCATACCACGCGATCGGGACACACTTTCGGCGGTGTAGCTCAGATGGCTAGAGCGCTGGTCCCATAAACCAGAGGCCGGCAGTTCGAGCCTGCCCACCGCCACCATGCTGTGCCTGTAGCTCAATCGGTAGAGCAGTGGCCTCATAAGCCAACGGTTCTCGGTTCAAGCCCGGGCGGGCGCACCATCTCAGTATTTCACCGGATTGCCCATTTTCAGAACGTGTTGAAAATGGGATCAGTGATGAAGCACGGCGCCCTGGTCGACCCGAGGCGATTACCAAGTATCGGGCGACACCATACAGGGGCGAAGCGCAATCCGGTTCGGCGCAGTGGACTCCAAACCCACCATCTGCAGGTTCAAATCCTGTCGCCCCTGCCAAATCTTAGGAGCACCATCTGTTATCCAGAATGAGGACCTGATGTCGACACCCACACTTTCTGTACCACCCGCGGCGAATCCGAACTTCCCGCCGCAAGCTGTCACTGCCGCAACGCCAACCGTACCGAACGCCGGCATCTTCACTGTTCAAGAGATCGAGTTCATGGAATCGGTCTTCTGGTATTGGGAAGAAAACAGTCCGTTGGCTCGCCCCTTCGAGAACACGGACCCCGAAGCAGACGGGTATGACCCGAACCTGCAGATGCTGACCACCGTACGCGCCAAGCTGGCCGCTCTAAAGCCAACCGTAACGACATAACAAGATGGGCCTATAGTTCAGGGGGAGAACGCTAGCTTTGCAAGCTGGATGTCGGGGGTTCGAATCCCTCTAGGTCCACCATCAACCTTCGGGCCGCTAGCTCAACTGGTTTAGAGCACTCGCCTCTTAAGCGATAGGTTCTGGGTTCAACTCCCAGGCGGCCCACCAAGTTTCACAGCCAACTGAAGTTCTCATGGCGGAGTGGTGGAATCGGCAGACACACTGGACTCAAAATCCAGCGAGCGCAGCTCATGAGAGTTCGACCCTCTCCTCCGCTACCATAAGGATCAAGGAGTCTCTTATGCCGATCGATCCTGGTTATGCTGCGGAAGCAAAGGCAATTGTGGTCGAGGCCTTCAGGAATGGGCCACTTGAGGACATTCATGCAGGAACAGTGTGTCCAGTGTGCGCTGGGGACCCTACTGTCTCGCACGTCACGCAGGCGGAGATGAAGACGTTGATGAAATACGCGGTCAACAAAGTCTATTCTCTACTCCTTCTGCGCAAGAATGATCCCAATACGTATGCGGAGTTGGTTGCAAAACGAGTTCTTGACTATGCACGCAACTGGGATGATCCAGAAGTTCAGTAGTATCGGCCCCTGGCGGAATTGGCAGACGCGACGGTCTTAGGAACCGTTGTCTTTGGGCGTGGGAGTTCAAGTCTCCCGGGGCCGACCATAGTTTCAAACACGGATAGATGGGTGAGCGGCTAAAACCATCAGACTGTAAATCTGACGCTCCTTTGCGGGCTTCGGTGGTTCAAATCCACCTCTATCCACCATCTCTGAGGTGACTTGAATGGCAATACGGATGAACATGTCGTTTCCTGAACTGAGCAAACAACGACAGCGCGCGCTTCGAGCCGCGCGATCGGGCAGCCGGCGCCAGGCTGAAAAAGCCATTCTGTGGGTCTACGACTACCTACTCAATGTCGATGAAGACCTGAACTATCACCAGGCCATTCTCGATGGGTCTTGGCCAAGTTCGGTTGAGATCCTCGAACGTGCATTAGCTTTGGCTCGGGCCAAGCAGCAAGAGAAGCTGGACCATGGCAACCTTCAAATCGATCCTGTATCTCGATGACATGCGCGTCCCGTCTATTCGGGGCGTCGACCTGGTCCGCAACTATGACGAATTCGTGGCCTACCTGAACAGCCACGAGATGCGTGAGTTGATCTCGTTCGACCACGACCTGGCTTTCGAACACTATCCGCTGGGCGAGAATCGCCCTGGTATCAAAATCCCTTATGACGCGTATAAGGAGAAAACCGGATTGTCCTGTGCCCGGTACATCATCGAGAATAAGCTTCCGTTGAAGTATTGGATCTCACACTCGATGAACGCCCAGGGCGCAATCAACATCGCTGAAGAGCTCCGGGCGCACTGCCCGCAGGGCGAGGTTCGCGGGACTCGCATTCCGTATTACATTCCTACCAGCTGAGGAGTTGCCATGAAAGTCGCGGTCGAACTGAACAACCTGGATCTGGTGCTTCTGCGCAGGCAGAAACGCCATCTGGTCGAGATCAATACAGGAAACGAAGACCGCGACAACGCCGTCGAAGGCATGCTCAATCTTCTGGACCATGTCCAGGACTACATCATTGACAGTGGCCAAGCAACGGAAGAAGAAGTCTTCGGGCCACGCGATGCAGATGGCCGGCTGGACGAAGCAGCTGAAGCTGTTCTTCAAGATGCAAACAAAGTTTTGCACGGATAGCCAAGGTGGTAAGGCATCGGTCTGCAAAACCGATCATGCGCGGGTTCGATTCCCGCTCTGTGCTCCAAGATTTGGAAGGATGGGAGAGTGGCTTATTCCAGGTGTTTGCTAAACACCCGTGTCCTGCTTGCAGGCGCCGCGCGTTCGAATCGCGCTCCTTCCTCCATTTGAAAGGCGATCATGGACACTGAATCATTTGCCAAGCCATTCTCGATCGCAGATGAAGAACGAACATCCCTTCGAAGTAGGGTATGTGATTGTGGGACAAAACTCCTGCTGAAGATCACGAAGACCGGTAACAAGGTGACCGGCATCTGTCTCACGAAAGACCCTGAGACCCGGACGGTGCAATTCATCAACGGCAAACGAAGCAGCCGGACGCTTCGCACTGGAAGCTTCAGCCTGGCGTATATGTACTGTGCCAAGTGCCGGCGTAGGGTTCAAGTTCGAACATTCGACACCCTCGAAGAATACCTCTAAGGAGAGGCTGAGCATGTGGCTGAGCTCACCCCGTTGGAAACGGGACGTTCCGCAAGGGCTTGGAAGTTCGACTCTTCTCCTCTCCGCCAATTTGTTATGAGAAACACGACTATTCGTTTCAAGCATACTGAATCAGATATCAGAGCAGCAGCTGCGAAGTCTTTCAGTATTCGTGGAACAGCAATAGCTTTAGGAATCCGACCACATGGTGGTAGTTTAGGTAGTTTGAAGAAACGGCTTGTGAATCTTAGAGTTGATACTTCACACTTTACCGGACAACGAGGTGGTGGTTGTGGCCATGGTCCTTTAGGAACAATTATTCCAGCAAGCGTGCGGCTGGTGTTACGCCCTGCGGGGTCGAATAGAGAAAAGGCTCATGTATTACGTCGTTGTTTGCTCGAGATCGGGCGGCAATATAGGTGCGAAACTTGCGGCCAGTTACCAATATGGAATAGTAAGCCGTTAGTTCTTGAGATTGAACACAAGAATGGAATCGTCTGGGACGATAGGCCTGAAAACCTTCAATTCATCTGTGGTCATTGTCATTCACAAACGCCGACATACAAATCAAGAAACAAAGGGAAGGGTGCTGGAGCGGTTTATCAGACTCGTCTTGAAAACGAGAGCGTCCTAGCAATAGGCGCCCTGGGTTCAAATCCCAGTCCTTCCTCCAATCTTCAAGCACCAACATAGTCCCGTAGCTTAGCGGCTAAAGCGGCTGCCCTACAAGCAGCTCATCCGGGGTTCGAGTCCCTGCGGGACTACCAATCTTTGTTCACGAAATGCGCTTGTTCGTGATTCACGAACAGCGAACAATGCTGAACACACATGCCGGTGTCTGGAAACTCCAGGGCGAGTAACCCTGCCAGCCCGGCTCCAGATTAGGAGTTACATGGAACCTACACGTGAAGTAACCGTTGACTGGGATGAGACTCAGCATTGCGTTGCATGCAAGTTCTTCACCAATCGAAACGGCGTCCTGACCAGGGAACACACCGAATTCATCCGTGAAGGTTCAGCCGAAGTCCCTTACACGACCATGGGTCTCTCCATTGTCAACTGGGTCGCCAACGGCGTCCTGTAGTCATTGGCTGGCGTAGCTCAACTTGGCAGAGCATCCGATCCGTAATCGGAAGGTTATCGGTTCAATTCCGATCGCCAGCTCCAAGAAAGGTCTTTATGCAACCGTATTGGGTACTGCAGGTCAGCATTCCACTCAGCAGGCCGGAAGGCGCCTGGGGTCTGGCAGACGAGCTGGAGCGCGCCCTGGGGCCGCACAGCAGCTCAGGTGCTGGTTTCGGCAACCGGGACATCGATTGGTCCTTCCTGTCGGAAGAGATAGCCAATGAAGCTGAAGAGAAGGCACTGGCCTTCTTCAGCGAACGGGTGATCCCGACCAACGATGATGATTCCGATGGAGATTCAGTTCAGGTCAATGTCATGGAATACAACAACGACGATGACGACGATCCAACCCCGCCGGCCGCTGAAGTGGTTTGGCAGGATGCAGCTTAGGAGAGGTGGCAGAGTGGTCTATCGCGCTCGTTTCGAAAACGAGTGTGTCCGGTAAAACAGCCGGCACCGTGGGTTCAAATCCCACTCTCTCCTCCATTCCGAGCGCCTGTAGCTCAGTTGGATCAGAGCACTCGCCTCCGAAGCGAGAGGTCAGTGGTTCGAGTCCACTCAGGCGCACCAAGTAAGTAGTAAATCCAAAAGGAGAAGTCAGTTGAGATAGACGACGTATATGAGCGAAGTGCTTGTACTGGATAGTACCGGGCAGCCGATTTACACCACTGGAATGGAAGATGCAGTCCGGTTGTGGACGAAGGATAAGGCTGTAGTGCTGGCGGAAGACCTTGAAGGCAAGCTCCTTCATTCCGACAGCTTTGAAATGGGAATGCCTCGCGTGGTGCAGTTGCGAAACTGGGTCGCGTGGAAGCTGAACCTGCAAGTACCATTCAGCCGTCGCAATCTAGTGCTTCGCGACAGCGTCGCGAGGGGCAGTAGAACAACCCTCATCTGTCAATACTGCGCGGACGCGCTCACCACAGAGTCATACTCTCTCGACCACGTAATTCCACGGTCGCAGGGTGGTCTTTCCACCTGGGAAAACCTGGTGGCCTGTTGCAAGGACTGCAACTCTGAAAAGGCCAACAGGACGCCGGAACAGGCAGGCATGCGCCTGTTGAAGAAGCCGGTGGCGCCGTCCATCCATGACCCCAAGTTCACATTCCGCCTGCAGATCAAGAACCCGCGGCCGGAATGGGGATCCTACCTCTACTGGAATGTGGAGCTTGAAAAGTAAACATCTCAGGGGGTTCCTGTATGGCTTACAGGAACCCTCCTGGTTAGGGTGAAGATCATGGGATTCAATACCACCGTGCTCGTCTTGAACGATGCACTCACTGAGATCGAAAACGACCCAGAGTTCGGTAAAAAGCTGGTCGCTGGAATCCGCAAGTTGGGATCCACAGGCGGTATCCATCCAGGGCCGGTCAATGTTCCGGTTGGCAATCACGCCAACCCCGTTACGGTGATCGAAACACATCATGCTGACTGGACGGCACTGATTGCCGTTGGCGGCAACAATGCAACGGTGTTCTTCACGACCTACGGGTATAGGCACCATGACAAGGAAGTGCAATTTCGGCTCTCCGAAGAGATGGACGCAGCCGTAACCCGAAAAGATACGGGCGCGTCGTCTAGCTGAATAAGGCCTCCGTTTCCTAAACGGAAGATCGCAGGTTTGAGTCCTGTCGCGCCCACCAATCACCAAAAGGAGCATCACGAATGTCCGCATACCGTACACACGGCACAGTCATGAATTGTCAGGCTGTGCTGGTCAAATGCCTGCAGAAGCGATTCGCCCAGGTTGAAGTCCACCCCTCCCCTCAAACGCTGCTCGACTGGCATGGCAAGGTCCGCCCGGACAAAGCAGAGATCATCATTCGTCGCAAGTTCATCGACTCCGTATCGAACGACATGGGCTTTACCAAGAACGACCAGGGCAACTTCGACGCCATCATCTCGGACTATGACGCCGGCCGGCACGACCAGAAGTGGCTGAACGACCTGGCCAAGGACTACATGGAAGAGCGCGCCACCGAGCTCATGACCGACCAGGAATGCGAAGTCGCCGAACGCGCCGAGCTTCCTGACGGCCGCATCCAGATCCGTTACCGCGTGATGGCCTAACCCGAGGAGCTGAAATGGAAGAAAGATTCATTGTCGTAACCATCGCCGCCGATGGGCGGAAGATGGATGTAGAAGCAGAGAACTTCCACGGTGAAGGCTGCATGGCGCTGCTGGAAAGCTTCGACGTCATGGGTCCGGTTCTGTCCGAGACGACGAAGCCGGAATACAACGAAGCCAACCAGAACTTCCGTCACGCCTCCCAGAGCTGCTGATGTATGTCCATGGGATCATCAACGACACTCACGTCAACGGGCCTGGAAACAGGATCGGGATCTGGGCAGCCGGCTGCACGCTGAAGTGTCCGGGATGTTGGAATCCGGACACTCACGCTCACGGCGGCGGTATCTGGTGGGACGACATCGCGCTAGCCAGGCACATCCTGAGCAAGGACCAGATCGAAGGAGTCACCGTCTCCGGCGGAGAGCCTCTCCAGCAGATGGACAGCCTCCTGCGGATCGTCGAATTCCTTCACTTCCGCCGCCCCGATCTTTCGATCGGAATCTACACCGGATACACATTGAAGGAACTGGACAAAGCGGATTACGACGTCTTCACCAGATGTCTGGTTGGAGAAGCGCCTAACGGGATGTGGCCGCCTCTTAGCACCTGGTGGAATGAATTGAAAGGCCACCTGGACTTTGCCGTCATGGGCCGCTTCAACGCCGGCAAGGTGACAAGGCAGCTGCCGTTGCGCGGATCTGCCAACCAGGAGCTGGTGTTCTTCTCAGATCGTTACACCGAAAAAGACTTCGGCGAGCAGCTGGTCGAGATCACCATCGCCGCAGACGGACAAAGTTCAACGCTAACCGGGTTCCCGATCGGTTTACGCGATCCCTTTCAACAGGGCTGGCATAGCTCAGTGGTAGAGCACTCCCTTGGTAAGGGAGAGGTCGAGAGTTCAAGCCTCTCTGTCAGCTCCATATTGTGAGGCAATATGCCCATTCTGTTTCATCGTGAAGCACTCCAGATGGCTGAGCAAGGCAAAGCATCAGGTGACTTTTGCTACCTAGGAGCACTTGGCGCGCACTGTGTCTTTCTCTATCCACGAGACCTGAAACAGCCATACCAGATTCACTTTGCTGAAGAGGTCATCTGATGGCCATCGTCAAGATCAAATCGACACCAGAAGGCTTGGCCTTCTGGAACCATGTCGAAGCAATCGCTGCGCAGATGCGACAGCAAAGCGGGGGTAGCTCAGTGGTAGAGCTTCGGTCTTCCAAACCGAATGTCGCGGGTTCGATCCCCGTTCCCCGCTCCAACATCGTGAGGTTCAAATGCCCAGGAAATTGAAATGGTACAAACTCGAGGCTGGAAACTCCAGTCGTGGCAGTATCGGGATGGTCATCCAGCTACAGGCGCATACGCGCAAGGAAGCCGTCGAGAAGGCCAACAGCCAGTTGGCTGCGATCGACACGATCGAAGGCGAAGCTTTGGAGCCCAGTGTCGACTACTGCAATGTCTACTTGGCCGGCAATCTAACCATCAACAACATCATGGCCGGCGAGACCGAAGACGTTGAAGAAGGCGATGAACTGGAAGATGAAGAGGCGCCAAGCAACGGCACCGGCATCGTCTGTGCGGGCGGCGAACTTTGTCTTGACTGTGGCTTCTGTCACCCTCCGGGACAGCACAACGCTCCGGTGAAATAAGCGGGCTTAGCTCAGTGGTGGAGCGCGACCTTGCCAAGGTCGAGGTCGCGGGTTCGAGCCCCGCAGCCCGCTCCAATCACTTCAAAGGAAACCATGTTAGAAACACTCCGATTTCCCAAGAACGACAAGCACATGTACCTGGGCCGGAACGGCTGGGGTTATCTGTGTGGACTTGCAGCCTGCCTCTCTGCAAACGATCAGGTGATTTCGATCAACCCGATCAACTCCATCGATCGCAGCGGCCGGTGCCAGATCGACATTCCGCTGGAACGCCTGGACGACGTAGTCGCCATGCTTTACCGGGCAGCAAAGAAAGAGAAAAAGCCCTCCTCAGTGGAACTCCTGATGGCGGAAGAGCCTTGGGGACAGCATTCTGTCTATGACCGTGAGCAATGGATGCTTGAGATCGCCATGAAGAACACCCAGCGCGGCTATTGGGACTGGGTTCAAGCTCGCGTCGAAGTCGACGAAAAGGTGGAGGACTAAATGCCCTGCTATACCGTTCAGACAGCAAGTGTGAACCTCAACAATGCAGACCACGACCTGCTCGCAAAGGCCCTCGAGAAGCTTGGCTACACCGTCGTTCGGACTGGCAAGAACTTTGTGTTCCGGAAGGGTGCCGTTTCCGGCTCCTACCAGAACAACAAGATCAACATGCAGGCCACCGGCGGCGCGAAGATGGACACCGACGAGATCAAACGCGCGTACAGCGAACAAGTCATTCACCACATGGCCGAGAAGTATGCCGAAGAGGGTTATGAAATGACCCGCGACGGCGAAGAGTACGTCTGGACCCAGAACCCCGGATATGGCGCGGTCTACGCATAAGGAGCGACCATGGCAGAAGGAATCAATCAGATTCGGATGAGGATCCTTGAGGACGGAACGATCAGCATCAACACTGATGCGTTCACCGAGGAAGCCCACGTGACAGCCGAAGAGCTGATCAACGACACCATCAAGCTGGCCGGCGGCGAGCACAAGATTGTTGAGCACAAGACACCGGACTTCCATCACCACCACAGTCACGATCATGGACACAGTCACAGCCACTAACCCATGACCGATACTGAAGAGAGTGCCAAGATCTTCCGGGAGCGCGGTCTATGCGCTTCTGTTACCGGCAACTGAGTTCTGGGGTCGCTTCCGGTCGAAGAAGAAATAGAGCTAGCCGACACCTGGCTGACGCGCTGCACAAGCAGCAGATGGGTTGGAATCCTTCCGGTAGGGCCGGAGATGGGACCCAGTCTTGAGTCGAAGTGGCGTGACTACCGGCGAGAGATCCGGCCTAATTTCAGGAGCTTCAATGACTCGTAGGAACCGTTCG
>Ga0181519_10000613_pt1 | contig 32578 bp, 34 predicted proteins | sample PEATcosm2014_Bin_26_FD_121102 | JGI IMG/M metagenome (GOLD analysis project Ga0181519, IMG submission 121102) | Peatland microbial communities from MTU Mesocosm Facility, Houghton, MI, USA - PEATcosm2014_Bin02_10_metaG | ecosystem: Environmental > Terrestrial > Soil > Wetlands > Peat | place...
CCTGAGCGGGCTCGGCCCCGGTCCCCTCCGGGCCGGCGACCGTGTCGACCTGGGGCGCCCCGCCCGCCCGCACGGTCACCTCGACCCCTCCGGTCCGCTCCCGCCCGCCGGGGCGGGGTCGGGGCCGCGCCGGTGGCCGGTCCGGGTCGTCGTCGGACCCACCCCGTTCGATCCCGGGTCGCTCGCCGTGCTGACCGGCACCGAGTGGGTGGTCGGCCCCTCGTCGAACCGGGTCGGGCTGCGCCTGGGGGCGGGCGACACCACCGTCCGGCCCCCGTCGCCGGGCATCCCCTCCACCGGGATGCGGACCGGGGCGGTGCAGGTGCCCCCGGACGGGAGACCGATCGTGCTGTTGAACGACCATGCCACGGTGGGTGGCTACCCGGTCGTCGCCACGGTGGTCTCCGCCGACCTCGGACGGATCGGCCAGGCGGGGCCCGGGGACGTGGTCCGCTTCGAGGCGGTCGGCGTGGAGGAGGCCCGTGCCGTCGGGCGGGCGCTCGCCCGCCGGATGGAGCGGCGGGTCAGGGGGTGGTACCCGACGGCCAGCGGCACCTGATCCCCGGCCGGCCGGTCAGGCGTGCGGCTCGCCCTTGGGCTTCTGGCCGAGGATCTTGAGGAAGAACCGCCCGGCGGCGCTGGGCTCCTTCGGGTGGTGGTGGTCCGAGCTGTGCCCGTAGCGGGAGTTGCCGCCGGCACCGACCCCTCCCCCGCCGCTGCCCGAGCCCGGGCTCGGGATGGTGTTCGGCTCCTCGTACTTCGGCACCTTGGGGAGGTGCTTCGGCTTCTTCCGTGGTTTGCTTCCGGCGGATCCCATCGGCCAATCATGCCCGACCGCCGCCGGGGGCGTGACACCGTCCGGCCCGCCGGGCGACGGGGAGCCCGGCGGCCGCGGTCGCTACCATCGGGGTATGTCCACCGTCAGCCAGCTCCAGCCGTCCACCACCCCGGGGGGAGGGTCCACCTTCGACTCGCTGGACCCGGCCACCGGGGAGGTCGTCGGGACCTTCCCGGTCGACGACGACGTGGTGGTCCGCTACACCGTCCAGCGCGCCCGGGCGGCCGCCGGGTGGTGGCGCGACCTCGGCTTCGCCGGTCGGGCCCGCCACCTGAACGCCTACGTGGGGGAGATCAGCCGCCGGATCGACGAGCTCGCCAGCCTGATCCACCGCGAGAACGGCAAGCCCCACGCCGACGCCGTGCTGGAGATCACCCTGGTCATCGACCACCTGTCGTGGGCCGCCCGCAACGCCCGGCGGGTCCTCGGGCCGCGCCGCGTGTTCCCGGGCCTGCTGGCCATGAACAACTCGGCCAGCGTGGAGTACCAGCCGCTCGGGGTGGTGGGGGTCATCGGCCCCTGGAACTACCCGGTGTTCACCCCCATCGGGTCCATCGCCTACGCCCTGGCCGCCGGCAACGCGGTGGTCTTCAAGCCCAGCGAGTTCACCCCGGCCATCGGCAAGTGGCTGGTGGACGCCTGGGCGTCGGCGGTGCCCGAGGGGTGGGAGGTGCTCCAGCTGGTCACCGGCTCCGGCGCCACCGGCGCCGCCCTCTGCCGCTCCGGCGTCGACAAGCTGGCCTTCACCGGCTCGGCCCGGACCGGACGCCAGGTGATGGCGGCGTGCGCCGAGGGCCTGGTGCCGGTGCTCATGGAGTGCGGTGGCAAGGACGCCCTCATCGTCGACGACGGCGCCGACCTCGAGGCGGCGGCCGACGCCGCGCTGTGGGGCGGGATGAGCAACGGCGGCCAGACCTGCATCGGCATCGAGCGGGTCTACGCCACCGAGGCCGTCCACGACCGGTTCGTGTCGATCCTCACCGACAAGGCCAGGGGCCTCCACCCGGGCACCGGGGGGGACGCCGACTGGGGGCCGCCGACCATGCCGTCCCAGACAGAGGTCATCCGCCGGCACCTCGACGACGCCATCGGCCACGGGGGGCGGGCCGTGGTCGGGGGCCCCGGTACCGTCAGCACCGGAGGGGTGGGCCCGACCATTCTGGTGGGGGTCCCCGAGCACTCGACGGCGGTGACCGAGGAGACCTTCGGGCCGACCCTCACCGTCACCCAGGTGCGCGACGCCGAGGAGGCGCTGGCCAAGACCAACGCCGGCGAGTACGGCCTGGGCGGCGCGGTGTTCGCCCGCTCGCGGGCCCGGGGCATCGAGCTGGCCCGGAGGATGCGCTCCGGGATGACGTCGGTCAACTCGGTGGTCACCTTCGCCTTCATCCCCGGCCTCCCCTTCGGCGGGGTCGGCGAGTCGGGGTTCGGACGGATCCACGGTCCGGATGGGCTCCGCGAGTTCACCCGGCCCCACGCCATCACCGCCCAGCGCTTCCCGCTGCCGGTGAACATGACCAGCTTCAACCGCCCGGCGGTGGCCACCGAGGTCCTGAGCCGGGCCATGAAGCTGCTCCACGGCCGCCGGTAGCGGTCCGGGGCCGGCCCACCGAGGCCAGCGCGGCCGCCACCTCGTCGCGGGCGGCGGTGGCCGCCCGCCGGAGCGACGCCACGTCCGGTCCGGCGGTCAGGACCGACCGGGACGAGCTGGCCACCACCGATCCGGGCGGGCACCCGCCGAAGAGGGCGGCCACGTCCTCGGGTGTGGCGCCCTGGGCCCCGAGGCCCGGGGCGAGGATCGGCCCGCCGAGGGTGCCCAGGTCGAACGCCGACGGCGCCAGGGTCGCCCCCACCACCGCCCCGACCGTCCCCGGGGGCACCGATCCCCCCCCGTTGAGGGCGGCGATCTGGCCGAGCAGCAGGTCCTCCACCGACGGCCCCGGGTCCCGACCCGCTCCGGCCCCGGTCCGGGCCTCCTGGAGGGGCCTGCCCTCCGGGTTCGAGCTCCGCACCACCACGATCACCCCGCGCCCGGTGGCGGCCGCCCGGTCGACCATCGGCCGGAGCGAGCCGAGGCCCAGGTACGGGAGGGCGGTCACCGCGTCGCCGGCCAGCGGACTGGTGTCGTCGAGCCAGGCCGAGGCGTAGGCCTCCATGGTGCTCCCGATGTCCCCGCGCTTGGCGTCGGCGATGACCAGCAGGCCGGCGGCGCGGGCGGCGGCGGTCAGGGACTCGAAGGCGGCGAGGCCGGCGGCCCCGTGCCGCTCGAAGAAGGCCACCTGCGGCTTGACCACCGGCACCACGCCGGCGAAGGCGTCCACGCACCGCTCGCCGAACGCTCCGAGCCCGGCCGCATCGTCGGACAGGCCCCACCCGGCGAGGAGGGCGGCGGAGGGGTCGATGCCGGCGCACAGCGGACCCGTCCGGCCGACGGCCTCGGCCAGGCGGACCCCGAAGGTCCGCCGCTCGCCGCCGGTCTCCCCCACCGTCCCCTCACCCATGGGCCACCCCCCGCAGCTCGCCGACCGACCGGACCCGGTGACGGAAGCACCACCGTTCGAGCTGGCCGAGCACCTCCACCGGCGCCCGGGGATCGCGGAAGGTGGCCGTCCCCACCTGCACGGCATCGGCCCCGGCCATCAGCAGCTCCACGGCGTCCTCGCCGCGCATCACGCCGCCCACCCCGATGATCGGCAGCGACGGCAGGGCCGCCCGCACGTCGAAGACCGCCCGCACCGCCACCGGATGGATGGCCGCCCCCGACAGCCCTCCCCCGCCGGCCCCCAGCATCGGCCGACGCCGGTCCAGGTCGATCACCATGCCCAGCACCGTGTTGACCAGCGTGACCGCCTCCGCCCCGGCGGCCTCGGCGGCGGCGGCGATCTCCGCCAGGTCGGCGACGTTGGGGCTCAGCTTGGCCCACACCGGCGGACCCACCGGCGCCACCGCCGCCCGCACCGCCCGGACCACCTCGGCGGTGGCCTCCGGCGAGTGGGCGAACATCCGACGGCGGTCCTCCACGTTCGGGCAGCTGACGTTGACCTCGAGTGCGGTGAGCCCCTCCACCCCGGCGAGGAGGGCGGCGGCCGAAGCGAACTCCTCGACCCGGCGGCCCCAGATGCTGGCCACCACCCGGGCGCCGGAGGCCCGGAGCCGGGGCAGCTCGTCCTGCACCCAGGCCGCCACCCCGGGGCCCTGGAGGCCGACACTGTTGACCATCCCCGACGGCGTCTGGTGGACCCGGGGCGACGGGTTGCCGGGCCACGGTCCGGTGGAGAGGGACTTGACCACCACCGCGCCGAGGGCGTCGAGGGGGAGGTAGGCGGCGAGCTCGTCACCGTGGCCGGCGGTGCCCGAGGCGGTCATCACCGGGTTGGGCAGCACCACCGAGCCGATGCGGCACGTGAGGTCCACGTCCCCGGCGGTCACCGCGTGCCAGGCCCGCCGGACCCGTGTCGACCGGCGCCCGTCGGCCGCCTGGCGCGCGGCGGTCCCCCCCGCTGCCGGCTCCGGCCCGACCGGCCCCGACCAGACGCTCATCGGGCGTGGTACTCCTGGAGGGAGCGGACGGTGAGCGGGTGGGTAGTCCAGTCGGCGATGCCGGCGGCGGCGGCCCGGGCGGCCGAGACCGTGGTCAGGCACGGCACCCCGTGGCTGAGTGAGGTCGACCGGATGTGGTCGCCGTCGGCCCGGGTTCCGCGTCCGCGCGGCGTGTTGACGACCAGTTGGACCTTGCCCCCGGCGATCAGCTCCACGGCGTCGACCTCGCCCTCCCCCCGCGAGCCGACCTTGGCCACCACGGTGGCGACCGCCACGCCCTCCGACTCGAGCAGGGCGGCGGTCCCCGAGGTGGCGGCCAGGTCGAACCCGAGGGCCGCGAAGTCGCGGGCCACCTCGAGGCCGGCCGGCTTGTCCCGGTCGGCCAGCGACAGGAAGACGGTGCCCTCCACCGGCAGCCGATTGCCCGCGGCGATCTGGCTCTTGGCGAAGGCCAGGCCGAAGGTGGTGTCGATCCCCATGACCTCGCCGGTCGAGCGCATCTCCGGGCCGAGCAGGGTGTCGACGTCGGGGAAGCGGTTGAACGGCAGGACCGCCTCCTTCACCGAGACGTGCCCCCCCACCGGCTCGGTGAGGAGGCCCTCCGCCCGGAGCTCGGCCAGGGTTGCCCCGACCATCACCCGGGCCGCCACCATCGCCACCGGCACCCCGGTGGCCTTGGCCACGAACGGCACGGTCCGGCTCGCCCGGGGGTTGGCCTCCAGCACGAAGCAGGTGTCGTCCTTCACCGCGAACTGGACGTTGCAGAGGCCGACCACCCCGAGCGACTCGGCGATCACCCGGGTGTGGCGTTCGAGCTCGGCGATCACCCCGCCGGGGAGCGTCTGGGGCGGCAGGGCGCACGCCGAGTCCCCCGAGTGCACCCCGGCCTCCTCCACATGCTCCATCACCCCGCAGATGACCACCGCACCGGTGCCGTCGCGCACGGCGTCGACGTCGACCTCCACGGCGTCCTCGAGGAACCGGTCGACCAGCACCGGGCGTTCGGCGGTGACCCCGCCCTCGCGCTCGAGCGACCCGCCCACCCCGCCCATGGCCTCCACCGCCGCCACCAGGCGCTCGTCGTCGTAGACGATCTCCATGGCCCGCCCGCCGAGGACGTACGAGGGTCGGACCAGCACCGGATAGCCGATGCCGTGGGCCACGGCCACCGCCTCGGAGGGGGTGGTGGCCGTGCCACCGGGAGGCTGGGGGATGCCGAGGCGACCGCACAGGGCGTTCCACCGCTCGCGGTCCTCGGCCAGGTCGATGGAGGCGGGCGACGTGCCGAGGACCAGCTCCGGCGGAATGGAGGAGGCCAGCTTCAGCGGTGTCTGCCCGCCGAGGCTGACGATCACCCCCACCAGGCGGCCGGCACCCTCCGAGGCGGCCTGCTCGGCCTCGAGCACGTTGGCCAGGTCCTCGGGGGTGAGCGGCTCGAAGTAGAGGCGGTCGGAGGTGTTGTAGTCCGTCGAGACCGTCTCGGGGTTGCAGTTGACCATCACGGTCTCGAACCCGGCGGCCCGCAGGGCGAAGGAGGCGTGGACGCAGCAGTAGTCGAATTCGATCCCCTGCCCGATCCGGTTCGGCCCCGACCCCAGGATCACCACCCGGGGGCGTGACGACCGGGCCACCTCGTCCTCGTCCTCGGTGGTGGCGTAGTGGTAGAGGGTGTGGGCCTCGAACTCGGCCCCGCAGGTGTCGACGGTCTTGAAGGTGGCGGTGGCCCCGAGCGCGGTGCGGGCGGCCCGCACGTCGGACGCGGTGACCCCGTCGCCGAACAGGTGGGCCAGTTGGGCGTCGGCGAAGCCGAGGCGCTTCAGCCGGCGCCAGGCCCGGCGGTCGAGGTCGGTGAGCCCGACCCCGAGGGTGATCTGGAGGTCGAGGGCCATCCGGGCGTCGGTGATGGCCGCCATCTCGGAGAGGAACCACGGGTCGATGCCGGTGGCGGCCGCCACCTCGCCGACGGTGACACCCCGGCGCAGCAGCGACTCCACCTGGAACAGCCGCTCCGGCGTGGCCACCGCCACCCGCCCCAGCAGGTCGTCGACCGGGATGCCGTCGACGTCGGCCTCGACGGGGTCGGCGTTCAGGCCCGCCCGGCCCTGCTCGAGGGAGCGGATGGCCTTCTGCAGCGACTCGGGGAAGGTGCGGCCGATGGCCATCACCTCGCCCACCGACTGCATCCGGGTTCCCAGCTCGGCGGTGGAGCCCGGGAGCTTCTCGAACGCCCACCGCGGGATCTTGGTCACCACGTAGTCGATGGTCGGCTCGAAGGAGGCCGGCGTCACCCCGGTGATGTCGTTGCGCACCTCGTCGAGGCGGTAGCCCACGGCCAGCCGGGCGGCGATGGCGGCGATGGGGAAGCCGGTGGCCTTGGAGGCCAGGGCCGACGAGCGCGACACCCGCGGGTTCATCTCGATCACCACCTGGCGCCCGTCGGCCGGGTCCACCGCGAACTGGACGTTGGAGCCGCCGGTCTCCACCCCCACCCGGCGGATGCAGGCGAAGGCCGAGTCGCGCATGGCCTGGTACTCGACGTCGGTGAGGGTCTGGGCCGGGGCCACGGTGATGGAGTCGCCGGTGTGGACCCCCATGGGGTCGAAGTTCTCGATGGAGCAGATGACCACGCAGTTGTCGGCGTGGTCGCGCATCACCTCGAGCTCGAACTCCTTCTGGCCGGCGATCGACTCCTCGATGAGCACTTCGTTGACCGGCGAGGCGTCGAGGCCCTCGGACGCCAACCGCACCAACCGCTCGCGGGTGGCGGCGATGCCGGTCCCCGCCCCGCCCAGGATGAAGCTGGGCCGGACCATGATGGGGAAGCCGATCGTCTCCCCGATGGCCAGGGCCTCGTCGAGGGAGTGGGCGAAGCCCGACCGCGGGCAGGCGAGGCCGATCTCCTCCATGGCCGCCTTGAACTGCTCGCGGTCCTCGGCGGTGGTGATGGCCTCGGCGTTCGCCCCGATGACCTCCACCCCGAGGGCGTCGAGCACCCCGCGGCCCGACAGGGCCATGGTGAGGTTGAGGGCCGTCTGACCGCCGAGCGTGGGCAGCAGGGCGTCGGGTCGCTCGCGCTCGATGATGGCGGTGAGCACGTCGGGGTCGAGCGGCTCCACGTAGGTGCGGTCGGCCATGGCCGGGTCGGTCATGATCGTCGCCGGGTTGGAGTTGGCGAGCACCACCCGGTAGCCCTCCTCGGCCAGCACCCGGCAGGCCTGGGTGCCCGAGTAGTCGAACTCACAGGCCTGGCCGATGACGATGGGACCGGAGCCGATGACCAGGATGGACTGGAGGTCGTGGCGACGCGGCATCAGGTGGTTCCTCGCGGGGTGGCGCCGGTGGCCTCCATCAGCGCCCGGAACTCCTCGAAGAGGTAGCGGGCGTCGTGGGGGCCGGGTCCGGCCTCGGGGTGGTACTGGACACTGAAGACGGGGGTATGGCGGCTGCGCAGGCCCTCGATCACCCCGTCGTTGAGGTTCACGTGGGTGACGTCGAGGGTGTCGAGCGAGCCCTCGGCCACCGCGTAGTTGTGGTTCTGGGAGGTGATCTCCACCCGGCCGTCGGCCACCCGCCGGACCGGGTGGTTGCCGCCATGGTGGCCGAAGGGGAGCTTGTAGGTGGTGGCACCGAGGGCGGTGGCCAGCAGTTGATGGCCGAGACAGATGCCGAAGACCGGGACGGTGCCGGCCTCGGCCAGCACCCGCAGCTCGGCCACCACCGAGGGCAGGGCCGCCGGGTCGCCCGGGCCGTTGGAGAGGAAGATGCCGTCGGGATCGAGGGCGAGCACCTCCGCGGCCGGGGTGGAGGCGGGTACCAGGGTGACAGTGGCCAGGTCGCCCAGCTGACGGAGCATGGCCTCCTTGATCCCGAAGTCGTAGGCCACCACCCGGTAGGGGCCGTCCCCGCGGGTCACCGTCGAGGGGGTGGTGACGCCCGAGACGAGGTCGTGGCCGTCGGTGGGGGCGGCCGACCGGGCGGCCTCGGCCAGCTCCGCCTCCGGGGCGGTGCCGAAGGCGCACGGCATGGCGCCGTGGTCGCGGAGGTGGCGGGTGAGCCGCCGGGTGTCGACGCCGGCGATGCCCGGGACCCCGTGGCGGACCAGGAACGCCTCGAGGGTCCCGGTCGAACGCCAGTTGCTGGGCCGGTCGCACAGGTCGCGCACGATCACCCCGCGGCAGAAGGGCCGGGTCGCCTCGTCATCGTCGGGGTTCACGCCGTAGTTGCCGATGTGCGGGTAGGTGAAGGCGATCACCTGGCCGGCGTACGAGGGATCGGTGAGGACCTCCTGGTAGCCGGAGAGCACGGTGTTGAACACCGCCTCGCCGGTGGCCACCCCGGTGGGGACACCGTCGGCGTCGGTGGGCACGGCCCCGACGGCCTCGCCCTCGAAGACCTCGCCGTCGGCCAGCACCAGCGCCGCCTCCGCCCGGGGGGCGGTCCCGTTGCGCCCGCTCACCGCTGGGCCTCGGCGTCGACGACCACCGGCTCGCCCCGGAAGACGGTGTGGCGGACGCGGCCGGTCAGGGTCCGACCGGCGTAGGGGGTGTTCCGGCTCCGGCTGGCCAGGGCGAAGGGGTCCACCGTCCAGGTGGCGGTGGGGTCGACGACCACCAGGTTGGCGGCGGAGCCCGCCTCCACCGGACCGCCCTGGCCGTCGAGGCCGGCGATGGCCGCCGGCTGCCAGCTGAGCAGGGCGAGGAGCCGGGCGATCGGCAGCCGCAGCTCGGTGACGGCCAGGGCCAGGGCCGTCTGGAGCCCGAGCATGCCCGGCGGCGCCTGGTCGAAGGGGAGGTCCTTCGCCTCGGGGGCGTGGGGGGCGTGGTCGGTGGCGATGGCGTCGACGGTCCCGTCCTCCAGCCCCAGCTTCACCGCCTCGACGTCGTCGTCGGGCCGGAGCGGCGGGTTGACCTTGAACACCGGGTCGTAGCCGGCGGTGCAGGCGTCGGTGAGGGTGAAGTGATGGGGGGCGGACTCGGCGGTCACCGGCACCCCTTCGGCCTTGGCCCGCCGCACCAGGTCGATGGAGCCGACGGTGGAGAGGTGGAGGAAGTGCACCCGGGCGCCGGTGGCCCGGGCCAGAGCGATGTCCCGGGCCACCATCACCTCCTCGGCCAGGGCCGGCATGCCGGGGATGCCCAGCCGGCTCGACCAGGCCCCCTCGTGCATGGCGCCGTCGCAGGCCAGCGAGCCGTCCTCGCAGTGCTGGGCCAGGGTCACCCCGAGCCCGCGGGCGTACTCGAGCGCCCGGCGCATCAGGCCCGCCGACTGCACGCCGGCGCCGTCGTCGGTGAACAGCCGGACCCCGAGGGCGGCCAGCTCGGCCATGGGGGCCAGGCGTTCGCCCGCCCGGCCGACGGTGATCGCCCCGGCCACCGCCACCTCGGCGGTGGCGGTGCGTCCGAGCTCGAGGACGTTCCGCACCGCGTCGGCGGAGTCGAGGGGCGGGGTGGTGTTGGGCATGGCCACCACCGCGGTGAACCCGCCCAGGGCGGCGGCCCGGGTGCCGGTCTCCACCGTCTCGGCCTCCTCGTGGCCGGGCTCGCGGAGGTGGGTGTGGAGGTCGACGAGGCCGGGGGCGACCACGCACCCGTCGGCCTCGAGCACGTCGGCACCGGCCGGCACGTCGAGATCGGGGCCGACCGAGAGCACCCGGTCCCCCCCCACCACCACGTCGGCCCGGCGCTCGCCGGTGGCGTCGACCACCGTGCCCCCGCGGACGATCACCATCCGGGCGTCGCCGTCGACGGACCGTTCAGGCATGGAGACTCCCTTCGGTGGGACCCTGGGTCAGCAGCAGGAAGAGCACCGCCATCCGGACCGCCACCCCGTTGCTCACCTGACCGGTGATCCGGGCGGCCGGGAGGTCGGCGACCTCGGAGGCGATCTCGACGCCTCGGACCATCGGGCCGGGGTGGAGGATGAGGGTGTCGGGCCGGAGCATGGCCGCCCGGCGGGCGGTCAGCCCGTACCCGGCGGTGTACTCGCGGAGGGAGGGCACGAACTCCCCGCTCCCCCGCTCCGACTGCACCCGCAGCAGCGAGACCACGTCCGCATCGGCCAGCTCCCGGTCGAGGTGGTGGCTCACCGAGGCCACCGGCCAGCCGTCGAGGGAGGGCGGCAGCAGGGTGCGGGGGGCGACGAGGGTGACCTCCGCGCCGAGGGCGGCGTAGGCGGCGACCTGGGAGCGGGCGACCCGGCTGTGGCGGATGTCGCCGACGATGACCACCCGGAGGCCCTTGAACCCGCCGATCCCGTCGTCCCCGTCGAGGGCGCCGGCCACGTCGGTGGGGTCGTCGCCGGCGTCGTCGGCGTCGCGTCCGAGCAGGGCCTGGCGGACCGTGTAGCAGTCGAGGAGGGCCTGGGTGGGGTGTTCGTGCCAGCCGTCCCCGGCATTGACCACCGCGGTGTCCGGCACCCACCGGGCCACCTGGATGGGTGCCCCCGACGAGGAGTGGCGGATGATCACCGCGTCGATCCCCATGGCCTCGATGGTCTCCACCGTGTCACGCAGGGATTCGCCCTTCTTGACCGACGAGGAGCCGGCGGCGAACGAGAGCACGTCGGCGGAGAGCCGCTTGGCCGCCGTCTCGAACGACACCCGCGTGCGGGTCGAGTCCTCGAAGAACAGGGTGGCCACCGTGCGGCCCCGCAGGGCGGGCACCTTGGGGTTGGCGCGGTGGGCCACCTCCACGAAGGAGTCGGTCACCCGGAGTACCTCGGCGATGCCGTCGGGACCGAGATCGTCGATCCCGAGGAGGTTGCGGGGGAAGCCGCTCACCGGTTCACCACGTCCCCGATGTTGACGCCCTCCTCGGTCACGTCGACCATCTCGTCGCGGCGGGTGGGGAGGTTCTTGCCCACGAAGTCGGGCCGGATCGGCAGCTCGCGGTGGCCCCGGTCGACCATCACCGCCAGCTGCACCGCCTGGGCCCGCCCGTACTCGGAGAGGGCGTTGAGGGCGGCCCGGATGGTGCGCCCGGTGAAGAGCACGTCGTCGACCAGCACCACGGTGGCACCGGTGAGGTCGAAGGCGATGTCGGTGACCGCCTCGGGCAGGACCGGGCGGAGGCCGATGTCGTCACGGTAGAAGGCGACGTCGAGGGAGCCGACCGGGATGGTGGTCGACCCGACCTCGCCGAGGGTGTCGGAGAGTCGGCGGGCGATCGGCACCCCGCCGGTCTGGAGCCCGACCAGCACCAGGTGCTCGAGGCCCCGGTTGCGCTCGTCGATCTCGTGGGCCATGCGGGTGATGGCCCGCTGGACGTCGGAGGCGGACATGACCTGTGCCCGGGGAACGAACAGAGCACCCCGCGGACGGGTGTGACTGCGCTCGCGTTCGGCCACTGCATCCTCCTGTCCGTACGGGCCTCACGGGACCCGCTTCACGGTCAGGTCCCGACTATACCGCGGACGCCCCGGGAGACGGGGACCCTACGACCCGGGGAGCCCCAGGGCGCGGGTGATCTCCTGGACCGCCTCGGCCTCGGCCGGGCTGACCGCCACGCCGTGCTCCTTGTGGGCGGACGCCACCCGGGTGGCCAGGGTGAGGACGAACTTCCGGTACTCCCCGAGCTCCTCGGTGGTGGCCTTGGCCGCCACCAGCGCCACCGCCTGGCGGAGGTGGTCGAGGCCGCTGCTCCGCAGCTCCTCGGGCGTCTTGTACCGGGTGTGGTCGAGCTGCGGCTTGGCCGAGACGATCCCGTCGAGGAGCTCGCTCTCACCGTGGTCGCGGCGGGCCTCGGCGTAGACCTTGGACATGGCCATGGCCTCCCGGAACATCCCGCCGTGGTCGGCGGTGACGATGATGGTGCCGGCGATGGGCGGGCCCTGGAGGACCTGCTTCCACTCGTCGGGCGTGAAGGCGGCGCTGGTGGTCATGGTGGCTCCGGTCTGGTGGGTGACGGCCCGATCACTGTAGCCAGGGGACCGGACGGTCCCCGCCACCCGGCTACCCCCGGATGGAGGCGGCCAGGGTGGCCAGCACGCCGTTCACGAACCGGCCGGACTCGTCGGTCGAGTAGCCGGAGGCCAGCTCGACCGCCTCGTTCAGGATGACCGCCACCGGCAGCTCCGGTCTGGCCAGCAGTTCGGCCACCGCCAGGCGCAGGACGTTTCGGTCGACCACCGGCATCCGGTCGAGGTCCCAGCCGATGGCCGCCCCACCGATCAGCCCGTCGATCTCCGCGCGACGCTCCTCGACATCGGCGAGCAGCCCCACCGTGTACGGATCGGGCACCACCGCCAGGGCGTCCAGCACCGCGGACGGGGGCTCGTCCTTCAGGTCGGCCTCGTAGAGGAGGGAGAGGGCGCGCTCACGCGCCTGGTGTCGGGTCGAGGGCTCCATGGGTGCCCTCAGGCTCGGGTGAGGTACTCCCCCGAGCGGGTGTCCACCTTGATCTTCTCCCCGGGGTTCACGAAGAGCGGGACCTGGAGGACGAGGCCCGTCTCCACGGTGGCCGGCTTCCGGGCGCCGGAGACCCGGTCGCCCTGGACACCGGGCTCGGTCTCCGTCACCGTGAGCTCGACGGCGGCGGGCAGATCGACGCCGACGATCTCCGCGCCGAAGAACTGGAGCACGGCGTCGTCGCCTTCCTTCAGGTAGTTGGCGGCGTCCCCCAGCAGCGGGGTGGGCACCTGCAGCTGCTCGTAGGACACGGTGTCCATGAACACGTAGTCGGAGCCGTCGCGGTAGAGGAACTGCATCTCCCGCTTGTCGATGATGGCCTGCTCGAGCTTCTCGTCGGCGCGGTAGGTGCGCTCGATGACCGCCCCGGACCGGACGTTCTTCAGCTTGGTCCGGACGAAGGCCCCCCCCTTGCCCGGCTTCACGTGCTGGAACTCGACGACGGAGAAGAGCCCCTCGGTGAGGTCGAGGGTCATGCCGTTGCGCAGGTCGTTGGTGGAGACGGCCATCAGCGGGTACTTCTCATGGGAGGGCGACTTCCTTCGGGAACCGGGTGAGCGTTCGGCTGCCGTCCTCGGTCACCACCAGGGTGTCCTCGATGCGGACTCCTCCGGTTCCGGGCAGGTACACACCCGGCTCCACGGTGACCACGGCGCCGGGGTCGAGGATAGCAGTCGACCCCGGGCCCACCGACGGGGCCTCGTGGATGTCGAGCCCCACCCCGTGCCCGGTGCCGTGCTCGAACCGTGACCGCCAGCCCGCCTCGGCGATGACCGCCCGGCAGGTGTCGTCCACCGCCCCCGCCTCGACGCCGGGCCGCACGGCGGCGACCCCGGCCCGCTGCGACTCGGCCACCACCGCGAAGATGCGGGCCAGCTCGCCGGTGGGGTCCCCCCCGACGTGGAACGTCCGGGTCATGTCGGAGCGGTAGCCCTCGTAGACGGCACCGAAGTCGACGACCACCGGGTCGCCGGCGGTGATCCGGCGGGGGCCGGGACGGGCGTGGGGCTTGGCCGAGTTCTCGCCGGAGGCCACGATGGTCTCGAACGCCGACTCCTCGGCGCCCAGGAGCCGCATGGCGTGGTCGAGGGCGGCGGCGAACGCCGACTCGGTGGTCCCCGCTCCGCCCGACAGGAGTGGCAGCACCGTCTCGAGCGCCCGGTCGGCGATGTCCGCCGCCCGCTCCATCCGGAGGAGCTCCCCGGCGTCCTTGACCACCCGGAGGGACTCCACCAGCCCGCGGGTGGGCACCAGTTCGTTGGTGGGCAGGAACTCCGCCCACGACCGCTCCGACGACCAGCTGACCTGATCGGCCTCCAGCCCGACCACCAGGTCCGCGCCGGTGTCGTCGAGCAGTCCCGCCACCGCCTCGCGCTGGGCCTGGACCCCGCCGATGGCCACCGCCACCCGGTCGGCGACCCCGGCGGCGGCCAGCTGTTCGGCGGCCTGCGTCCGGTAGCGGCCGTCGCTGGTGAGCAGCGCCCGGTCCCCCGTCACGCACAGCAGGCCCGCCGAGCCCGAGAAGCCGGTCAGCCAGCGGAGGTTGGCCGGAGTGGTGACGAGCAGGGCCCCGATCCCCGCGCCCTCCCCGGCGGCGTCGGCGAGCCGCCGCCGGAGCCGGTCCAGCCGCCCCGTCGCCGACAGCGGGGGCAGGTCGAGGGCGGGCAGCGGTACGGGGCCCACGGGCTCAGGCCCCCGGGGGCGGACCGAGCAGGCGGTCCACCGCCTCGACCGCCAACGGGTAGCCCGCCCCGCCGAACCCGGCGATGCTGCCGTCGGCCACCGGGGCCACCACCGAGGTGTGCCGGAAGGGCTCCCGGGCGGCCGGGTTGGAGAGGTGGAGCTCGACGATCACGCCGTCGAAGGCGGCCAGGGCGTCGTGGAGCGACCACGAGGTGTGGGTCAGGGCACCGGCGTTGACGATGATGGCCACCGCCCGGCCGCGGGCCCCGTGGACCGCCTCGAGCACGTCGCCCTCGTGGGTGGCCTGGCGGTGCTCGAGGGCGAAGCCGCGCCGGGCGGCCGCCGCGGTGGCGGCGGCCACGTGGTCGGCCAGGGTGGCCGTGCCGTAGACCGCCGGTTCGCGCTCCCCCAGCAGGTCGAGGTTGGGCCCGGACAGGAGCAGGATCGTCCCGCGGTCGGCCCCGCTCGCGTCGCTCATCGTCGCCCCTCCCCCGCTGCCGCCGTCGCCATCTCCGCCAGGGTAGCCAGCACGTCGGCCTCGTCCACCCCGCGCACCGCCTCGGGCCCGCGCGGGCCGTCCAGCACGAAGGTCAGGTCGTGGTGGGCCTTCTTGTCGCGTGCCATGAAGGAGACCAGCCGGGCGGGGTCGGCCCCGGCCGGAAGGGCGGCACCGAGGTCGAAGCCGCCGACCACCCGACGGTGGAGCGCCACCCGCTCGTCGTCGATCCGGTCGAGGCGCCGGGCCAGCAGCGCGGCGAAGACCAGACCGATCGCCACCGCCTCCCCGTGACGGAGGTCGCCCTCCGCCCCGGCGCCGAAGGCGGAGGCCTCGAGGGCGTGGGCCAGGGTGTGGCCGTAGTTGAGGAGCATCCGGCGGTCGCCCTCCCGTTCGTCGGAGGCCACCACCTCGGCCTTCACCTCCACGCACCGGGCGACCTGTTCGGGGAGTGCCAGGTCGAGCAGCGAGGCGTCCGGCCCCGCCGGGCCGCTCGCCCCCAGGAAGGCGTACTTGGCCATCTCCCCGCGTCCCGACGCCCACTCGCGGGGCGGCAGCGTCGAGAGCATCTCGGTGTCGCAGAGCACGGCCCGAGGCTGCCAGAAGGCACCGACCAGGTTCTTCCCCTCGGGGAGGTTCACCCCCGTCTTCCCACCGACCGCGGCGTCCACCTGGGCGAGCAGCGAGGTGGCCACGTTCACGTAGGCGACGCCCCGCTGGAAGGAGGCGGCGGCGAAGCCGGCCAGGTCGGTGACCACCCCGCCGCCGACGGCCACCACCACGTCCGCCCGGCTCAGCCCGGCGCGGGCGAAGCCCCGGCAGAGCGACTCCACGGTGGCCAGTGATTTGGCCGACTCGCCGTCGGGGACGGTGGCGACCTCGAAGGGCACCCCGGGATCGACCTCCCACGGGATGCCCGCCTGCGTGACCACGGCGGCGCGGACGGCGCCCGGCACGGCGGCGGCCACCACCTCGGCCAGCCGGTGGCGGGCGCCGTCCCCGACGACCACCTCGTAACGCCGCGCCCCGAGGGGCACCGGGACGGTGATCACCGGGTCCCCCCGCCGCTGCGACCGGACAGCGGCTCGAGGCCGGCGTCGGCCAGCACCCGGTCGGCGGCCTCCTCCGGCGTGAGGTCGTCCACGTCGACCACCGAGCCCGCCACCTCCTCGTAGAGGGGACGCCGGACCCGCTCGAGGGCGACCAGTGCGGCCGCCGGGTCGTCGCCGAGCAGGGGACGGCCCGCGCCGTCGCCCACCCGGGCGGCCAGCGTGGCCGGATCGGCCCGGAGCCACACCACCGCCCCCGACCGGACGAGCAGCGCCCGGTTCGACTCGTCGAGGACGGCACCGCCGGCCACCGAGACCACCACCGGACCGGGAGCGGCGACCGCCTCGACCAGCACGCGGCGCTCCTCGGCCCGGAAGGCGGCCTCGCCGTCCTCGACGAAGAGCTGCGGGACCGTCCGCCCGGTGTCGGCCACCACCTGGGCGTCGGAGTCGAGGTAGCGCCAGCCCAGCCGGTCCGCGCAGAGCCGTCCCACCGTCGTCTTGCCGACCCCCATCATCCCGACCAGCAGGAGCCGGTCAGGCATCGGACGGGGCGGCACCGGCGGCGGACGGGGTCTCCCCGAGCGAGGCCAGGTAGCCGAGACGGTTGCGGCGGAACTCGTCCACCGAGTCGCCGCCGAACTTCCGCAGGGCCTCCGAGGCCAGCACCAGTGCGGTCATCGTCTCGGCCACCACCCCCATGGCCGGCACCGCGGTGACGTCGGTCCGCTCCTTGAAGGAGACGGTCGACGCCTTGGTGACGACGTCGACGGTCTCGAGGCTGGGCCGGTTCAGCGTGGCCAGCGGTTTCATCGACACCCGGGCCACGATCGGCGACCCGGTGGAGATGCCGCCCTCGATGCCGCCGGCGCGATGGGTATCGCGTACGTAGCCCCCCCCGAGGGCCCCGACGACGGCGTCGTCCTCCGGGCCGGCCACGCGGATGGCGTCGTGGGCGACCGAGCCTCGCAGGGCCGGCAGCGCCCGCCCGTCACCGATCTCCACCGCCTTGACCGCCTGGATGCTCATGAGGGCCTGCGCCAGCAGGGCGTCGAGCTTGCGGTCCCAGTGGACGTGGCTCCCCAGACCCACCGGGACGCCGTGCGCCACCACCTCCGCCACCCCGCCCAGGGAGTCGCCGTCCTTGGCGGCCGCCTTGATGGCCCGCACCATCCGCTCCTCCGCCCCCGGATCGGCCGTCCGGACCGGCGACTCGTCGATCCGGGCCAGGTCGGCGAAGGTCGGAAGGGCGTCGCCGTCGGCGACCTCGGGGCCGAGCTGGACCACGTGGCTCAGGATGTCGACGCCGATCTGCGCCAGCAGGAGGCGCGCCAGCGTGCCGGCGGCCACCCGGGCGGCCGTCTCGCGTGCGGAGGCCCGCTCGAGGACGTCCCGGGCGTCGGCGAGCCCGTACTTCAGCATCCCGGCCAGGTCGGCGTGGCCCGGTCGCGGCTGCGTCAGCACCTTGGACGGGAGGCCGGGGGCGGGCGACATCTCCACCTCCCACTTCGGCCACTCGGTGTTGGCGATCTCCACCGCCACCGGCGACCCGAGGGTACGCCCGTGCCGGACGCCCCCGAGGAGCGTCACCTCGTCGGCCTCGAAGCGCATGCGGGGGCCGCGGCCGTAGCCGAGGCGGCGTCGGGTCAGTCCCCGTTGGATGTCCTCGGCCGTGACCAGCAGGCCGGCCGGCATGCCCTCGACGACCACCACCAGGGCGCGGCCGTGGGACTCTCCGGCGGTCAGGTAGCGCAGCATGGGGCCAAATCTACCCGGGGCCCGGCCGGCCCCCGGCCCGGTGCCGCGGCGACGGCGCCGTCACGACGCGGTGCCGAAGAGGCTCTGGGCGATGTGGGCGCCGTAGAAGACCGAGAGCACCGCCCCGGCGGCCAGGGCCGGAGCGAACGGGATCCGGGTCCGGCGACCGGAGGCGAACACCACCATCATCCCCACGCCGAAGAGGAGCCCGAGCACGAAGCCGGCCAGGAACGCCAGGTAGGCGTGGAGGAGGCTGAGGTAGCCGGTGGCGATGCCGATGAGCCCGGCCAGCCGCACGTCGCCGTAGCCCATGCCCTTCGGCACGAACCACCAGATGAGGAAGAAGAAGGCGAAGGCGACCGCACCTCCGATGGCGGCGCCGCTCAGCTGGTGCCACTGGTGGTCGACGGCCGCGGTGACCACCAGCAGCGGCACCACCAGGGCCACGCCGCCGTAGATCAGCCACCGGGGCACCAGCCGCCACGAGAGGTCGGTGAGCGACACCGACACCAGCACCGCGAAGAACACCGCGAAGGGGGCGAGGACCACGTCGGCACCGAAGTGGGTGCCCAACCCGGCGAAGAGCGCGCCGGTGAGCACGGCGGCCAGCCCGGTGCGCACCGGGGAGCGGCCGGTGCCGAGCAGGTGGTGGGCCTCCTCCGGTCCGGCGGCCGGGTCCCCGGCCTCGGAGCCGTCGGGTCCCGGATCGTCGGTGCCCCAGACCTCGTCCAGGGCGGCGGCGGCCTCGTCCTGCTCGTCCTCCCGCTCCCAGGAGGCCCCCGCCTCCGCCTTGGCGGCCCGGCGCTCGGCCTCCTCGGCGATTCGCCGCTCCGCCGCTTCCGCCCTCCGGGCCTCGTCGAGTCGCCGGCTCTGCTCCGCCAGGCGCTGTCCGACCGGGTCGAGCAGGCCACCGACCGCCAGGCCGGCCACTGCCATACCGGTGACCAGGGCGGCATCCACACGGTGCAAGGTACCGGACGCGCCCCCGTCGGCGGGGGAACGCCGCGTCGGAACGGCCCGCCGGTGTCCGCATCGTGCACGCCGATGCGGTTCCGGGCCCCCGGATACCGTCGTGAGCAGGGATGTTTGACCACACCTGTTGCCATCGCAAAGAATCACCCCCGACATGAGCCCCGCTGACGACGACGTCGCCCAACCCGCGTTCGTCGAACAGCGGCCCAGCGGCACCCTCATCCCGGTCATCCCTCCCGGCCGGTGGGCGGTGGACCCGACGAGGTCCACCATCAGCTTCGTCGCCAAGCACCTGTTGATCACCAAGGTGACCGGCACCTTCACCCGGGTGGCCGGCACCATCGTCGTCGGGGACGACGTGGCCACGTCATCGGTGTCGGCCATGGCGGACGCCGACTCGCTCACCACCGGCGACGCCGCCCGCGACGAGCACCTCCGCTCCCCCGAGTTCTTCGATGTCGACCGGTGGCCGACGCTGACCCTGGTCGGCAGCGGCCTGCGGTCGCGGGGGAACCGTCACACCCTCGAGACGGTCCTCACCATCCGGGACGTCTCCCACCCGGTGACGTTCGAGGTGACCGCCGCCAACCTCGACAAGGAGCGCTCCACCCCCGACCGGCCCGTCGCCCGCTTCACCGCCGACGCCGAGGTGAACCGGAAGGACTGGGGGCTCCGGTGGAACGCCGCCATCGAGACCGGCGGCGTGGTGGTCGGCGACATGGTGCGCCTGGTCATCGTGGCCGTGGCCGAACTCACCCCCTGAGTGGGGCCCGCCGGCTCCGGCTCAGCTGTGGGCCGGCTCGAAGTAGGGGTTGGTGCCGTCGGCGTGGTCGGTCACGTCGACGATCTCGGTGATGCCGGGAACCGCCTCGCGGAGCATCACCTCGATGCCCTGGGACAGGGTCGCCTTGGCCATGCCGCACCCCTGGCAGCCACCGCTCAGCCGGAGGTAGACGGCCCCACCCTCGAAGGCGACCAGGTCGGCCCGACCACCATGGGAGGCAATGCTGGGATTGACCTGCTCCTCGAGGACCGAGACCAGCTGGCGGGTCACCGGGTCGGCGAGGTCGAGGTCCGGGGCGGCGAGCCGCGGGGCCGGGGTCGGGGGACGGTTGGGGTTGACGACCACCAGGCCGCCCTCGCCGTCGGCGTCGGTGACGAAGTCGAGGGTCGCCCCCTGCAGCCGTTCGACGCTGTCGCCGGGGACCACCACCGGGAGCGCGTCGTCGTGCTGGACCACGTCGCCGTCGGTGGCGTCGACCAGCGCCTGGAAGTACATGTCGTAGGTGTAGGCGTCGCCGCCGACACCGCTCACCTCGAGCCACAGGGCCAGCGACTCGGGATCGGACTCGTTGGCCAGTACCTCGAGCACGGTCGCCCGCGCCCCGCTGGTAACGGTCAGAACCGGGGTGACGTCCAGACGGTCTTCGCTCATGCCTGACATCATAAGGGCGTGACCCCCCCGAATCGACCGGTTCCCGACGACGCCCACGAATGGATCACCTTCCGCGATCCGGACGAGGAACGGACCTGGCAGTTCGACGTCACCTTCCTGACCAGCCCGTGGACGTGCATCTTCGGCCAGGGGTGCCAGGGCGTGCTCACCGGGCCCACCCCCGAGCTGGTGCAGGGCTGCTGCTCCTACGGCGCCCACTTCACCGGCAAGAAGGACGCCCGGAATGTGGAGCGGGCGGCCGCCACCCTCACGCCCGACCAGTGGCAGTTCCACAAGCAGGGACGGAAGGGTGTGGTGAAGAAGCTCCCCGACGGCGACCTCGGCACCCGGTTGGTGGACGGGGCGTGCATCTTCCTCAACCGCCCAGGCTTCGCCGGTGGCCCCGGCTGCGCGCTCCACGTGGCGGCCGCCGAGCGCGGGATCAGCCACGTCGAGCTGAAGCCCGAGGTCTGCTGGCAGCTACCGCTCCGGAGGGAGGACGAGACGTCGGCCGACGGCCACGTCACCTCGGTGGTGCGCCAGTGGGACCGCCAGCACTGGGGGGCCGGCGGCGCCGAGTTCCACTGGTGGTGCACCGAGGACCCGGCCGCCTTCGTCGGCCACGAGCCCGTCTATCGGTCCATGCGCCACGAGCTCGAGGCGATGGCCGGCAAGAAGGTCTACCGACGGCTGGCCGCCTACCTCGACGCCCGGACGGCGCCCGACGCCCGGGTCACCCTGTTGCCGCATCCCACCGTCCGCCGCTGAGCGGACCGGGGACGGCGGGGTTCATTCGGCCAGCGGATCGTCCTCGGCGTCGCCGCGGTGTCCGTTGGCCGGCGCGGTCCCGAGGATCTCGTCGTACTCGTCCTCGGTGGCCAGGCACCACGTCGCGTGCTTGTCCTCGGGCTCCGCTCCGCACTCGGGACAGCTCCGGTTCGCGGTCGCGACGGAGCGCTTCAGACTGCGGGCCTCCTCGAAACGGCGATGCCGACCCTTCTTCACGGATCCAACTCCTTGTCCCCCAGCTCAGGCAGCACCGCTCCTGGCCGTTGGGCGGGGGTGGCTACCGTTCACGATCAGTACACAGTGTAGTGCGGGGCACCCCGGTGCGCGACGCACCGTGGGCCGCCCGGTACGATCGATCCGTGGCCACCACCTTCGACCCCCAGGAGATGATCGAGCGCTTCCGGGCCAGGGCGAACGCCGTCCGCAGCCGGGGCCTGCCCCCGGTCGAGGGTGCCGAGCGGGCCCGCTTCAAGGAGCAGGCCCAGCTCGACTACCAGGACTTCGCCATCCTCGGCGACGCCGAGGCCGAACTGGTCGACGGGGTCCTGATCCTCCGCGTCGACCTGCGGCCGACGGGTGGGGCCGCCCGCTGACCGATCCGGGTCAGCCCCCGTAGTTCATGCGGGTGTCCTCCATCCGCAGCACCTCCACCGGAGCCCCCCCGGGGTCGGGCGGGCGCTCGCCGACGTCCACCACCTCCCCCAGGAAGAGCACGTGGCTGGCCGGCTCCCCCGCCGGCCCGCCGGGGTCCACCGTCGCCCGCACCGCGCAGGCGATCCACCCGGCCGCGGTGGCGAGGACCGGCAGGCCGCCGGCCACCTCGGTCACCGGTTCGCCCTGGAGCGCCACCACCCGGCCGTCGGCGTCACGATCCACGTCGGTCACCGGCTTCACGAACCGGCGGACCACGGCGCGGTCCGAGCGGTCCAGGAGGCAGACGGTGAACGCGCCGCCGTCGTTGATCAGCCCGCGGGTCGCCGACCCCGCCTCCACCGATACCGCCACCACCTTCGGATCGGTCGACACCTGCACGACGAGGTTGCACGTCATCAGGTTGACCCGGTCGCCCGATCGGCTGCCCACCAGGTAGAGGCCGGTGGGGAGCGACCAGAGCACGCGCCGGCGGAGCCGGTCGTACGCCTCCGGGTCGCGGTCCTCGGGAAGGGGACCGACGAGGTCGCCGCGGCCGTTCACGTCGGCGGCGCCGACCTCGGGACGGGGCGGGCGTCCACCACCGCCTCAGTTCCCGAAGGGGTCGTCGTTGGAGCCGGGCGGCGCCGTGGTGGTGGTGGTGGACGGCACCTGGCCGGTCACCGCGGTGACCCGGGCGACGGCGGCGGCCATCTGGGTGGTCGCCCTGGCCCGGAGCGTCGCCGACGTGGCGAGCAGCTTGGCGTTGCCCCCCACCCCGTTGTAACAGTCGTTGCCGGCGTCGTAGGCGGTGGCGTAGGCGGCGGAGAGGTCGTCGGTGAGGGTCTGGTCGGGGGTCGGCAGGTTGCCGTTGCCGCTGGCCGCGTCGCTGGCCAGGAGGGCGCAGAGCGAACGGAGCTCGCCGGTGGGATCGTGCTGACTGATGGCGAGGTCGACGTTGCGGGCGTCGGCCAGGACGGCGCCGATCTGCGAGCCGGCACCGGCACCGGACAGCCAGGTGGAGACCTGGTGGGCCGGGGATCCCGACTGTTCCTGCCCGGCGCACCCGGTCAGTACCGTGCAGCCCAGCACCGCCAGGGCCAGCGCCACCGGGACCCGGCGGTACGACCGGGCCACGACGGTCGGCGTCACGTCGGGATACCGGTGCGGTCGGGCCTCCACGACGGGTCGAGCTGGCGGAGGAAGAGGGCGCACCGCTCCTCCTCGCGCTGCTCACCGATCGCACCGGCTGCCGACCGGAGGCCGTCGAGGCACCGGAGGAACGGTCGGTTCTCCTCGTGGGTCCACCGCACCAGGCCGGATCCCTTCCACCCGGAGGCGCGCAGGGCGTCCAGGCCCCGGTGGTAGCCGACGCGGTAGCAGGCATAGGCCTCCACGTCGTCGCGTGCCAGCGAACCCAGCGCGGCCCAGGCGGCCAATGACGTCGGGTGGGCCCGGACGATGTCGGAGACCCCGTCTCGGCGGCGCTCCCCCGGCGCGGCCAGGGCGTCGGCCAGGTCCCGGAGCACCGGCTCCGGTTCGGGGACCAGCACCGTCTCCGGCAGGCCGGTGGTCAGGCGGACGGGTGAGTCACCGGTCGGGGGCGGGGTGGCAGGCATCGCCTGCAGTGTAGGACCCGTACCCACCGGGGACCCCCGCGGCACCTCGTCCCGCTCCGGTCCGCACCCCATGGGCGCACCGACACCGACCGGAACGGACGGCCGAGCTGGGAGCGCGACCCTGGTGGACGGTCGTGACCGGGCGTCTCTCCCCTACGGTGGGCGGCCGGGGACGCCGACCAGAACGGAGCACCGAACCGATGAGGCACATCACGCTGGGTACCCTCGACGTCGGCCGCATCGGCCTCGGGACCATGGGCATGTCGACCGCCTACACCGGGGCCGGCGAGGACGACGAGGCGTCGATCCGCACCATCCACCGTGCCCTCGAGCTGGGGGTCACCCTGGTCGACACCGCCGAGATCTACGGGCCGTACCGGAACGAGGAGCTGGTGGGCCGGGCCATCGTGGACCGGCGCGACCAGGTGGTGCTGGCCACCAAATTCGGCCTGGTCTCCCACGCCGGCGGTGGTCCCGGCACCCTCGACAGCTCGCCGGCCAACGTCCGGACCGCCCTCGAGGGCTCGCTTCGGAGGCTCGGTGTCGACCACGTCGACCTCTACTACCAGCACCGGGTCGACCCGAAGGTGCCCATCGAGGACACCGTGGGCGCGCTCGCCGATTTGGTCGCCGACGGGAAGGTCCGCCACATCGGCCTGTCGGAGGCGGGCCCGGACACCATCCGCCGGGCCCATGCCGTCCACCCGGTCACCGCGCTCCAGACGGAGTACTCGCTGTGGACGCGGGATCCCGAGGCCCGGGCGCTCCCCGTCCTGCGGGAGTTGGGTATCGGGCTGGTGGCCTACTCCCCGCTCGGCCGCGGCATGCTCACCGGAACGGTGCACTCGACGGACGACCTGGCCGATTCCGACTTCCGACGGTCGAACCCCCGCTTCGCGGAGCAGAACTTCGAGCACAACCTGGCCAGCGCCGAGGAGGTCCGGTCCATCGCCGAGGAGGTCGGGTGCACGTCGGCCCAGGTCTCCCTGGCCTGGCTGCTCACCCGGGACGACCACCTCGCGCCCATCCCCGGTACCAAGCGGGTGTCCCGCCTGGAGGAGAACGTCACCGCCGACGACATCGACCTCACCGCCGACCAGCTGTCCCGCCTCGACGCCATCACTCCGGCGGCCGGCGACCACCACAGCGAGGAGCAGATGCGGCTCATCGAGCGCTGACGGTGTTGACGGGGGGCAGGGGTCGACCGGGTGCCGCCGCGTCGATCGTGCGCCATCCGGAGGTCCGGAGCCCCGTGCGCGGCGGCGACCCGCCGGTCCTTCCGTCGGGATGCGCCGATCGGCCACCGGACGAGGACACCGCGAGCCGGCGACCCGAGCCCTGCCGGCCCGCCGGTCAGGCCCCGCCGTAGAACCGGTACCCGATCGGACAGTCGCCGGTCCCGCTGGTGGTCCCCGTGAACATCCACCACCGTTCGGTGAGCTGACGGGCACACTCGTCCGGGAACATCGCCCCGCCGAGGGTGGTGTCGGCGAGTCCCCGAACCTGACCGCCGGTAGCAGTGAACGAGACCCCGGATCCCTCCCGCGTCGAGAGGGCGCACAGACGGTACGGCGCCTCCACCCGTCCCATGCTCCCGGTGAGCCGGCCCGAGCACCGTTCCGGCACCCCCCGAAGGCGTCCCGGGGTGCGGCGGCGAGGTCCGGCAACGCCGCCTGCGCCTGGGCACCGGCGTTCGACCCCCAGGCGACCGACGCGGGGACGGAGAAGTCGGAGGTCCACACGGAGGCGGCGACGGTGATCACGACCACCGCCGGCGCCGATGCCGTGGAGTCCGTGACGATCCAGATGGCGACGCCGGCGACGGCGGCGACCCCGAGGACGATCGACGCGGGGACCACCAGTGATCCGCCGGGGTCGGGCAGGAACCACCCGAGGGAGCCGAGGATGGCGGCGGTCACCAGCAGGAGGGTGGCGGTCACCACCCGTGGGAGAGGCGGGCGGCCGCTGTCCGACGACGCCTCGCCATCGGTCGGAACCACCACCCGGCCAGCGGAGGGCGGCCGGCGCCACGGGGACGCCCCCACTGGGGAACACCGGAGCGGCGTCCGATCGCCACCGGGGAGCTCACCGACCGGCCGATCGGCACCACCGTCCGCACACCGTCCGCCCCGCCGTTCCGGTGTCGCGGGGGCAACCCGGCGAGATGCCCGTACGATGCAGCGGTGGACGTGAGCGACCGGGATCGACGAGGGAAGCAGTGCCGGGCTCCGTGAGGTCGACCGCGGCTTCCCTCCCGGTGGGACACCGGGGACCCCCGACCGTGCACGATGGACACCGGAAGGGGGAGGTCCGGCCGTGAGCAACACCCAGCATTCGCCCACCCTCGTTGCCGCCAGGCACGACCTTGCGGCCTCCGCGGCCGAGCGCCGCGAGATCGGGCGCCAGGCCCGGGTGCTGGCGCCCCGGAGTGAACTGGGCGAATGGGACGAGCGGAACCGCGGTCACGACCCGGTCGACCGGATCCTGACCCAGAACGAGATCCGGCTCCCCGAGCTCGCCCCACTCCGGCACCAGCGCATGTCGCGCTCCCCGTGGAACTTCTACCGCGGCGCTGCCACCGTCATGGCGGCCGATCTCGCCTCCCGGCCCCACAGCCGGATCGAGGTCCAGCTCTGCGGGGACGCGCACGTCCTGAACTTCGGGCTCTGGGCCACCCCGGAGCGCAACCTCAACTTCGACCTGCGTGATTTCGACGAGACCCTGCCCGGGCCGTTCGAGTGGGACGTGGCCCGCCTCGCCGCGAGCTTGGTGGTGGCCGCCCGGGAGAACGGCGTGAAGCAGAGCAAGTCGGACGCCGCGGTCACTGCGGCGGTCGACGCCTACCGCAACCGGATGCGGTACTACGCCACCTCGCCGCTGCTCGACATCTGGTACGAAGGCACCCGGTTCGACCAGTTCATCGACTACTTCGAACATGCCGACCGGGGCCAGGTGAAGGTGCAGTTCGAGAAGGGCAAGGAGACCCGGACGAGCCGCGGGGCCTTCGCCAAGCTCACCACGGAACGGCGCGGGCGGGCGCGGATCACCCCGCAACCCCCGCTCCGGGTGACGCTCGACGACACCGAGCAGGGTGACGTCGTCGAAGGACTGCTCGGCAGCTATCGCCTCACACTCCAGGAGGACCGTCGCAGGTTGTTCGACCGCTTCATCCCGGTGGACATCGTCCGCCAGGTGGTGGGGGTCGGCAGTGTGGGCATGGTGGTGTACCTCGTCCTGCTCGAGGGGAGCGCGACGGGCGATCCGCTCTTCCTGCAGTGCAAGCAGGCCGGGGCATCGGTCTACGAATCCTTCACGTATGCCAGCGAACACGACCATCACGGCGCCCGGGTCATCGCCGGCAAGCGGATGGTGCAGAGCGCGACCGACATCTTCGTCGGCTGGGGGTCACTGGGCGAACGCGAGTTCTACGTCCGCCAGTTCCGTGACATGAAGCTCATCCCCACGACCAACCTGATCGCACCGGTGCTGGTCGAATTCGGCATTGCCTGCGGCAATACCCTGGCCAGGGCCCACGCCCGCTCCGGCGATCCCGTGGCCATCGACGCCTACATGGGGAAGAGCGACGGATTCACCAAGGCCATGCGGACCTTCGCCCGCCGCTACGCCGACCAGAACGAACGCGACCATGCCGCCCTGGTCGCCGCCATCCGGCGGGGCAAGGTGGAGAGCATCCTGGACTGAGGCCCGTCCGCCTCCGACCCCCGGGGGGCTGCGGTGCGAACGTCGGGGGTCGGGGCAGCCGGAGCCGTGGCACTCAGGCGGCGCGCTCCAGGAGTTCGTCGAGGATCCGTGTGCGTCGTGCCCGGTTCCCGGACGTCCTGCACCAACCGGAGAGCCGTTCGATCATCGACATCGGCGCAGGCCGGGAACCGGCGGTGGGAGTCCGCTCGCGCCGGGCCGCCGCCACGACGTCCCGCAGGAGACGGGCATGGTCCTCGTGGTACGCCCACACGACGGGTGCGCCGAACTCCGTGCGAAGCCACCGCTCCTGTCGGAACCACGGATCGACCGGCCCTCCCCACGCCTCGGTGCTGTTCCCCTGCTCGCGGCGATCGGCACACGACGGGCACGAGAGGTCCCGATGCGGCGGGTCACCTCCGAGGCACACCAGGGCCGGCGCCCCGCAGCGGGGACAGGCGACCTGCACCTCCGTCCCAGGTGCTCCAGGGAGCTGCCCCCGTCGCGGAACCGGTCGCCGTCACGCACCGCCCTCCGCCTGTCATCTGCCCCTGCGTCGCACGCCTGGATCGACCACACGTTGTCGATGGCGGTGCCTCGGTACCGGCGGTCGATGACACCCCTGGTCGGTTCGCAGGTCACCACGTCGGTGGCCGGAACCTGGTGGGCCCGGGCATGATGGGAGCGGACAGGAGGACACGATGTCACGAGTGCTGGTTCGCAACTTCTCACTCTCGCTCGACGGGTACGCCGCCGGGCTCCACCAGGATCTCGACCATCCGCTCGGAATCGGGGGCACCCAGCTCCATGAGTGGGTGTTCGCCACCCGCAGCGGCCGCGCGATGATCGGCGGCGAGGGCGGGAGTGAGGGACTCGACGACGCCTTCTTCTCGAATCGGGGCTCCGGTGTGGGCGCCACCATCATGGGTCGGAACATGTTCGGCCCGGTACGTGGACCGTGGGGCGAGCGCGAGTGGACCGGCTGGTGGGGCGACGAGCCCCCGTTCCGTCACCCGGTCTTCGTGCTCACCAACCACCCGCGTCCCCCGATCGAGATGGACGGGGGGACGACCTTCCATTTCGTCGACAGTGGGATCGACGCCGCGCTCCGTGCAGCCGTCGAAGCCGCCGGTGGCCAGGATGTGCTCGTCGGGGGAGGTGCAGCCACCGTCAGGCAGTACCTTCGTGCGTCGCTCATCGATGAACTGCATCTCGTGATCGTTCCGGTCCTGCTGGGGAGCGGCGAACGACTCTTCGAGGATCTCGGCCCCAGCACGGGTGGCTATCGCTGCGTCGAGCACGTCTGCTCGCCGGCCGTCACCCACGTCCGCATCGCACGGAACCGTCCGGATCTCGCCGACGGAGCGTGACGTCGAGGGAGCCGACACCGTCGATCAGGCGGCTCCGATGGTGCCTGAACCCCGTCCCTCCCTACCCGGTGCGGGTCGGCCATGCCCGGAGATCGCCGCCGGGACGGTCGTGGCCGGAGGCACGGGGGGCGTTGCGGGTGGACGACCTCACTCAGGTGGACCGGAACCGCCACTGTGTCGCTCCGCCGGGCGCCACGGTCTGAAGGGCCGTCGCTCGATCGGGGGTCAGCCGATAGACGACCCATGGAGGCCGACCGGCGGACGGTGCGCTGAACTCCGCAGTCAGTGCGCGCCCGGATTCGTCGACCCGCGCCGGCCACCCCGCTTCGTTCCATCGCTCGGCCATGGAGGCCACGGTGTCGGCGTCCCGGACCCGTTCGGCGCTGCCTTCCACCACGAGGTCGAACCCGTGCGTCGCGAGGCTCAACGTGCACCGGGGATCACGGGCCAGATTCCTTCCCTTCCGGGTGTGCTCTCCGGTCTCGAACCAGAACGCGTCCTCGACCCACAAGGCTCCGACGCCGGTGACGTGGGGGCTGCCGTCCAGGTTGATGGTCGCCAACCACGAGGTGTGCCGGTCGGGTCCGCCCGTGCCCGGGGCCTGGGACACACCCTCCGCGAGGCGGCCCGCGATGTCGCCCCAGTCGACCAGTGGAAGATCGTAGAGATCCGCGAGGTTCCTGGCGGCGACGGGGGTCCTGGGTGACGAGGGTTGGAAGGTCATGGTTCCCGCCATTGTGCCCCCATCCGCCCGATGCATGCCCGACCGACCGATGCGGCGCGGGTCCCTCCACCATCGCCTGCGGGGAAGGAGGCCGGCTCGAGCGGCACCGTGCCGTTGCACCGGTCTTCCAGACCGCGCGTTGATCCGGCACGTCGATCGACCACCACCCCGCATCGCCGGCGATCGGGATGCGGTGTCCGGGATGGCGCGTTCGGATGGCACCACGACGGGGGAGGTGGATGCTAAGTATGAGGCGTGAAATCGCATGAACCGTCTCGGCGGGGGACCCCGTCCATTCGCATCCGTTGGCGTCACCTCATGGCGATCGGCGTCGTCGGCGTTCTCCTGAGCGCCTGCAGCTCGAGTACCCCCGTATCCACCGCACCGGCCTCGCCCACCGCGGCCCAGAAGGCGGCGGTGTCGAACGGGGCCTCCCTCGCACGGACGGATCCGAGCGGGACAGAGTGGTTGTGCCGACCGGGACTGTCCGGCAATCCCTGCCTCTTCGACCAGACCGCACAGGTGATCGACTCGGAGGGGTCCACGTCGGTCCAGCACCCGTTGCCGGGGAAGAACGCTCCGATCGACTGCTTCTACCTCTATCCGACGGTCTCCACCGAACAGACCCTCCAGGCCAACCTGACCGTCCAGAAGGCGGAGACGGTCGCCACGATCGCCCAGGCGTCGCGGTTCTCGGGCCTCTGCAACGTCTACGCCCCGGTGTACCCGCAGGTCACCGTCTACGGGCTCGAGCACCCACCGTCGAACCCGCAACCGCTTCTCGCCTCCGCCTACGCCGTCGTCCAGAAGGCGTGGCAGGACTATCTCGCCAACTACAACCACGGACGCGGCGTGGTGATCATCGGGCACTCGCAAGGGTCGGCCATGGCCATCAACCTGCTCCAGACCCAGGTCGATCCGGACCCCGCCGAATTGAAGCTGCTGGTGTCGGCCATCATCCCCGGTGGCAATGCAGTGGTTCCGGTGGGTGGCACCGTGGGAGGGAGCTTCCAGCACATCCCCATCTGCACCACGGCCACCCAGCTGCACTGTGTCATCGCCTACTCCAGCTTCGAGACCACGCCCACGGAGTCCAGTCTGTTCGGGATCCCCGGCAAGGGGGTGAGCCTGCTCAACGTCACGCCGCAACCGACCTCCGGGATGCAGGTCGTCTGCGTCGATCCCTCCGTCCTCTCGGCACCAGCAGGTGGTCCGAGTGGCGTCGCGCAGCCCTACTTCCTGACGGCGGGGACCAATCCGCAGTTTCCGCCGTCGGCCACCAAGGATCCGACGGCACCCTGGTTCGCAGAGCCCGGTCTCTACAGCACCGGGTGCCAGTATCAGAACGGCACCAGCTGGCTGGCGGTGGCAGGGCCGATCACCCCCGGTGACACGCGACCGCTGCTCGAAGAGACACTCGGACCCGCTTGGGGCCTCCACCTCGATGACATCAACCTCTTCTTGGGGAACCTGGTGGCGGTGGTCCGATCCCAGTCGGCGGCCTACCAGAAGTAGCCCGGTTGCCAGGGTGACCGTGATCACCCGTCACGGCTGCAGGTTGCGTCACGCGCCCGGCGGTCGGTGTCACCCTCCCGCGTCAACGCTCGACCTCGACGTCGACGTCGACTATTCCACAGGCGCAGATCGGGGGGCCGCCCGGTGGGGCGAGGGGTCCGACCGCCTCCTCGGCATGTTGCTCCGTATCGAACTCAACGATGCAGATGCCCGTGCCCGTCCCGTCGTTCATCCACATCCCCGTCTCGAATCCGGGAAGGTCTCCACCGCGGGAATCACCAACTCGCGGCGACCCGAGTGCCGGTGCCCACGATCTGCTTCCGGGTCGATCGTCACGTGTCTCACGACCGCATACCGCATCGGACATCGCCTCCGGCGTGGGCCCTGGTGCCAATGATGGCATTCGGATGCTGTGCGCACGTGATGGCGGCGACACTCGGCCGGACGCCCGCCCCGACCAACGATCAGGGCTCCTCCGGTTCACGACGGAGCGATCACAGGTCACATTCCAGGCACTTCGGATTTCAGCGGGGTCGAGTGACAGGATCCTCGGGCGCGTAGCGGGGGTCCACCAGTCTTTGGTTGTTCAACGACCGAAGATGGAGGACCCCCGTGGAGACTGACCCTATGCGCGTGCTGGAGTGGATGATCGGACTTCCGGCGATCAGGTTCCTCGGCAGCGAGGACGGGTCTCGTGGTGAGGCCAGGATCCTCATCGAGACGATCGCCACGGTCACGGGCTGTCCGGCCTGCGGGACGATAGCCAAGATGAAGGCGCGTGACGAGGTCGAGTTCGTCGACCTGTCGGTCTTCGGGCGGTGTGCCCGCCTGGTCTGGAGGAAGCGCCGGTGGATGTGTCCCGATGACGACTGTGCGATGGGCTCGTGGACCGAGGTGGACGACCGCATCGCTGCACCCCGCCAGGTGCTCACCGCCCGAGCAGCCCGGTGGGCCACGATCCAGGTCGGCAAGAGTGCGAGGAGCGTGAACGAGGTGGCCAATGAGCTCGGTTGCGATTGGCACACCGTCAACGACACCGTCGTGAGCTACGGCGAGGCACTGCTCGAGGCCGACGTCGACCGGTTCGACAAGGTCACTGCCCTCGGCCTCGACGAGGTGCTCATGGTGCGGATCGGCCCCTTCCGGCGCCAGGAGTACTCCACCCAGATCGTCGACGTCCGTGTCGGCCAGTTGCTGGACGTCGTCCCTGGTCGCAGCAGTATCGAGCCGATGGCCTGGCTGGCTTCCCGGGGGCAGGAGTTCCGGGACGCCATCGAGTTCGGCACCCTCGATCTCTCCGGCCCCTACCGCAAGGTCTTCGAGTCGATGACGCCCCAGGCCACCTTGGTGGCCGATCCATTTCACGTGTGCAAGCTCGCCAACACCAAGCTCGACGAGTGCCGGCGACGGGTCCAGAACGAGACGCTCGGACACCGGGGCCAGAAGTCCGATCCCCTCTACCGGTGCCGCCGACTGCTCACCAAGGCGATGGAGCGTCTCGACGACAAGGGCCACGAGAAGCTGATGGGGCTGCTCCGGGCTGGCGACCCACGAGGGGAAGTGGCCACGTGCTGGCAAGCAAAGGAGGCCGTTCGGGAGCTCTACGCCCACGCCGACGCCGAGGTGGCCCTCGAGTGGGTGACCGAACTCGGCCGGGTCCTCCAGGACAGCGACTACCCGATCGAGGCCCGCTCACTCGGCCGAACGCTCCTCCGGTGGAAGAAGGAGATCGCCGCCTGGCACATCGCCCACGTCACGAACGGACCCACCGAAGCCGTCAACAACTTGATCAAGCGGGTCAAGCGTGCCGCCTTCGGGTTCACGTCGTTCCGGAACTACCGGATCCGTTCACTGCTCTACGCCGGGAAGCCCAACTGGACCCCCGCTACGCGCCCGCGGATCCTGTCACTCGACCCCGCTGAAATCCGAAGTGCCCGATATTCACCGGCGGACTCCTCGATCAGCATGGAAGCTGCGAACACGCTGGACCCCTTCGCCATGTAGCCGGCTTTCCCGGCCTCGGACTACTACGGGTCCTCCGTCCCATCCCGACGGCA
>Ga0181519_10000614_pt1 | contig 32531 bp, 23 predicted proteins | sample PEATcosm2014_Bin_26_FD_121102 | JGI IMG/M metagenome (GOLD analysis project Ga0181519, IMG submission 121102) | Peatland microbial communities from MTU Mesocosm Facility, Houghton, MI, USA - PEATcosm2014_Bin02_10_metaG | ecosystem: Environmental > Terrestrial > Soil > Wetlands > Peat | place...
CGCAATACACCACGGCGGCGCTGGCACGCCTGCGCGCCGTGCTGCCGCAAACGGCGCAGTTGTCGTTCCCCTTCAGCGCCCTCGAGATCGTGACGATGGGGCGTCTGCCCTTCCCCAGATCGCGCGGACGTGGCAACGCCGGCAAGCCCACGAAGAGCGACACGGAGATCGCAACGCTCTCGCTGGCGCACGCTGGCGCACTGTCGTTGCTGCATCGTGACGTGATGACCCTGTCGGGCGGCGAGTGGGCGCGCGTGCAGTTCGCCCGGGTGCTGGCGCAACTCTGGCCGGACGACGATGCGCCAGCGCCATCGGTGCCGCGTTATCTGCTGCTCGACGAGCCGACGGCGGCGCTCGACCTCGCCCATCAGCATCATCTGCTCTCGCTCACGCGCGACCTTGCCAGAACGTGGGGATTTGGCGCGATGGCCATCGTGCACGACATCAACCTCGCGGCGCGTCATGCCGACCGCATGGCGCTGCTCGCCAACGGACGCATTCTCGCCACTGGGACACCGCACGAAGTGATGCGCGCCGACCTCATCGAGACGACGCTCGGTCTGCCAGTCCATGTGATTACGCCGGAGTCTTCGCCGGGCGATGCACCGCGTGCAAGCGCCTCGGCGCGGGTGCCTTTCGCGCTACCCGCCTGAGCGAGGCGACGAGAGACCACGCGACGCGGCGTTCGCTTCGGCGTTAGCGGCGTTAGCGGCGTCTCGTGCGTTCACCATCGCATCGTCACATCGTCAAATCGTGTACCGGTCATCTCACGACGCGGGTACACCGTCCCTCGCAAGATTGGCGCGTGCGCACAGCACGGCGGCCAGATCCCATAACGCGTAACCCACGCTCTTGAAAAGCACCGGCCCGCTCGAGCGGAAACGATCGGGCGTGATGATCGCGTCGAGAAGCGGCGCAGCACGGCCCCAGTCGATGGCGGCATGCAGCAGATCGCCGGCTTCGTGCTTGACCTCCCAGGTGTCGACGACGAGAGTGCCGCGCACGGCCGCATCGCGGCACAACTGCGGCGGCAGTTCGCGCATGTCGGGGCGGAACGCGCCGACGCCCGCGACGAAGATGTCATCTCGCCAGCGATGCACGTCGCTATCCGGCAGCACCGGCTCGCTGCTGGTGGTCGCGGTAATCACGATGCTCACGGTGCTCAGCACCGGTTCGATGGCGTCGACCACGGTCGCTTCCACCCCAAGCGTTGCGGCGTGATCCGCGAGGGCATGCGCGCGCTCCGGGCTGCGCGAGAAGATCATGAAGTGACGCGTGCCCATCCCGGCGGCAAATGCCTCGAGATGCGCCCTCGCCTGCACACCGGCGCCCACAATCAGCACGGGGCCCTTCGGGCGCGGCGCGAATTTCCGGGCGGCGAACAGCGTCACGGCGGCGGTGCGACGACCGGTAATGGTCGGCCCGTCGAGCAACATCAGGCGCTCGCCCGTGTGCGGATCGAACACCATCACCTCGCCGATGATGGATGGTTTACCCGCACGGCAATTCTCGGGATGAACCGTGATGTGCTTGGTCATCGCCACGTCGCGATTGGCAGCAGGCATCACCAGCAGCACGCCGCCACGGCGGCCGCGTTCAGGTTCGGTCAGGGGGAAGTGCAGACGCTCAGGCGCACGCGCGGTACCCGAGCGCATCTCCATGAGCATGGCCTCGATACCGTCGGCTAACTGAGGATAAGGCAGCAACTGCGCGGTTTGACGCGCGTCCAGCGTGATCATCGATATGTCTCCGCTCAGGGGCGTGCGCCTCCGGCGGCAGGGTTCACACTCTTCGCCGCGACATCGCGTCACGCATTGCCAAGTCTGATTTCAGTGTAGCGCGCATCGCGTGAACGCGTCTGCCACATCAAAAATTATTCCGTGCAAATCGTGACCTACCACGTCGACCACTTCAATCGCGTCGAGCGCACATGCGCTCAGCGACTCGCATTGCGCATGCGCTTGCCGTCGTTCACTGTCGCACCGCGTACCTCGAAGCGCACGCTGTCGCGAACGGCGCCGGCCGCATCGACGAGTTCGAGCGTGTGACGCCCGGGCCACGGCAGCCACCCCACACGCGCACCACCCGCGAGAGGCTTACCGTCGAGTCGCCACGCAGCCCCCTTGGGCCATGCAGCGGCCACCTGAAACCACAGTCGCTGGTTCGCCGGCGGAATGTCCGGGTCCAGCGCGACGATGGTGCCTTCGGCAGGCCCGGCAATCCGCCAGAGCGGCCCGCTGGGCGCTTTCGTCGCGAGCGCCGAAAGCGCAATCGTGCTTTGCGACGTGCCCGGAAGAAACCACTCCTCGCGTGTGGGTTCCACATGCTCTGCGTACTGCACTGCGACATGCTCGACGCCCGGCGGTGGCGATGGCGGCAGGCTCGCCGTGCGACGATGCAGATAGTCCATCACGCGATGCCAGATCGGTGCGGCCCCCGATACGCCGGAGACATCCCACATCGGCGCGCCATCGGCATTGCCGACCCAGACACCGACCGTGTAGCGCCGCGAATATCCGACGGCCCAGTTGTCGCGCATGTCCTTGCTGGTGCCGGTCTTCACTGCCGTCCAGTAGCGCGTGGAAAGCGGGCTATCGAGGCCGAACGTGCGGGTGCGTGCCTGCCGATCGGCGATCATGTCCGACACGATGAAACTCACCTGCGGCGAGAAGACTGCCTTCCGGGTGTCGACGCGAACACTTCCCTTCGTTTTGTCCGTGCCGCGCGAGCGCACCGTCTCCGGCATGCGTTCGTTCACGCCGCTGGCGGTCCCGCCGTTGGCCAGCGCGCGATAAGCATTCGTCAGCGAAAGCAGCGTAACGTCGGCGCTGCCGAGCGCGAGGCTGTAACCGTAGTAGTCGCCGCTTTGCGTAAGCGGCAGGCCGAGGGCGACGAGCGTCTGAGCGAACCGGCGCGGTGTCACCATTACAAGCGTGCGCACGGCGGGCACGTTGAGCGACGAGCCCAGCGCAGTTCGCGCACTGACCCATCCTTTGAAATGACGATCGTAGTTCTGCGGAATGTACAGACCACCGCCCGTGGGCAGATCGATGGGCGAATCGTCGAGGAGCGACGCCGCCGTCAGACGCTGCTCGGCAATTGCCTGGGCGTAGAGAAACGGTTTGAGTGTCGAGCCGGCCTGCCGCAACGACGTCACACCGTCCACCTGTGCGGCGGACGACAAGGCCCCGGACGATCCCACCCACGCTAGAATGTCACCGCTTGCGTTATCGATGACGACGATCGCCCCGTCCTGCACGTTCCGCGAACGTCCTGGCGTGCCCAGTTCGCGCAAGGTCTGTTGCAACGTGGTGACGGCCATGCGCTGGAGGTTGGCGTCCAGCGTGCTGACGATGCGTGTGCCCGCCGGCGGACGCGGTGAACCGCTCGCGCTGAAAACACGACGCGCGAAGTGCGGCGCGAGGTTGACGGCATCGCGTGTCGTCATCACGCTGGCCGGTCGCGAAAACACGAGTTGCGCGTAGCCGTCGAGACCGTTGCAGTCAGCGGCCTGCCCCATGTCGCGCAGAATGCCGCAGGCTCGCTGCGCCACTCTTGGGGCCGCAGCATTCGGTGCCCGCAGCAGCGCGACAGCCAGTGCCGCCTCGCGAGCATCGAGCCCGATGGGCAGCTTGCCGAAGAGCGTTTGCGAGACGGCCGAGATCCCGACGAGTTCGCCGCGGAACGGCACGAGGTTCAGATACGCTTCGAGAATCTGATCTTTGCGCCAGCGCTGCTCGAGCCATACCGCCGTTGCGGCCTGACCGATCTTCTGTGTGACGGAGCGATTGCGCGCGCTCGGACGCAGATCGTCGTCGAGCAGCCCCGCCAACTGCATCGTCAGCGTGGAGGCGCCGCGCGTGCGCGAGTGCCAGAGGTTGCCCCATGCGGCCGCCGCCACGCCCCGCCAGTCGACGCCGCTGTGTTCGTAAAAACGCTTGTCTTCCGAGACGATCAGCGCCTGACGAAAGGCCGGCGACACCTCGGCGAGCGTGACCCAGTCGCCGCGTTGCGCCTGCATGTCGGCCCGCAAACGTTGCAACGGTTCGCCGCGACGATCCAGCAGAATCCAGTCCGACGCGCGCCAGTCCTGCCGCACCTCGTCAAACGACGGCACCGCCTGCGCAGGCACCGACGCCTGCAACAACCCAAGCGCCAACGCGACGCTCAGCACGACGTGGCGCGCACCGCCCCAACCGCGAAACTCAAGCACCGCGCACATGCTCCTCGCCCTCTTGAGGCAGTCGCGGCGCGCGCACTGCCATGATGCCGGCGGTCAGCAGCAACTGCGCGAGCCCGTAGAGAATCCAGATGGCGTACTCCTGCGCCGGGATCGTGCCGACGAAGCGCGTGGTGCCGATGAGGGCGTCCGAGATCGTAAAGAGCAGCGCGCCGACGGCAGCCCATTCTCCGCGCAGGTCGGCCAGCAGCGCCGCCGATGCCATCATCGCCAGCACGATCACGTAGCAGGCGACCGGCGCCTTGAGTTCGCCCATGCCGGGCCAATACATCACGTAGGCGAGCGCCGCCGCCGCCCACACCAGCACGATGGCGACGCGATGCCAGCCCGGCGCGTGCGCCCACGGGCGCCGCAACCGCCAGAACAGCGCGAAGTACGCGAGGTGAGCCAGCAGGAAGGCGCCGAGTCCCAGCACGAAACCAAGCGCTAACGTTGGCAACGCGAGCAGCACATCGCCCGCCGCAGAGAAGATCAGGGCCGCACACAACCACACCCGCTCGCGCGGCACCCGGTGATACAACGCTGCGAACAGCAGCAGCGCACACAACAGCACCTTCGCGACCGCCTGATCGGCATATGGCGCCCCGCGCAACGCCAGCGCATACGCCGCGCCGGCAACGGCCGCCAGCCACCAGAAGCGACGCGCCTCGCGCGGCAGCGCCGCCGCCGGGGCAAAGAAGTTCGACGTCATGTCGGTTCGACTCCCGTTCCTCATGGCTTCGCCGGAACCACTTGCACGGGCGCGTTCGGCGTCTCGCCATACATCGCAGGCTCGTACATCGCTTCGACGCGCGTCGGCGGCGTTGCGAACTTGCCGACGTTGTTCAGACGCACCGTGTACTCGATCCGATGCTGCCCCTTCGGCAAGTAGTCGTAATACGCGCGATAGGCGTCCTGGGCGCGTTCTTCAAACGCCGGCATGGCGCCTTCGCTCTTCTCTCCTTGCGTGGCAATGGCCGAATCGCGCCCGAGGCCACCGCCGAGCACCGTCGCCCCGCCCGGCAGCGGATCGCTCACCACGACCCAGCGCATGTCGGCCTGCGCGTCGATATCGAGACGCACACGCAACACCGCGCCGCGCACGAAGCTCTCGCCCGAACGATCCGCAGCATCTTGCACCTGAACGCTGCGCGTAACACGGTAGCCCGCCGAGAACGGCGCCTTGAGCGGCACTGCGGCCAGACTCTGGATGGTCGCCCACGGCTTGCCCACGCCGGTCTGTTCGAGACGCAACACATCGCGCGCGCTGTCCGTACCGGCAGCGGCGCGGCTCAGCCATGGCAGCGAGACAGCGGGCGGCACGGTGCCGGCCTTGAGCTTGTCCCAGTCGACGGTCTGCACGGCACCGCTCGTCTGGTTGTCGCGCTGCCATTGAATGGCGGTTTGCCCCGTTGGCGTGTCGCGCTCGAATCGTGCCGAGAAGCGATCCACCGCCAGCCCGCCCCACACGTTGGCGGTGGTCGTCGACCAGGCGCCACGCGATTGCAGACCCAGCAGTCCGATCACCAGACGCGGCATCTCGTCCTTCCACGCAGGGTTCGCATTCATCAGCAACGCCAGGCGCGCGGCGTTGGTCTCGGGGCCGACCATCAGCCACCAAAGCCCATCGCTGCCCTGCGTCGAGAAGCCCACCCGCGTGCCCTGATACGACAGACGCGCACGCAGGATCTGCTCGGCCTGCGCCAGACGCTCGGCACGCTGCGGCGCGTCGGGCAAGCGTTGCAGGATCGCGTACCAGTCGATGACCGCCGATGTCGGCCAATCGTTCGGCGCGATGGTGAGCGAACTGAGCATGCGCGCATTTGCCCGCCCATACCGGGACAGCGCCTCGATCGCCGTGAGCTTGCGCAACGTCAGGTCGTCACGCGGCGCCCAGAAGCGGCGCGTGAGACGCCCTTCGACGAACGCCGTCAGACCGTCCTCCATGCGGGCCAGCGCGTCGTCCGGCAGGACGTAAGCCGGGTCAAGCGCCTTCGCTTCGTTGCTCACGGCCAGCAGATAAGCGGTGAGCGTATCGCTGCCCTGATTGGCAAAGCCCTCCTGCGGCGGGAAGTAACTCGCCAGACCGTCTTCGTCGAGATACGACGGCAGCATGCCCGTCACCCGCTTCCACTGCGCAACATCACGCAAGCCAAGCGCCTTCGACGCCTGCTGTTCCAGACACGCATACGGATACAGCTCGAACCAGCGCTTCACGCCCGGCAATCCCTGCGACAAACGCGGTTGCATGCTGATGCGAACCTCGCCGCGCAGCTTGCCGGTGCTGTCGGCCACCGCACCCGCAGGCGGTGCCATCGGCAACGTCAGACTACCTTCCACCTGCGTGAGCACCGACTGCTGAACGCTCGCAGGCAGCGATGGCTGGATGTCCTGCCCCACCTTGATGGTGTCGCTCGCGGCAGGTGCACCGCCAGCCGCCGGGGCCTGCGCACTGACCTCCCACAACAACCGTTGGGCACGCGTGTCGGCCAGACCGGCGGGCGCCGTCACTTCCCACGCCACTTCGCGCGATTCACCGGCCGGCACATCCACGCGTTGCGGCGCCAGCGTCATCTGCGTCGCACGTGCGCTCAACTGCACCTGCATGGCGTGTTGCGTCGTATTGCGCACGGTGAACTGGGCACGATAGTTATCGCCCTCACGTACCAGCGGCGGCAATCCCGAGATCAGTTGCAGGTCCTGTGTGGTGCGGATGGTCGCCGTCCCGGTGCCGAACCAGCCGAGCGCCTGCGCGCCGGGCCTGCCGTCATCGGCAACCGCCACGATGCGGAAGCTGGACAGCGCGTCATTGAGCGGTACGTCCACACTCGCCTCGCCCTTGTCGTCGAGCACGACACGCGGTTGCCAGAGCAATAGCGTGTCGAACAGCTCGCGCGTCGGGCTCTTGCCCCCGCCACCGCCCGCCGGCACCGCCTTTCGGCCGTAGTGCCGGCGCCCGATGATTTCCATTTGCGCCGTGGCCGTCGTCACGCTGTAGCTGCGGCGCTGCCACATGGCGTCGAGCAGATTCCAGCTCGTGTTCGGCGCCAGTTCGAGCAGTGCCTCGTCGACAGCAGCAACGGCCACTTCCGAGCCAGCCGCAACCGGCTTGCCATCCGGCTGCGTGACCTTGATTCGCACCTTGGCATGGCCTCGCACCGGATACGTCGCCGCATCGGGCTTGACCTCCACGCCCAGACGCTGCCCCGCCGTACCCACACGCAGTTCGGTCAATCCGAAGCGATAGGCCGGCTTGCCCAGATCCACCAGCCCCGTCGGCGCCTGGTACTCCCGGCCCTCGTACCAGAAGGCGCGGAACCACTCCATCGGCTGCTTCCAGCCCCACTGGAAGAATGAGTACCAGGGCACCTCGTGGATGCGACCGCGCACCGCCAACACCGACACGTAGACGTTCGGTCCCCAGGACGGATCGACCTTGAGCGACACATTCGGGTCCTTGCCCGAGATCTCCATCGTGCGTGTCTCGATCACGCCTTCTCGCTCGATGGCCACCAGCGCCGTGGCCGAGCGGAACGGCATGCGCACCTGCAACTTGGCCGTCTCGCCCGGTTCATAGGCACGACGCTCCGGCAGCACGTCCATGCGGTCGGTGTTATCACCGCCGAACCAGACCTCACCGCGTCCCGTCACCCATACGCTGGTCGTCGAGGTGCTGAGATTGCCCTTGTCGTCCTTCGCCTGGGCAACGAGCGTGATTTCGCCCGGCTGCGAGAGCGACACGTCGCACGACAGCAGACCGCGCTCGTCCGTCTTGCCGCTGCACACGTTTCCAAGGTCCTTGACCTCCGTGCGGTTGTCGTAGGCATAGAAGCCGCCCACCATCCGCTTGCGACTGCTGGTGGTCATGCGAGCCTCGGCGCGCACATCCATTGCCACGCCGGCCTTCGGCTTGCCCTGCAAGTCGAGCGCGATCGCCTTCACCGGCAGCTTGTTCGTCACAGAGACCCAGCTCTCGCTGCGCACACCGGTAATCAGATTCGCGGGCCAAAGCGTGGCGTTGCCGCGAAGGGTCTGAATCTCGCCGTTCGGGTCTGCAAAGCTCGCTTCGAGCACCAGATCGCTCGGACGGTCGACCTTCGGCAGATCCTTGAGCGTGAGACTGCCCGCGCCGTTTCGATCCAGCACCAACCGCTGCTTGTCGGCCACCAGCTTCTGATCGCTCGACCCCGAACTCTCGTCATTGCCCTGATCGTCGTCATCGGCTCCCGCCTGCGCCGACGGCGGACGATAAGGCGTAAAGCTGAAATCGTCGTAGTCGCTGAACGTCAGATCGCGCACACGCAACAACGCCGAGACACGCACCGGCAAATTACCCGCAGGACCACCCGCCACGTAATTCACCTGCACGTTGATCGGCGCTTCCGTCTTGTTGATGAGGGGCGACTTCGCCGCATCGCGCACGCCGATCGATCCGGCCAGCACGGGCAGACGGAAAGCTTCCACACGGAAATGCCCTGCGTCGATCGACGACGGGTACGCCTTCGGTCGCGAATCGGCATCCGTGTAGTCGAGCGATACCGAATACTCGCCGAGCTTCGCCCCTTGCGGGATCTGGAAGCTGTTCTCGGCCAATCGCCCGTTGCGCCACTTGATTGGCTGCGTGTAGGTTTGTCCGGACCCTTGGTGCGTGATCGTCAGTTGCGACGGCAGGCTCGCAGGCAACGCCAGTCCCTGCATGGTTTCCTGACGGATGAAGTGCTTCATCGACACCGTCTCGCCGACACGGAACAGCATGCGGTCGAAGACCGTTTGCGCACGCACGGTCGGGTTGCTGCCGCCGTCGGTCTGCACATGGAAACGCCACGGCTCGATGCCGCGGTTCCAGTCGGACGACACGAACGCCATGTCGGGATCGTTGCCCTGCGTGCGCGCGACAACAAAGTACCCCGAGCGCATCGTCTTCTCGCAGTACCGGTATCGCTCGAAAGACTTGTCGATCTTCGCCACGCCGGTCTTGTCCGTCACGGCGCTGCCGACCTCGGTACCATCGCAATCGAGCACCCGCACCTTCGCATTCGCGACCGGCTGGCCTTTGTCGAGCGTCGTCACCCATGCAACGGCGTTATCGCGCCCCATCTTGAAATGCACGCCCAGATTGGTGACGAGCACCGTGGTACGCACGTACATCGGCAATGACTTGCCAAGCAGCGCCGCCCCAAGCGACGGCGAGGCCAGTTCCACGACATAGAAGCCGGGCTTCTGGAACGGGATGCCGACCACTTCAAACGGACGCGGATCCTTCTCCTTGGGCACCGGCAAGGTCAACGCCTGCACCCCCGGCAAGCCCGAGAGCAACGACAGACTGCGCGTGTCGTAACGCGTGACCTTGTCCTCGACGAACACCGCCGCATTCGGCCCGAACGCGTCTTTCGCGGCCGGTGCGTTCAGAATCGACGGCATCTCCTGCGCAATCTGCTTGCGCGTCATCGTCGTCTCATCGAAGCGACGCACGCGCGACATCCAGTTCATGACCTCGGCATCGTCGTCCACCCGCAACTGCAAGGTGCGGCCGCTCTCGCTCGCCTTGGCGGCGTCACCCGCCATACCGGCCACACCGAGTCCGTTGATTTGCAGCGCAGGTTCTACCTTGCGTAACGTGACCGGCAGCATCGGCGGCATTCCCGGTTCGGCAAAGCGCTCCACGATGCCGAACGGTGCCGCTGCAAACTTGGCGAGCGGCGGCATCGTCGCCGTCTTCGTCTTCAACGGGAATTCGCTGGCGTTATCGAGCGCACGGCCGGTGTCGTCCGTGAATCCGTTCGGCAGCGTGATGGTCAGGTCGGCCTTCTCGGGGAACGGCGCATCGAACGTGACATCGCTCACGCTCGAAGCGCGATCCGAATCACTGAACTTCGGCGAACGTTCCGCGCCCGCGCCTTGCAGACGAATCTTCGCCGCCATGTCGCGCGCGACCGGCGCGTTGAACGTCAAACGCAGCGGGCGCAACGGCGTGCACGGTGCGTTTGCGTTCTCACGCTCGCAGGTGAAACCCGCAGTAAACGGCTCACGCACGTCATATTCGAAGCGCCGCGCCTGCTTGGTCGGCACCCCCGACGGTGTGCTGATGCCGGCGCCCCACACCAGATGCATCTTGGCCCCCGCCGCCAACGTGCGATTGCATTGCAGCATGACCACGCGCGGCGCCAGCTTTTCCAGACCGAAACGCTTGATCAGGGCTGTGCGCGTATCGCCCTCGATCCACTTCACACCAATGCGTTCGCCCACGCCTTCCGTTTCGCACCAGGCGTTCTGACGCACGCTGGCAGGCGTTGCCGCGCCGTTGAGCGTGAGGATGAAAATCTGATTTTCGTCGATGGCGCCGTATGACGGCCGGATGAACGAGACGGCCGGGCCGCCCGTGTTGAATGCGTAACGTGAGGTGCCCGTCACCGCCGTGCCCGAGACGGCGGACAACCCGCTGCGCAGCTCGACGGCGCACTTCGCGCCCGGCGGCAGGGATTGCTTGAAGTCGTAGACCCAAATTTTCGGTTCGAGCCAGTGGCCCTCACCGGTAAGTGAGGTGTCGGAACACTTCACAGACGCCGGCGCCTGGGCACGCGGATCGCCCGCCGGGACGATGGCTTCGTCGAATTTGACGACCACCTGGTCCACGCTGGCAACCTCTCCCTGCGGACTCACACTCGTGACACGTGCCGCCTGCGCGGGAGAGGTCACGAACATTCCAAGACACAGCGCCGCCCACGCCATTGGCGCGGCCAGCCAGACGCGTTGCGTTCGGCTATGCATGCCGGACTCCTCCCGAATTCTGGTGAGGCGATTCTAACCCGCGATCTTTGGCAATTCGAACCGTTGACGTTCAGATCGACAACAGAGCACGATATTTCGGAGCGCCGGCGTGGTCGGGTCGGAATTGTCTGCGTTAGGTTAGCGAAGCCGCCTATGTCACACTGGCATCTTTCCGTGTTCGCAGCGTGCGCGTCTCATGTCCATCGCCTTTCTCCACCCGAAAAAGAACGCGCTGGTCTATCTGATCAAGATCCTCAGCGGTTCGCTGATCGTCTGGTTCGGCCTGCGAGCCGCGGGCTTTCCCGAGCCTTACTGGGCGATGATCTCGCTCATCATCGTGACCGAGCCCGATCCGCTGCAAGCGCGCAGCAATTTCAAGGCGCGCTCGATCAACACGATCACCGGGGCCGTCGTGGCTTGTATTGTCTTGCTGCTCATGGGTCCGGGATTGGCGGCCATGCTCGTGGGCATCACCATCGCCACACTGGCCGCGATGCTGGTGCAGAACTATCCGGCCAACTGGCGTCTGGGTCCGGCAACGGTCGTGATTCTGATGTCGGCGGCGTTGAGCGGACAGGGACAAGGACTGCACGAAGAACTGAGCCTCGCCATGCTGCGCGTCATCGAAGTGTTGGTCGGCTCCACCGTCGCGCTGATCCAGTCGTTGATCTATGGACGCTACGTGAAGCCCTGGTTGATGCCCGCCGACTGACCCGGATGGCACTGGGGCAGGCCAACGCGCCGCACGCCCGCCACGCTTTGCATCGTTCGGGCAAAGCGGGATCAGGCCGGCAAGCCGGGCCAATCGGGACGGGGGAGCGCGAGGCGGCATGAGGCGGCATGAAGCCACATGAAGCCGCGCCCGCTCAACGCTGCGTTTGCTTGGGCACCACGTAGTGCAGCGGCAGCGCATTGCTGCGCTTGAACGCGCTCAACACGATGTTCGAGCGCACATTTTCCACGCCCGGCACCTGCATGAGCCGTTTCATCACGAACGTCGACAGGGCGTTCAGATCCGGCACGACGATGCGCAGCAGATAGTCGGCCTCGCCAACCACCGCGTGGCACTCGAGCACTTCGGGCAATAGATCTATCTGCTCCTGAAATTTCTCGATGGCGTGATCGCCGTGATGTTTCAGACGCAGTGATGTGAACGCCGTCACCGTCAAGCCCAACGCCTCGGGGCGCAGTACCACGCGATACCCCTCGATAATCCCGTCCGACTCAAGCTTTTGCAGGCGACGACCGATCTGCGACGGCGAGAGCGCCACGCGCTCCGCCAACTGGTGATGCGTTTCCCGACCGTTCCTCTGCAACTCGTTCAGAAGAGCCAAATCGAACTGATCCAGATCAAGCATGACGAATCTCCGCAACAAAGTATATTTTTATGCGAAATTTATGCAAACGACTTTCACCACAGGCGCATTATGCGCCCATTTCGCACGCGATGCGCACTACACTTTTAATCACTGTCACTGCTTGATTGAGTCGTTCGTATCATGTCCACTACCGCCATGCTCAAGGAGCAATTCGACGCCGGTCTCACGACCCGGCCCGACTTCACCATCGATCAACCCGTCGATCAGTACGGCGCGGTCGATCACGCGGTATGGCAACAACTTTACGAACGTCAAACGGCCATGCTGCCGGGCCGTGTCTGCGATGCGTTCATGGACGGCATTCGCGCCCTCGACATGGACGCGCGTCGCGTGCCTGAGTTCGCAAGGCTGAACGAAAAACTGATGGCCGCCACCGGCTGGCAAGTCGTGGCCGTGCCCGGCCTCGTGCCGGACGAAGTCTTCTTCGACCATCTCGCCAATCGCCGCTTCCCGGCGACCTGGTGGATGCGCCGTCCCGACCAACTCGATTACCTGCAAGAACCCGACTGCTTTCACGACGTGTTCGGTCACGTGCCGCTGCTCGCGAATCCGGTGTTCGCTGACTTCATGCAAGCCTACGGCGAAGCCGGCAAGGTCGCGCAATCGCTCGGAGCGCTGCCGTTGCTCGCGCGTCTGTACTGGTACACGGTCGAATTCGGTTTGATGCGTGACGGCGATGGCCTGCGCATCTACGGCGCCGGCATTGTCTCGAGCCGCGGCGAAACGGAGTTCTCGCTGACGTCGCGCGAACCGAATCGCATTGGGTTTTCGCTCGAACGGGTGCTGCGCACGCAGTACCGCATCGACACCTTCCAGCAAACGTACTTCGTGATCGACGACTTCGCTCAACTGTTCGACGCCATGCGCGCCGATCTGCCAACGCTGTTCAAGACGTTCGCGCAGCATCAGGCATTCGCGGCCAACGCCCTTCGTCCCGAAGACACGCAAATCCTGCTGCCCGCATGATGGCATGGCCCGGCTCGTTCCGGGCCGTGTCTTCCCCGCTCGCCCACAACTGCCCAGCCTTGCCCCGACTTCCGGCGCTTCGTCTCTTGCGCATTGCGCTTTCGGATACGGCACACACACACGTAGCGCCAGCCTGTGGAACAATAGCTCGAATGAACCGGCAACCCTGCCGTTTCATGGGCACTGCGCCCGGCTCAGACGGCCCGCCTCCTGACGCCGCATGCGGCCATCACTGACGCTTTGCCGGCGCCGGTGGATTCGACTCTGCCCGACTTGCATGAACGCTTTGAAAGGAATGCCATGACAACACGACTCTCATCCGAGGCACGCGCCAGCCTGACCGAAGTGCTGCCCGAGTGGCACCAGGTGATCGGACGCGACGCCATCCAGCGCAGCTTCACGTTTCACGACTTCAATGAGGCCTTCGGCTTCATGACACAGGTGGCGCTCAAGGCCGAGAAGATGAACCATCACCCGGAGTGGTTCAACGTCTACAACCGCGTGGACATCACCCTCTCGACGCATGACGCCGACGGACTGACCCAACGCGATGTCGATCTGGCGCTGGCCATCGATCAGTTCGCAGGCGATCGCGCCTCGAGCTGACCCGCCTGAGTCCCTCCGCCCCCAGTCAACGCATTCGGGGCATTTCCCTCAGCATCGGACGGTATCGCGGCCAGAACCCTCACCCCGGCCCGATCCGCACCGATGCCGCCAAACGCTCTGCCGAGCGTCTGCACTTCCTGCCGTCAGTGATACCCGGCGTGCTCAGCGCTTCGGCGCGAGCAGTGTGCCGCGGCACGCCTTGCTGCCGCAGTGGCAGGCGTATTCGCGTTTGAGTTTTGCGGTGTAGCGCGCGTCGATCACCAGACCGTAGTCGTAGAAAAGCTCTTCGCCAGCTTCGATGTCGCGCATGGCGTAGATGTAGACATGCTCACCCTCTTCACGCGCTTCGCAGTTCGGCGAGCAGGCGTGGTTGATCCAGCGTGCGTTGTTGCCGTCGACCTTGCCGTCGATGCAGCGACCGTCTTCCAGACTGAAATAGAAGGTGTGTGTTGGGTTCGCCGGATCATGAGGATGGCGGCGCAACGCCTCGCGCCACGAAATGATCTCGCCCTTGTACTCGATCACGCGATCCCCCTTCTTGAGACGCTTGACCGCGTACACCCCCTTACCGTGGACGCCGGACTTTCTGACTTCGATTCTGCGCTTGGCTGCCATCTCTATGCGACGAGGTTTCGTGGAGACAAAAAAGCGCAGTGTACAGGCACGCGGCGGTCATGTGCGTGACAAGCACCGGCGAAAAAAAACGTCACCCGGTACAGGATGACGTTTTCCCCCTCGCTAGCGCCACAGGTGCGTAACGAAGGATGCGAGAAGAACGCGAATGATGCGCTGGCGTTCAGGCCTTGCTGTACAGCTTCCAGACTTTGCGTTGCGTCGCGATGTCCGATGACTCATGCGCATTGCAGTCGAGCGGCAGGCGCGAATCGTCGTACGTCGCGTTGAAGTAATTGCAGTGGTACGCGCCTTTGCCGCGAGCCGTGACCTCGAAGTGGGTGCACGTCAGGCACATGCGCTGCGGCGGCATGTCGCCCCGCTCCTGCATCGTGAAGATCAGTTTGACGAGCGTTCGGTAGAGCTGGGCGCTTTCCTTGTCGCCGAGCGAGTCCGACGCCGAGGTCAGAAAGTTCGGCCATTGCGACGCCTTTTTGGCCGCCGTCTTGCCGCGCGCCGTCAGACGCAGGGCCAGGGCACGACCGTCGTTGGCATCACGCCGTTTCTCGACAAGCCCCTTACTTTCCAATGTGCTCACGGCCTCGCTGACCGTGGCCGATGTGAGTGCGGCATCCTCCGCAATCTCGCCCAATCGCATCGGCACGCCGCGCGTGAGCAGGAGCGTAAGAATCTCACCCTGCGTCGGCGTCAATCCAGCCATTGCCGCGCCTTCCCAGGCGTGGCTCCGTAACGCGGTTCCCATGCGCAACAAACCTGCTGTCACGCGCTTGGATAGCGCTTCATCTAGTGGGGTCGGAGTAGCCATGATTTTCGTTAGGATTTCTAAAAACTATACGTCAGTAAAACAGCTTGTCAAATGTACTGAACTCACGAGCGGTGCATCACACGTCTTAACATTGCTTTCCATTCATTTCGGCGCCCCGCCCGGGGGAAACCCTAAGCCACTTCCGTGTCGATACGCGACGGCAAGTCGCTGTTGAACCTGCCGCCCCACCACGATTCCATTGTGTGTTCTGAGCTTAATTTTGGCGTATCAGTTCTTGTACTGATCTCCCAAATCCTACTCACGATGTTTACAAAATATTGGTGTCCTGCGCACTCATGGTGCGAAGCGCATTCTCTCGAAAAATATTTCGCATCCCATGCGAATTACATCGATCACTGAACAGGGGTAACGCGCCGCCGTCTCTCGAACACCGTCGCATCCCGCATCATTTCCAACGCCTTCCGCAAAGCCTCGCCAGATATGGCTCGCAGACCATAGCGTCGCTTTTCGCGTGTCTCGGATTCGCTCGTCGCCTGGCGGGAAATTGCCTTGATCTTCGAGATATTCATGGACTCCGCGGGGTTGCCGCGCACGCGCACTCGCCGTCCCACGTTTAGGACAGAACGCAAATTATTTGAAACACAACCGCCAGTCGTCAGTAGCCGTTGGCGGGGTCCTGCAAAAAAGTGGGGAAATAGCGCTTCGGCGTGTTCGCAGGCAAGACCTTCGGGACACGCGAATTGAAGAATTTGACAGTACCGGCGAGTTCGCTCGTTATAGCCAACAAAACCAACATCAATCACTTCTTACACCACGCACGGTGAGTCACAAATCAGAGTGGCGAGATTGTAGCCGCGAACCGGTCGGCCAACGTAAGAACGTCAAAATTATCCACAAATGGCCGTTTTCGGGGGTGCTCTGCACAATATTTAGGCGCCTGTGGATAACTTTCTGGATAACCTATCGGAGTAGATGTGCATGGGTTCGGGATAACTTGCGGTTCTGTCCACAGGGGGCAAAAACTGTTCCGAGTTGTTCTCGGGATACCCGCTGTTTGTCCATCCAGTTCTCAATCGGGCAACTTTCTGTTTACACAGCGTTAACTGTGGTTATCCACAGGAGTGGGGCTCCTTTGTTAACTACTACTATGTATACATACAGTAAACCTATTAAAACCTTAAAACCTTGCTACGAGCTGCGCGAAAACCGGAAAACCCGGTCTGCCTGAACAGTGGAAAACGCAGCGCTCGCGATGCGTGATTCGGGCCCTGGCGAGGCGTTTGGCTCTGCTGGCGGCACAAAACGGAAGCACTTCCTGCCGGGTGCCGCATAAACCACCTGCTGCAAACTGTGCAGACAATAAAAAACCCCGCCTTGGCGGGGTTTCGTTACACCGATCGCATCACGACGGGCGTTGGCACAAGCAAACGGCCCGGTACCGGCACCGTTTGCGATCGCGTCACGTCATGCGGCCCATCGCAAGCATTGCTGGCGAACCATCTCGTTGAGCGACTTCGCGTCGGCATGCACCTCACGCAGCCACACCGCGTCGTTCTTGCCCGATGCGACAAGCTCACGGATCTCCTCACAGGCCGCTTCAGCCTCCAGCGCCGCAGCGTGGGGCTTGATGACCTTCAGCGTTTGCGCGATGTGTTGCCCCAATGTGGTGCGCTCACCCGTCTGCGGATCGACGTAAGCGCCGTCCAAACCGAACCGGCAGGCCTCGAAGCGATTGAACGTGTAGACGAGGTAATCGTCCTCGCTCAGCACGAACGGACGCTCCTCGAGCAGATAACGGGCCAGAGACTGGATGTAGCAAGCGATAGCGGCCGCGCGGTCGATCGATAAGGGGGTATCCATGACTCGGACTTCGATCGTCCCAAAACCCGGTTTAGGGCGGATGTCCCAGTAGAAGTCCTTCATGCTCTCGACAACGCCGGTTTTCACCATCTTGTCGAAATACGTCTCGAAGTCTTCCCACTTGAGTACGAACGGCGCACGCCCCGAGAGCGGAAACGCAAACACCGAGTTAAGGCGCGCGGAATGAAAGCCGGTGTCGACCCCCTGCACGTAAGGCGACGAGGCCGACAGCGCAATGAAGTGCGGGATGTAGCGAGACATGGCGTGAAGCAGATACAGCGCGCTGTCAGGGTCGGGACAACCGATATGAACGTGCTGACCGAACACCGTGAACTGCTTCGCCAGATAGCCGTAAAGCTCGGACAGGAAGTGAAAACGCGGCGAGTCGTAGATCGTGCGCTCGCTCCAGCGCTGAAAGGCATGGGTGCCGCCGCCGCACAAGCCAACGTTCAGTTGCTCGCTCGCGGCCACCAGCACGTCGCGCACGCGACGCAGTTGGGTGACGGCATCGCTGTGGTGATGGCAGATGTCCGTCGACAACTCGATCATGCTCTCCGTCATCTCCGGCTTGATCTCGCCCGGATGTGTCTCCTTGGCCACGAGCCGCATCAGATCAGACGCCGCTTTCGTCAGATCGTAATCGTGACGATTGACGAGTTGCATCTCCAGCTCCACGCCGAAAGTACACGGCTTCGAGGGAATGAATTCTTCTAATGACATGGCTTAATCCTTCCGTTCACCGACAAGGGCCAACGCCCAATAGACCACCAGCGGGCCAACCAGTTGCAGCACGGCAATGGCACACATCACCACGGCCTTGAGCATCGGATCGAACTGCGGATAGATGTCGTACGTGTCGGCAACGAGTACGAACGCGAGACTGGCCATCGGGCACAACGAGAACCCGAGCGCGACGGCCTGCTTGTAACTGATACCTGCCTGATGGGCGACGGCGACCGTGCCCACCACCTTTGCGAGCGAGCGCACGACGATGATCGCCAGTGCCGCCAACCCGCCGATGACGACGTATTCCCACTGGAACGCCAGCGACGTCAGCACGAAAAGCACTACCGCGAGCAGCCATCCCGCCGTGCCGAAGTACGCCGGCCAAAGCTGCGGGCGCTCCTCCACATTCCGGAAGATGATCCCGGCGAGCAGCAGCGTGAGCGAGTTCGGCAACTTGAGCATGTGCACCAGGGCAACCATCAGCATGATCAGCCCGATGAGCACCACGAAACCGTGATGGTCCTGACTGCCGAACTTGCGGAAGACCAGATTGCAGGCTTTCGCCAGAACGAACGCCAGCACGATCGAGCCGACGAGCAGGTACAACGGGTGGAACAGCACGACCCAGAAGCTCGAATGGTAGGCCTGGTGCATCCAGCCGTAGACAAGCTTCACCGCGACGACCGCGTACACGCTATTGAGTGCCGCGAGCGCCAGCAAACGCTCCGTGACCTGACCTTCGGCACGCAGTTCGTTCTTGAGCTGGATGACCACGGCGGGCGAGGTCGCCATGGAGATCGACGCGATGAGTACGGCGGTGAGCGGCGACACGTTGAACACACGCAGCACGACATAGACCGCCACGAAGGTGAGCAAGGCTTCCAGCGCGCTGGTGACGATGATCCAGGGGTTGGACCGCATCCATTTCAGATTGAGGCGGCTTCCCAGTTCGAACAGCAGCAGGCCGAGTGCCAGGTCGATCAGCAGGCGGATGGCCGCGCTTGTCTGCGCGTCCAGCATCGAGGAAAGACCCAGGGTGCCACCGACCAGCCCGACCACCGCGTAACCGGTAATGCGCGGCAGGCGCAATTTCCGGAAACAGATCTCCCCCGCGAGTCCGGCAAATACCAATGCCAGACCGGCGAAGAAAACGGGATCGGGCGCCGGCGGCCAGCCCGGGAAAAGGGACAGTTCCGACGTCATTAATGCTCGCTTTGCGCCGCTTGACGGCGCATCAAGTGGTGAAAAGGAAAGAATGTCGCGCGCGGGGTTGCAGATGAACGACAAATGCGCGACGAACCCGAAGGGTTGGGTTTATTTTGCCACACTCGGTTTTTGGCGATTTCAAACGGCCGTCCCGAAGGCAGCAGGCCCGCCGCGTGGGGATGGCCGGGCGATCGCGATTCCCTTGCCTGCCGAACCAGGGGGATGAACGCCTTAGGGCGCTTGATATCCGAGCGATCGTCCGAAAGTACGGGGGCAAGCGCCTTGGGCGCGCAGCCCCCGCTCGGGGCGGGCGTTTGACCCCTATAGGGTCAGATTCGAATTATTGAGGCGCCCCCTATTTTCGGAGTACGGCACCATGCGGCCGTCTTTACGCCCGCCTAAACGGACGTGAGAGAACGTGAATAACGGGCGTGGGCGGGTTTTGTCTGGCGATCTGCGTAACCGGACGACCGCGCAATCGGGGAATCGGGGAATCGGGGAATTGCGGGAATCGCGGCTGAGCGCGCGCCGCCAGCCGATCAGCCTTTGCGTAGCGCGTGCATCAGGTAGCGAGCGGGGTCGATGGCATCGGCCAGATCGGCGCCGATCGGCCACGGCTCGCCTTCGATCTGGCTGGCGACCAGTTCCGCACACAGCGACGCGAAGACCAGTCCCCGGGAACCGAACGCAAAGCTCGCGTACAGTCCTGCCAGACGCGGCAGGTCCCGCGGGTGCCCGCCGGTCAGGCGTCGGCGCAGGGGCTCTATGGCGGCCATATCGGGCAGTTGCCCGGCCATGGGCAGCCGGTCGGGCAGCAACGAGCGGAATGCCGTGCGTCCGCCAAGCTCGGCGGCGGCGCTTTCGCTGGCCAGTCCCGCGTCGCCAAACAGGTCGGCGTGAGCCGGCAGCAGCGCGGCAAGACGGCGCAAGTTGGCCTGATGATCGGCGACGCGCACCTCCTCGGCCGGATCGTCGAAGCCGTACGTCGCGCCTGTGATCGGCCCGGCCCCGCCCAACGACGACGGTGCTACGTAGCCGTCGCCACAAACCGGCACGCGAAGCTCGGGCAACGTGTCGGGCGGCAGAAAGGTCAATTGCCCGCGAACCCGTTTGACGGGCAAGAACTCGGGAGCGAGATACGGGGCGAGCAGCTTTTGTGAGACGTCGGCTGCCGTCACGATGGCGACGTCGGCCTCGGCCAGCACGCGCCCCGTTCCGTCGAGGGCTGCCCAACGGCCATCGCGCGGCACCAGACGCTCGACTTCCACCCCGTAGCGCACGTCGAGCGATGGGCCAGCGGCGACCAGTTCGGCGCGGCACAGCATGGCGGGCGCGAGCCAGCCGCCCTCCGGATACCAGATGCCGCCATGCGCCAGCGTCTGTCCGGCAAGAGCCGACGCCTGCGCCACGTCGACCCACTTCGCATACGCGTGCGGATACTCGTGCGCCGCGACAAGTTGCTGCATGGCCTGCGCTTCAGCGTCGGTCATGGCGACTTGCAGCAAGCCGTCGGCTCGACCGGGCAGCCCGCCCGGCAGCGTTTTCCACTGCGCGAGGGCGTACAGGAAGCCCGCGCGAGTGAGGCGCGACAACACGTTGTCGTCTGCCGAGAGTTGCGGATGAAAGACGCCCGCCGGATTGCCCGACGCGGCAGACCCCGGCGCCTGCGCCCGTTCGAACAGACGCACTCGCCAGCCCCGCGCGACGAGCCGCCGCGTCATCGCCGTACCCGCCATCCCTGCGCCTACGACAATCGCCTCGCGCGCACGCGGCGGGGGTGCCGTGGGCGGATCGTATCGCCGCATCCGGTACGCCGGTGCGTAGTGACCCGCGAGCATGTCGCGCTTGTAGCCGTATCCGGGACGGCGTGCCATCGCGAAGCCGGCGGCGATGAGATCGCGCCGCACCTGTCCGGCCGAGGTGTAGGTGGATACTGTTGCCCCGTCGCGTGCCATACGGCCGAGCGTCTTGAAGACGTTCGCCGTCCACATGTCGGGATTCTTGGCAGGGGAGAAGCCGTCGAGATAGAAGGCATCGGCGCCCACGCGCAGCGAGGGCATCAAGTCGAAAAAGTCGCCGAAGCCGACGCTCAGGACCACGCCCGGGGCCAACTCCAGCCGATGCCAGCCCGCCACCGGAGACGGCCAGACGTCGCACAAGCGTTGCACCAGCGGCGCGAGTTCGCCCATGCCCGGCTGCACGAGCATCGACTCGAGCACCCGGCGAAGATCCTGCGCACGGAACGGAAACTTCTCCACCGACACGAAATGCAGTCGCGTGGGACGTTGCGGATCGTCGCGCCACGCGGCCCACGTCGCAAGGAAATTCAGGCCGAGGCCGAAGCCGGTTTCGACGATCACGAATTGTTCGCGGCCGCGCCAGCGCTGCGGAAGATCGTTGCCGCCGAGAAAGACGTGCCGCGACTGACCGAGCGCCCCGTTGACGCTGTGATAGACGTCGTCGAACACCTCGGAATACGGCGTGCCGTCCGTCGCGGTGGCCGGTTCGGCCGGTTTGATGGGGCTCGGGCCCGGTCGATGGCTCATTCTCCGCCCCGCTCTTCGGTCACGATCTCGATGAGTCCCGGCAGCGAGACGACACCCAGCCACTTCCCTTCCGGCCCCGTGACGGGCACCCAGTCGGCGTGCATCGTGCCCACGGCGCGCAGGGCACTGACCAGCGCCATCTCGCCGTCGAGCGCCTTGCACGGCGTGACCGCCAGCGTCCATTGCTCGGGCTTGCCGGTGGCCCGGCGCCGCCACCAGCTTGCCGCGTCGAGCGTGCCGACGAGATGTCCGTCCGGCGCGCGCACCACGAGGTTGCGATAGCCGGTCGCGACGAAGCGCTCCTCGATCGCTTGCGCGGTATCGGCGGCGCTCACGGTGGCATCGTTGTCCACCGCCAGCGACGACAGACGCATCTCGCTGCCCTCGTCCGTCATCGACAACCAGCGGCCCGCAACCTGATTACGACGCAACGACTTCGCATACACCGAGTCGGCGCGCAGCGCGTGGGCGGTGAGATAGGCCGTGACGCAAGCCAGCATCAGGGGCAACACCACCTGATAGCTCAGCGTCATTTCAAAGATCATCAGGATCGACATCAGCGGTGCATACGTCGTCGCCGCCAGAAACGCCCCCATGCCGACTACGGCGTAGCTGCTGGCGACCGAGGCCGTGGCCGGTGCGAGCGCGTTCATCGCCAGGCCGTAGAGGCTGCCGAGCGCGGCACCGACGAACAGTGTCGGAGTGAACACGCCACCCACAGCGCCGGACCCGGCCGACGACGCCGTCGCCAACACCTTGAACACCAGCACCATCGCCAGTGCCTGCCAGGCCCAGTGCGTGTGCAGGATCGAGTTGACCACGCTGTAGCCGTTCCCCCAGACCTGCGGCACTTGCAGCGACAACACGCCCACGACGAGTCCGCCCAGCGCCAGACGCAGGAACAGCGGCACGGGCAAGGCTCCGAAGCGCTCCTTGGCGGTGTCGAGCAGACGCAGGAACAGCGGCGCGAGCACGCCCGCGAGAATGCCGAGGCCCAGGTAGAAGAAGACTTCCCAGCCGGAAACGAAGTCGAAGCGCGGCATCTGATACACCGCCGCGTAGCCGAGGAACTGGCGAATGACGATGTTCGCGATGACCGAGGCGACGACCAGCGGGCCAAGCGTCGCCGTGGAAATCGAGCCGTAGACGATCTCGGAGATGAACAGCGCGCCCGCGATCGGGGCGTTATAGGCGGAGGTGATACCGGCCGTCGCCCCGCAAGCGACCAGCAGGCGAAGACGCTCCGGCGGGAACGCGAGAATGCGGCCGACGAGCGAGGCGAACATCGCGGCGAGCTGCACCATTGGCCCTTCCCGGCCGATCGACGCGCCCGAGGCCACCGAGCACAGCGACGACACGCTTTTGACGAGCGTCTGGCGCAGGCTCAGCACGCCGGTGCCGATGGCAATGGCTTCCATGTAGTCGTCGGCGCCCTTCTTCGGCACCCACAACGTTGCGTACTGGAGGATCAGTCCGGCAACCAGTCCGCCGGCGGTCGGCAGGAGCAGGCGTTGCCACCAGTTGAGGTTCTGCGCCAGCTCGACCATACCGCTGCGGTGTCCTGCGAGCAGGAATTGCAGCCCCGAGAGCGCTTCGCGAAACGCTACGGTCGCCAACGCCCCCAGCAGACCGACGATGCCGGCAAGCAGCAACGTGATTTGCAGGGTGTTCGGTGCGAATTGGCGCCGCACCCACACAACGACGGGCGATTTCGCCCAGGCGGACACTGCTGACACGGATAGAAGACGGTCGTGATCGAAATTGGGTCTCATGGTATCGACCGACGCCCTATTTTGAAAGCGCGCTCCCCGGCGCGCGATTTTCGGCCCCAGAAGCTGAGGGTTGCTCAGGTAACGCATTTTTGGCGGTGTTTTCTTGGCCTGAGCCAATGGGCACCGCTGCGTGACGACGGCGTTCGGCGTGAATTGCCGTTCGACGATGCGAATTCGCGCACGGCCTTTTTGCTAACGCGAATTCAGTCCCAGCGTCAGGTTGGCGCTGCGACTGCCAAGAGGCTCCCCCGGCACTATCCCCTTCTCCCCCAATCCACAGCTAAAACTGAGAGATGCTCAGATAAAGCGTTTTCTTGCGCTGCCCATAACGGTCCCGGCGTTACGGCGTGCTGATTGGAATGCCGGTGGTGCGGAGCGCGTTTTACCCCTTTCCTAAGTTTTCGCTGCCGTGGATTCCGGAGACGACCGCTACCGTGCGGTATTTCTGAACATTATTCAGATAAAGGTAAATTTCGAGGGGCGCGCGCAGCGTTGGGACGGTTTCCTTCGTCCTTTTGGCACGTTGGCATGTGGGCAATGGACATCCCCACCGGCAGTGATTTCATCCGTGGCTAGCGGTTCGTCACGGGCGATCGGTCCCGCCCTGTTATCTGCGCTTGACCGTCAGCCGTCCTGGAGGCCGGTATCGACGTCCAGCGCGCGGCGCACGGGCCGCGCAATTTTCCCGCGAAATATCCCGTCCCGCGAGTCATACCGTTCACGCTTTGAACTGGTCACATTCCACGCAGTGAAATAGAATGGCGCGCAATCGAATTGGAATAGATAAGTAATACCCGAATGGCAGTGAGCAAAAAAGCCGCACAAAAATCACCCGTGCGTCTAGAAGAGCAGTTGGGTTTCGCGTTGTACTCGGCATCGCTGGCGATGACAAAAGCTCACAAGCCGATGCTCGACAGACTGGGTCTGACGTATTCGCAATATCTCGCGATGGTCGTGCTCTGGGAGCAGGACGATATCGCTGTCAATCAGCTTGGCGCTCGTCTCGGACTCGACTCCGGCACCCTCACGCCGTTGTTGAAAAGACTGGAAACCATGGGGCTTTTGACGCGGCGTCGTGGCGAGGCGGACGAGCGTCAGGTGTTCATCGACCTGACACCACGCGGTGTGAATCTGCGTCGCGAGGCGCGTCAGGTGCCTGCGCAAGTGCAGGCTGTCACCGGGCAATCCGATGCGGCGCAAAAGACGTTGCGCACCCTGCTTCTCCAACTTCGCGACGCCCTCAACGAGGCGTGATCCAAAGCAAGACGCGCGCTTCCTTGCGGATAAGTGCGCGTCATTCAGTGGTGCGCAATGGATTGCGCGAGCGACTGAAGATCAATGTGCCGGAACGAGCTGTTCGATGCCGTCGATCCTCTGTACGGTGTAACCGGCATCTCGCCAGGCATCGAGGCCGCCAAGCAGCGGGCGCACTTCGGAGAAGCCCTGCCGACGCAGTTGTTGTGCGAGCCGGGCCGCCGTCACCTCGTTCGGGCAGGCGCAAAACACCACGATCCGGCGATCGCGCGGGATATCCCGCAGCTTCTCTGCGATTTCGTTCGGTTCGATCGCGAGTGAGCCGGGAATCGTGAACGGATCGACGGCGCGTCGAGCGGCGGAACGCACGTCGATCACGACGGGCGTGACTTCGTCCTTCATCCAGGCTTCCAGCGTTTGAACGCCGATACGCGCCATGCGCAGCGAGCGCAGCAGGCGGTAGCGGTTGAGCCACCGGTTGAGCAGATACAGCACGAAGACGAGCACGATCAGCCACAGCACACCGCGCCCGAGGGTGTCGAAGGCGTCGAGCACAGCCACGATGTGCGACGCGAACCCGAACCCGAGCGACACGGCGACACCGGACCAGAGCACCGCGCCGATGGCGTCGTACATGAGGAACGTGCGCCAGGACACACCGAGCGCGCCGGCCATCGGCACCGACAGGGCCGAGAGTCCCGGCACGAAGCGGGCAAACATCAGCACACGTACGCCGTGACGACCCATCGCACCTTCGGTGCGGCTCACGCACGTATCGGGCGAGATCGACAGGCGGCACATCAGCCGCAGGATGTGGTGGCCGTAGCGGCGTCCGGCGAGGAACCAGAGGGCATCACCCAGCAGCGCGGCGAAAACGGCCAGGGCGACGATCAGCGCCGGCGGGAAGAGCGACGTCGACGCCGTGACAATGAGTGTGGGATAAGCCGGCAGCGGCAGCCCCAGCGCCTGTCCGAAGATATTCAGAAAGACGAGCCAGAGCCCGTAGCGGGCGATCAGATCGAACAGCATGCCGGGCACCTGTTGGCAAATTAGCGCAATACGGCATGGTAGCCCCCGGACGTGACGACCAGAAGCCACGAAATCGAAAAGTCATGTTGCTTTTCTGGAACGATCGCGGCGACTGGCGGGGGAGCGCGCACGTCAGTGGCCAACCGCGGCTTTGGCACCCGGCTTGGGCTTGGTCAGCCAGACGAGCACCGCCAGGGCGAGAAACACATATGCCGACAGGTGAAAGACATCGTTCGTGGCCAGCATGTAGGACTGGCGGGTGACGAGGTCGTTGAGCATGCCGAAATCGGCGCCGTTCGCGAGGCCCAGCCCCTGCTGCAACTGGTCGAGATAGCTCGTCGTGGCATCGGAATAAGGGGTGACGTTCTCGACCAGTCGCGCATGATGGTAGATCGCCCTGTCTTCCCACATCGTTGTGCTCACGGCGGTGCCGATGGCGCCCGAGAGCGTGCGGAAGAAGTTCGACAGACCGGAGGCCGCCGCGAGGCGATCGTCCGAAATGCTCGAGAGCGTGATCGTGGTCACGGGCACGAAGAAGCATGCGATGCCGATGCCCTGCACCAGCCGGGGTTCGATGACCTTCGCAAACGACAGATTCAGCGCGAAGTGCGAATTCCAGAAGGACACCCCGGCGAACACGAAGAACGCGAACGAGGCCACGGCGCGCAGGTTCAGCCGGTTCATGTTCTGCCCGATGATCGGTGAGAGCACGAGCGCGAGCAGACCCACCGGCGCCGTTGCGAGCCCGGCCTTGCCCGGGGTGTAATCCATCACCGTTTGCAACCACAGCGGGAAGATGACGACCGAGGCGAAGAACGTCATGAAGCCGAACGCAATCACCACGACGCCCAACGCAAAGTTGCGATCCTTGAACAGTGTCAGATCGACGATGGGTTTGTCGGACGTCAGCTCCCAGATAATCAGGAACGACAGACAGATCGCGGCGGTGAGCGCGAGCGTGACGATCAGGCCGCTGTTGAACCAGTCGCGATCCTTGCCGAGGTCGAGCATCATCTGCAACGACCCCACGCCGATGGCAAGCAGCGCCAGACCGATCAGATCGATCGACAGTTTTTGCGTCTTCGTTTCGTGTCCGCGCAGCAGGATAAAACACGACACGGCGGAGAAGAGCCCGACGGGCACATTGATGTAGAAGATCCACGGCCATGTGTAGTTGTCCGTGATCCATCCGCCCACGACGGGACCGAAGATCGGCGCGACGATCACGGTCATGGCCCACAGTCCGAGTGCGAGGCCGCGTTTTTTCTCGGGGAAGCTGCGCATCAGAATGGTCTGCGAGAGCGGCACCATCGGCCCGGATACGAGCCCTTGCAGCAGCCGGAAGAGGACGAGCGTTTCCATGTTGGGCGCGAGGCCGCAGAGCATCGACGCCAACGTGAACGCCGTGACCGACGTCACGAACAACTTCGTTTCGCCAACACGTCGTGAGAGCCATCCGGTGAGCGGCACGGCGATGGCGGCGGCCACCGCATACGAACTGATGACCCACGTGCCCTGACTGTTCGACACGCCCACGCTCCCCGCGATGGTCGGCACGGCAACGTTGGCGATGGACGTGTCGAGCACCTCCATGAAGGTGCCCAGAGCGAGACCGATCGTGAGGATCGCCAGTCGCGCCCCGGTCAGCGGCGCCCCCTGCGGCGCGGCAGTGGCGTTTGCGGTGGTGGCGTTTGCCATGTCAATCGTCTCCCTGAAATGACGACCGGATCTCGGTGAGCTGCGACCGAAGCGTTCTCCGGATGGTGCCGCAGAACGACGACCCTGTGCGACGAGGGTTTGGAACTCAAGCTCTAAATCGTCAAAAAACGTCTTGATCGGCTTATCGAATCGAGCGACGTTGCGCGAATCATGCGTCGCTTATCCGTTTTGAGCAGAAGTTTTTCATCTTGCATAAGCAATGTGCGGCAAATCATCTTTGTCTTGCGACTGTCAGACACTTTTGGCCCTTGACGCAAGTGGGCGAGCGAGATTGAATCGCCGTTAGACGCCCGACGTGCGCAATGCCACGTCGCAGTCCCCTGGGCGTAGTCGTGCAGGCTCAATAAAAGTTCTCTCGTCCGCGCTCCCGGCGCCCGGCGACAGACAGCAAATGACAGGATAAGCCCATGCAGCCAGGTAGCGTCGTACCTCTTCAGTACAGTGAGTTTCTTGTCATGCTTTCCTTCGTGATATCGGCGCTGGGGGCCTATGTCGCGTTGGTGGCTGCGTCGCGTATTCGTGACGACGACGGACGCATCAGTGCGAGCTATCTCACGGTGTCGGCGCTGGCCCTTGGCGGCATCGGCATCTGGGGGATGCACTTCATCGGCATGGCCGCGCAACGCATGCCCTTCCCCGTGGCGTATTCGCTCTGGCCGACGCTCGGCAGCCTGCTGCTCGCTGTCGTGGTCTCGGGGGCGGCGCTTTGGTACGTCGCCCGTGCGCCGCATCGCAATGCTTTGCAATACGCGGTGGGTGGCGTGGCGGGCGGGCTGGGCGTGGCCGGTATGCACTATCTCGGCATGAATGCCATGCGTACGCAGGCGTATTTCGAATGGGACACGACGATCGTTGCGCTGTCGGTGCTCATCGCGATCGTGGCGGCGAGTGTGGCGCTGTGGCTGGCGTTCCATCTGGAGACGAGTCTGCAACGTGCGCTGGCTTCGCTGGTGATGGCGGTGGCCGTGTGCGGCATGCACTACACAGGCATGCGAGCGGGCACGATCATCTGCACGGCACAGACGCGCGCGCCAATCAGTATCCGCTTGCAGGGCGATATGCTGCCGTACGGTGTCTTCGTGATCGCATGCGTGGTGCTGCTGGCGATGGCTGTGCTGCTGTATCGCACGTCGCGCAAACGACGCGAGCGTATGGCGGCCCGACTCGATGCGCTCATGCGCCAGCGCGCGGGGCAAGTCTGAGACCTGAAAAACGAAACGCCGGCCCATCGAAAGACAGGCCGGCGTTTTGATATCTGAGCGCCTTTCGGCGCAGCACACTATTCAGTGCAGGATGGGGCTTCCCCCGACAGGCATCACATCGCCTGTTTCTATCAGGTCGACAATGAAGAACGGTTCGGTGTTGAGTTGTTTCGATGCACCGGGCTGGCCGGAGTACCAGCACACCATCGCCATGTCTCCCAGCATGCGGGTGACGATTCCCATGGCACCACTCGGCACTGCGATGTGATTGGATTTGACGATCGATCCGACTTGCACTTGAGCCTCCTGCGAATGACAAAAAACCGATGCGTCAACCGGTCGGCGCATCGTCATCCGACTATACCGTATTGCGTTGACGCTATCGCCGATTTCTCCGGGGACGTCGAGAAAAAGCCATCCGGCTGGCCGCCGTGATGCTCTGCGAGCACGCGGTAGTGCGGGCCGCGTGGCGTGCGCACCGAGTGCACGAGGACATAGCCGTCGCAGTGCCAGATCAGCGGGCGAGGATAAGGATCCGACGGTGCGCGACGCGCATGACGCAGCAGCGTCACATGGGGACGAAACGATTGTGTGACCACGCGCGCGCCCGTCGCACGCCATTGCGAGAGCAGCGTGTCGCGTGTGGCGATGAGGGGGGCGGGAACCGCGTGAGCCCCGGCCCAGACGATCTTGCGATCGGACCAATAGCCGAGATGATCGAAGGTGAGCGTGAGCGGCGCGAGAGGCGTGCGTTGCATGAGCGCAAGCAGCACGGGCAGACGCGCGGCATCGACCTCGTCGAGAAAGGCCAGCGTCAGATGTAAGGTCTGGGCGCGCAGCACACGTCCGCCGCATTCCTCGTGAGCCGAGACAGCCCACTCGTGCAGCTGCTCGCGCGCACCCGGTCCGGGCCACAGAGCAAGGAAAAGTCGCATGAGAACACCAGGGGTTGGGTCCTGCTGATGATTCTCATAGTAGACGGGCGATCGGGCGAATGCCAGCCGGGCCAAGCGTGGGCGCGCGGCGCCCCGAGACCTTGGTGCGCACGCCCCGCGCGCGCGAGCATTGCGCGGCGGGTGTGGCGTCGTGGGTATCAGTTCGTCGAAACGCCGGGGGTAATGCCGCGACGGCCGCGGCGTGGCGTCTCTGCCGGCTTTTCTTCGGTCTTGGCCTGCACCGGCGGGTGCATGATGCTGTTCCAGTTGTTCTGGATGGCCGCGTCGGTGGTGTCGCGGGAGACGGCGCGCGAGATGTCGGCGCTCGGATTGAAGGCCCCCGAACCTGCCGCGCCGGCCGTACCGTTGGCACCGGTGGCATTCGCTGCATTACCCGAACCCACCGGGGCGGGCGTGTTCTGCGCGTGGGCATGCGGTGTGAGCACGAGCACGGCGGCGATGGCGCCGGGCAGCATTACCCAGAGGAATTTGCGCAGGGGCGACGCGTTGGCAGCGCAGCGGACAGTCGAATCGTGGGTCATGGGGTGTCTCGGGTGAGGCGACGCAATTTCGCCGACATTATCCCTTGTCAGGGGCAATGCCGGCGTTACGTCTTATGCGGGGTCAGTAAGCACCGGGAGGCGGCTTCCAGCCCGGGGGCGGTGGCGGCGGTGGCGCATAGCGCGGCGCCGGCTGCGACGTCACCATGTCGCCGCGAACGGGAACACGATTGCCGTACGCATACATGCACTGAACGTAGGCCTGATCATAGCGGCTTTGCGTCATGTATGCAGACGACTGCGCGTTGCCCAGGCCGACCGCGCTGCCGGTGAGCAGGCCCGCGCCGGCACCGATGGCGGCCCCTGAGCCACCCCCGAAGGCGGCACCGGCGGCGGCACCGATGGCTGTGCCGATCACGGCGCTGCCGATGGCGCTGGTGTTGGCGGCGGTCGCCGTATCCAGACCGCCGTTCTGGCCGGAGGCATATTGGCGGCAGTTGAAATCGTCCTGACGGAACTGATCGAAGGACTTGTTGCTGCCGGGCAATGCCATGAGGCTCGGGCCGCTGGGCACCACGGCACATCCGGCGAGGGTGGCCGCGGCGATGACGATGGCCAGCGGTGCGGCGAGACGTCGCGTGGCGCTGGTGGCGCGAGTGGCAATCGTCGCGGTCGACGGTTTGCCGGCTTGGGAGACGGGCGATTCAAAAGACATGGCGCGTCTCCGGATCAGTTCGCCGGCTGCGCGGGCACTTCGCGCCATCCGGCAGGGCACGTTTTCACGTAGGGATAGTAGGCACCAGCCTTGTCGCAGTAGTACCAGGTGTCGCTGCTTGCGCCGGGCTGACCGTTTTGGGCCCCGGCCTGGGACTGCTCGACGTACTGCTGAGGCTGGCTGGGCACAACGACGACAGGCGGAGCGTAATAGCTCGGCGGGTAATACGGATAGGCGTAGGGATAGGGGTAGTAGCCGGGACCGACCCAGACACGCACGCCGCCGCGCCAGGCGAAGGCGCTGCCGCTGACCAGGGCAGCCGCCACGGCCACGAAGCCGATGACAATAGGAAGACGTTTCACGACACAGACCTCGAAGAACTGACTCCGGGCGCGGTGGATTCCGCCTCGCGTACGTGCGTCACAACGAGTTGGATGTATACCCCAATGTGACGCAACGCCGCCCTGGAGTTGACGCTTCCGAGTCTAGGCCCGCCCCCCTCCAGGAGCAATTACGGTACGTGTTAGAAGTGTTTCAAAGCATTACGTTTTTTACGGGGATTTGCGGGGGAAACGGGTGCCGGAGGGTCACTTCCCAATACAAAACCGGCTGAAAATCACCCCGAGCAGGTCGTCCGACGTGAACTCGCCGGTGATCGTGCTGAGTTGCTCCTGCGCGAGGCGCAGTTCCTCGGCGAAGAGATCGAGCGCACTCGCGTTACGACGCGCATGCGCATCGGCCATCTCGATATGATCGCGAGCCGCCCGCAGGGCCGATAAATGCCGTTCTCGCGCGAGAAACACGCCTTCGTTGCCTGCCTGCCATCCGGCAATCTTGAGCAGCTCGGCGCGCAACAGATCGATTCCCTGTCCGCCCTTCGCCGACAAGCGCACACCCAGCGGTGCGGTGCCTGCTTCCGGCAACACCGTCGCCGGTTCGCCCGCGAGATCGGTTTTGTTGTACACGCGCACGATCGGCACATGTTTGGGCAACTGCTTTGCGATGTCCTCGTCTTCCGGCGTCATGCCCGAGCGGGTGTCGAGCAGATGCAGCACGGCATCGGCCTTCGCGATCTCGCTCCAACTGCGCGCGATGCCGATGCGCTCGACTTCGTCTTCCGTTTCCCGCAGGCCGGCCGTGTCGATGATGTGTAGAGGAATGCCGTCGATCTGAATCGTTTGCTGCACCTTGTCGCGCGTGGTGCCGGCGATGGGCGTGACTATGGCCAGTTCGGCGCCGGCCAGCGCGTTGAGCAACGACGACTTGCCCACGTTGGGCTGTCCCGCCAGCACGACATTGATCCCCTCGCGCAGCAACGCGCCCTGCTTCGCTTGCGACAACACCTGCGCCAGTTGCGCGCGAATGCGCTCGAGTTGCCCGAAGGCGTCGGCGGCCTCGAGAAAATCGATTTCCTCTTCCGGGAAGTCGAGTGTCGCTTCCACCAGCATGCGCAGATGAATCACCAGATCCACCAGCGAATGAATCTCACGCGAGAACGCCCCGTCGAGCGAACGGCTCGCCGAGCGGGCCGCAGCCTCGGTGCTCGCCTCGATCAGATCGGCAACGGCCTCGGCCTGCGCCAGATCGAGCTTGTCGTTCAGAAACGCGCGATGCGTAAATTCGCCCGGCTCCGCCAGACGCACGCCCAGTTCCGCCCCTTCGTCGAGGCATCGCTGCAACAACAGTTGCAGCACGATCGGACCGCCGTGTCCCTGTAACTCGAGCACGTC
>Ga0181519_10000616_pt1 | contig 32414 bp, 27 predicted proteins | sample PEATcosm2014_Bin_26_FD_121102 | JGI IMG/M metagenome (GOLD analysis project Ga0181519, IMG submission 121102) | Peatland microbial communities from MTU Mesocosm Facility, Houghton, MI, USA - PEATcosm2014_Bin02_10_metaG | ecosystem: Environmental > Terrestrial > Soil > Wetlands > Peat | place...
CACCACCTCGCCCTCCTTGCGGCCGGTCTCGATGTAGTCGAGGATCCGCTGCTGCTGGGCGCCGGAGATGACCGGGCCGACCACGGTGTCCTTGGCCGTGGGGTCGCCCACCTTCAGGAAGCCGGCGAAGGCGGTCAGGCCCTCGACCACCTGGTCGAAGATGCTCCGGTGGATGACCGCCCGGGTGGGGGCGGTGCAGATCTGTCCCGAGTGGAAGGCCCAGGTCGACCCGATGGCGGTGACCGCCGCCTTGACGTCGGCGTCGGCGAAGACCACCGCGGCACCCTTGCCCCCGAGCTCCATCAGCAGGCGCTTCAACGTGGGGGCGCCGTCGGCGGCGATCCGGGTGCCCACCGCGGTGGACCCGGTGAAGGAGATCATGTCGACGTCCGGGCTGGTGGTGAGGGCGGAGGCCGGCTCGGGTCCCTGGGCGGTGATCAGGTTGACCACCCCGGGCGGGAAGCCCACCTCGTCGAGGATCCGGGTCAGCTCGATGACGGCCAGGGGGTCCTGGGGGGCGGGCTTGACGATGACGGTGTTGCCCATGGCCAGGGCCGGGGCGATCTTCCCGGCCATGTTGGTCATCGGGAAGTTGTAGCTGGCGATGGCGGCCACCACCCCCACCGGCTGGCGGTAGGCGAGGGCGCTGACCAGGCCGCCGGGGGCCAGCGGGGTGGCGTTGGTGGCGATGGGGGGCAGCGACGACTCCTGGACGTGTCGGAGGTCGCGGGAGTAGCGGTCGAAGCGGTCGGCGGTCACCGGCACCTGCATGCGCGACCCGACCGAGGCGGTCGCCCCGCACTCGGCGATCACCAGGGGCACCAGCTCGTCGTTCTTCGCCCGGATGGCCCCCGCCGCCTTCTTCAGCAGCGCCAGGCGCTGCTCCACCGGGGTGGCCGACCACGCCGGGAAGGCCTCGGCCGCCGCCGCCGCCGCCCGGTTGGCGTCCTCCACGGAGGCGTTGGGGGCCTGGCCCACCAGCTGTTCGGTGGCGGGGTTGATGATCCCGTAGGTGCCGCCGCCCGGCTCCACCCACTCCCCGCCGATCAGCAGCTTGGTCTCGTCCCTGGTGACCTGGTCGCTCATGCTGGGGTCCCCTTTCCCGGTGGTGATGGCGCCGGGGCTCCCCGGCGGGCGGTGGTGCGGTGCAGGACCTGACGCCGCGTCAGCAGTGTAGGTCGGCGGGCGGTCGGGCGGCCATGCGATGGTCGCCCGGGGCCCGCCCGGTCAGGCGGCGGCCGACGGATCGACGGTCACCGTGTCCCGGCCCGACTTCAGCAGGGTGCCCGGCAGGTTGCCGGTGGCCTTGCCGTCGACGATGGTCTCGACCCCGTTGACCAGGACCCGCACCACCCCGGTGGCGTCGGCCACCAGCCGGGGGCTGCCGCCCGGCAGGTCGTGGACCAGGGTGGCCGGCTCCGAGCCGATGGTCTCCGGGTCGAAGACGAAGAGGTCGGCGCAGCGTCCCTCCGCCACCCGGCCGCGGTCGGCCAGCCCGAACAGGTCGGCCGGCGCCCCGGTCATCATGGCGACGGCCCGCTCGAGGGGGACCAGCTTCCGCTTCCGGAGGCAGTCGCCGAGGAACGACGTCGGGTAGTTGGAGCCGCACATGCGGTCGAGGTGGGCTCCGGCGTCGGAGCCGCCGATCATGGCGCCCGGGTCGTCCCAGACGTCGACCCTGGCCTGCCACGAGGCGTCGTCCCCGTCGGAGGCCTTGGGCCAGAGCACCGTGCGGAGGTCGTCGGCGATCACGATGTCCAGCAGGGTGTCGAACGGCTCCTTGCCCTGCTCCTCGGCGATGGAGCCGACGTCGCGCCAGCTGAGCCCCTCGTTGGCCGGCGAGAAGGTGTCGCCGATGATGTAGTTGGCCCAGTGGGACAGGCGCCGGAAGACGCCGGCGTCCTTGGAGTGGGCCACCTCGTCGAGGTGGGCCCGCACCGCCGGGTCCTTGAGCTGCGCGATCCGTTCCTCGACCGGCAGTCCCATCACGTCGCCCCACCCCGGGATGAGGAAGAGGGCGCAGTGGGTCCGGAAGCTCATGTTCATCGGCACCAGGGTGGGCATGGTCAGCGCCACGATCCGGCCCCCTGCGTCGGCGGCCCGGGACGAGGCCTCGAGCTGGCGGGCGGTCTTCTCCGGGGTCCGGGAGTCGACGGTGAGCACGTTCCAGTTGAGCGGCCGCCGGGCGGTGGTGGTCATGGCCACCATCAGGTCGATCTCGTCGTCGGAGAAGGTGTCCAGGCAGCCGTTGGTGATGTACTCGAGGGTGGTGCCCGGGTGGGCCTCCACCACCTCGCAGAAGGCCAGCATCTCCCGCCGGTCGGCGTGGCGTGACGAGATGGGGTTGCCGTCCCCGTCGGAGTGGGTGCGCGACTGGGAGGACGAGAAGCCGAGGCCCCCGGCCTCGATCGACTCGGCCAGCAGGGTGGTCATGGCGGCGATCTCCTCGTCGGTGGCCACCTCCGCGGCACGCTCCTCGCCCATCACCCAGCGGCGGATGGCGCAGTGCCCGACCAGGAAGCCGGCGTTGACCCCGAGGTTGCCCTCGAGCTTGCCGAGGTACTCGCCGAAGGAGGTCCAGTCCCAGGGGAGCCCGTCCTCCAGGGCCACCAGGGGCATGCCCTCGACCTTGGCCATCATCCGGCGGATGTAGTCGTGGTCGTCGGCCTTGATGGGGGCCAGGGTGAAGCCGCAGTTGCCGCCGATGACGGTGGTCACCCCGTGGAGGTTGGACGGCGAGGCGGTGGCGTCCCAGAAGAGCTGGGCGTCGTAGTGGGTGTGCGGATCGATGATGCCCGGGGCCACCACCAGGCCCTCGGCGTCGAGCTCGGTGGCACCCTCCTCGGCCACCTCGCCGACGGCCACGATCTTCCCGTCCCGGATGCCGACGTCGGCACGGCGACCGGGGGCACCGGTCCCGTCGACCACCAGGCCGTTGCGGATCACGTAGTCGAGCATCTGCACATCCTCCCTGCGGCGGGGGCCGGACCGGGGACCGGCCATGCCAAAACTGACAGACCGTCAGTTTAGGCGGCCCCGGGGTCCGCTGCCGCCGGACCCGCCGGGGCGGCCCCCCGGTCGGGCCGGTGGCGCGCTGGTAGGTTCCGGGCATCGCACATTTCGACTTCGCCCACTGGCTGCAGAACTCCCTGCTCCCCGCGGCGGTGCTCGTCCTCGGGGCCGGGGTGATCATCCGCTTCGCCCACTGGCTGGGGGCCAAGCGCCGCCAGGCCATCGACACCCGGATCAAGGAGTCGATCGAGGCGGGCGACGTGGTGGCCGAGGCGGAGAAGCGTTCGCGGGCGGTCAGCGAGGCGGTGGAGTGGGTGGTGGTGGCGGTCACCTTCTTCCTGGCCACCATCCTCGCCCTCGAGCAGCTGGGCGTGCCCCTGACCACCCTGGTCGCCCCGGCGACGGTCATCGGGATCGGCCTCGGCTTCGGGGCCCAGCAGATGGTCGGCGACCTGCTGGCCGGCTTCTTCCTCTTCGCCGAGCGCCAGTACGCCTTCGGCGACGTGATCCGCCTGTCGGTGCCCGGGTCGACCCAGAGCGTTACCGGGACGGTGGAGGAGATCACCCTCCGGGTGACCAAGCTGCGCACCGCCCAGGGGGAGCAGGTGATCGTGCCCAACAGCGCCATGCGCCAGGTCACCAACCTCTCCAAGGACTGGTCTCGGGCGGTCATCGACATCCCGGTGCCGGTCGACGAGGACCTCGAGGAGGTCACCCGGCTGCTCCGCGGGGTGGTGGACGCCATGGCCGGCGATCCGGCGTGGCGGGCCCTGATCATCGGGGACCCGGTGGTGGCGGGGGTGGAGTCGATCGAGGTCGGCTACGTCCTGCTCCGGCTGATCGCCCGCACCCTCCCGGGGAAGCAGTTCGAGGTGGGCCGGGAGCTCCGCCTCCGGGCGGCCACCGCCCTCCGCTCGGCCGGGATCACCGCACCCCCGATGCCCGACCCCGCCGGTCAGGGGCAGCGGTGAGCGACTCCCACGACGGCTCCGAGGAGGACACCGCCCAGGCCGAGGCGGCGGCCTCCCAGCTGCCGCCCCGGGTCCACCGGGCCGACCACCGCCCGCGCAAGGGCCTCACCGGGTACATGGGTCGTCCGGTGAGCCCCCGCCTCCCGGTGCGCCGGTCGACGGTCCTCCTGACGGTGGCCTTCCTGGCCTGTGGGGCGCTCAGCCTCCGCTTCCCCCCGGCCGCCAAGGTCACCGGTACCTCGTCGGGCGACAGCGGCATCCCCTTCGTGCCAACCACCACCACCACGAGCACCACGACCACGACCACCACGACCACGACCACCACCACCACCGTCCCGTCGAGCTCCACCACCTCGACGACCGGTCGTCCGAGCACCACCACCACCCGGGGGACGGGTACCACCACCACGCCGTCCACCGGCGCCACGACCACCACCAGCTCCTCCCCGTCCACCTCGACCACGTCGACGACCCAGTCGGCGTCGGGCCAGGGAGCCACCACCACCCCCCGTCCGTAGCGGCCCTTCAACCGGTCAGGGGGTCACCAGGGGGGCGACCTCCTCACCGAAGGCGGCGATCTGGTCGCACAGCTCCTCGGCGCTCCGCGACGGGAACCGGACCTGCACCTGGCCGATGCCGGCCTCGGCGAAGGGGGCGAGTGACTCGGCGATCCGCTCGGGTGGGCCCGCCACCGTGCCGGGGGGCAGCGCCTCCCCGGCCGGCGGGTCGCCGACGTGGAACGGTGCGGCGAGACCGCCGAGGTCGATGGGGGCCCCGCCCCGGTACCGCTCGCGGAGGCGCCGGAGCTCGGCCACCAGCTCGAGGTTGGGGCCGAGGGACTGGGGGAGCCAGCCGTCGGCGTAGCGGGCCGCCCGACGGAGGGCGGCGGGCGACGAGCCGCCCACCCAGATCGGGGGCCGGGGCGACTGCACGGGCCGCGGGCGCAGGCCGAGCCCGGACGCCGTCCACCGGGGTCCGTCGAGGACCGGGTACTCGTCGACCAGGCCCCGGGCCAGCCCGGCGATGGCCTCGTCGGTGGCGCCGCCCCGGTGGTCGAAGTCCGGGCCCATCTGCTCGAACTCCTCGACCACGTGGCCCGCCCCCACCCCGCACACCACCCGACCGCCCGACAGCACGTCGACGGTGGCGAACTCCTTGGCCGCCCGCAGCGGATGGCGCAGGGCGAGCACGTAGATGTGGGAGAGGAGCCGGATGCGGGTGGTGACCCCGGCCAGCCAGCCGAGGGTGGCCACCGTGTCGTACCAGGTGGTGCTCATCGCACCGGCCAGCCGCTCGGGGATGAAGGTGTGGTCGCAGACGCCCACGTAGAAGAAGCCCGCCGCCTCGCAGGCCCGGGCCACCCGGGCCAGCTCCTCGGGGCCGGCCGCCGGCTCCCAGGGCGCCACGTAGAGGGTCGACTGGGACTGGACGGGCAGCTGCAGCCCGAAGACCGTGCGACCGGGCGGGAGGACGGTCACCACGTGCTCGGGGGAGGCGATGGCGGCGGCGGGCGGCGTCTCGGGAGTCACGGCTGCAGGCTACCGCCGCCGTCCGGAACCGGTCAGAAGGCGGGGGTGACGCAGAGGTCGCTGGCCAGGGTGGGGTCGGGGGTGACCGGCTCGTCGATCCGGAGGCCGAGGGCGAAGTCGGTGGACGGCCCGGTGCCCGACGCCGCCACCACTGCGCCCTTCGGGCAGCTTCCCCCGGTGACGTGGCCGAGGGAGGGGAAGCGGTTGCCCCGGAAGACGGCGCCGTCGGTGCCCCCGACGTAGATCCCGATCTGTGCCCACGACTGCTGGCCGTCGCTGGTGTTGTCGAGCCAGGTGGCCCCGGTGGCGTTGCGGCCCCCACCGCACGCCGCCCGGTCCTGCTGGTCCGGGAGGTGGCAGGTCTGGTGGACGGTCGAGCCGAACAGCACGTGGGAGCCGGAGCTGAGGAGCACGTCGACGTGGGTACGCTCGCCGGTCCACAGCCGGTTGTCGCGGATGACGGCGCCGGCCGACGCCGTGGCGAACGCCCGCGACACGGTGCCGGCCGGGTCGCCGCCCGGGCCGGCGGCGGTGGCCAGGGAGTAGAAGGGATCGGTGGCGATCCCGAAGTAGAGGGAGTTGCCCGCCGAGATGATGGTGTTGTCGGCCACCACCGACTGCTGGGCGGGGACCTGGCCGTCGAAGGCCCCGCCGTTGAAGAGCACGATGGCGGCGTCGGAGACGTCGACGATGTCGTTGCCGTCCACCGTGGTCGACCCGCAGAGGATCCCCAGGCCGTCGGCCTGGGTGTGGTCGTCGGGCTCGCCGACCGGGGGGGTGTGGGCGGTGGCGTACCCCTCGACCAGGTTGTCGTCGACCACGTTGCGGGAGCACCCGGCGGGATCGCCCGGCGCCGGGGTGCCGGCGTCGGCCTCGAGGTCGGTGGCACCGGACGGGTTCCCGATCCGGTCGTCGGCCACGGTGGTCCCCACCCCACCCAGCATCCGCACGTCGAAGTCGACGAACTGGTGGGGATCGGGGCCGTCGCGCTGGCCGTCGACCCAGAGGTGCGTGAGCCGCGCCCCGGGCTCCAGGGTGACCAGCTCGGCGCCGGCATAGCCGGGCCGCTGGGTGAACGACGGCAGCCGGACCAGCCGGGCCATCTCGGCGTAGCGGATGGGATCGGGCGAGCCGGCCGTGGTCAGCGTGACGCCGGCGGGGACGGTGAGGGAGGTGGTGAGGCCGGTCACCGCCCGCGGCGGCAGGGCCAGGGTGCCGCCCCCCGAGGCCCCCAGGAGGTCGAGCCGCAGCTGGAGGGCGGCCTCGCTCCCGAGCGGGCCGGGGACGCCGGTGGCCGGCGTCTGGACGGCCGGGTGGCCGGTCAGATCGCCGGGCTCGCCGAAGGAGTACCCGGGGTCGGTCGGGCTGCAGATGGCCGGTGCCGTGCGCTCGGCGAACTCGTCGGAACCGAACAGGCCGGCGGCGGCCAGTACCGGCGGCACCCGGGACAGGCGGTCACGGAGGGCCACGAACTCCGTGGGGGTCGGCTCCCGGTCGAGGACGAACCGGTAGAGGGTGAGGGCGACGGCCGCCTCCTGGCCGGCCGGGTAGTCGCGGCCGTACTCGGGGGAGCCGACCACCGACTCCCCGTACTCCTCGAGGGAGGAGGTGGTGCAGCCGTCCTGCTCGAAGAAGGCCGTGCCGGCGGTCCACTCGGCGGCGGTGGGCGCCCGGCCCAGCAGTTCGGTGTGGGCCTTGGCCACGTACTGGTAGGGGACGGCCTCGGCGGCGGCCGTCGGGGGGCCCTCGGTGGTGGCGGGGGCGGGGCGGTCGGCCAGGGCCGCGGCCCCGCCCAGCCCGGCCAGCACCACGACGGCCGACAGCAGGCCCACGGCGGTCCTCCGCCAGGGCCGGACCTCCTTGCGCTTCGAATGCCGTCCCGGCCCCATCGCCCCTCTTCGCACGCCGAACGGCGCCAGGCATAGCACCCGACCGGCCGGTGCGGGGTCACCTCCCGCCGGCGGTCAGAGGGAGGCGGCCAGTGACTCGGCCAGCTCGCCGTCGGTGCCGAACTGGGTGGCCAGCACCCGCGCCCGTTTGTAGGCCAGGTGGGCGGGGACCTCCCAGGTGAACCCCATGCCCCCGTGGACCTGGATGCACGAGCGGCCGTTGGCCAGGGCGGCCTCGTCGGCGAGGAGTTTGGCGCCGGCCGCCGCCACCAGGGAGTCGCCCACCTCGGGCTGGTCGACGGTGACCGCCGCGGCATGAACGGCCGCCCGGGCCACCTCCACCCGGACCACCATGTCGGCGCAGAGGTGCTTGACCGCCTGGAACCCCCCGATCGGCCGCCCGAACTGGTGGCGCTCCTTGGCATAGGCGACGGCCAGCTCGGTCGTCCAGGCCGCCGAACCGACCTGGAGGGCGGCGGTCAGCACCGCGCCGTCCCGGCGCCACCAGGCGGCCAGCTCCGGACCGCCGACCGGCGTCCCCGCCGGGAGGTCGACCACCGTCCACAGGGGGGTGAGCGGGTCCATCGGCCGGTCCAGGCGGGTGGCCTCCAGGGAGGCCGGCTCCACCGAGGCCACCCCCCCGTCGTCCACGACCAGGAGGGCGTCGAGGTCGGCCAGGTCCTCGATCACCACCGGAGCGACCGATCCGGCCCGGGGCCGCTCCACCAGCCCCACCACCGCCGAGCCGTCGTCTGCCCCGTCGACCAGGCCGGCGGCCAGGTGGGTGGCGACGAGCGGGCCGGGCAGCAGCGCCCGGCCGAGCTCCTCGAAGACCAGGGCCGCCTCCGCCAGGCCGAGGCCGGCGCCGCCGGCCTCCTCGGCCAGGCACAGGCCGAACACCCCGGCCTCGGCCAGCTCGCGCCAGGCGGCACGGTCGACCACCCGTTCCTCCGACTCGAGGGCGCGCACCGACTCGAGGGGGAACCGGCCCTGGCAGAGACGGCGGACGCCCTCGGCCAGGTCGGCCTGGAGCTCGGTCAGCTCGAAGTCCACGGCTCCCCCTTACCCGCCGGCGCCGCGGCCTTGTGCGGGCTCGGCTCCTTGGGGAGACCGAGGATCCGCTCCCCGACGATGTTCCGCTGGATCTGCGACGTCCCCGCCGCGATGGTCAGTGAGATCCCCCGCAGCCAGTCCTCCACCATCGTCGCCGCGGGCAGCACCCCGAGCCCGTCGAGGCCGACCACGTCGTCGGCGGCCAGGCCGGCCCGGCCGAGGAGCGACAGCGAGAACTCCCCGAGCCGCTGACGGGTCTCCGTGTAGGCGAGCTTGAAGACGGTGCCGCCGATGCCGGGCACCCCGGTCCGGGCCGCCTGGGAGACGTTCCGCTTGGTCAGCGCCCACAGGGCGTCGAGCTCCGCGCGGAGGTGCCCGGCCTGCCGGCGGACGCCGGGGTCGTCCCAGGCCCCGGTCCGGCGGGCCACCGTCACCGTCTCCCCGAGGAGCTCGATGGCCTCCAGCAGGTCGCCGACGAAGGCGGTGCCCCGCTCGAAGCTGAGGGTGACCATCGTCACCCGCCACCCGTCGTTCTCGTCGCCGACCCGGTTGGCCACCGGGATCCGGACCCCGTCGAGGAAGAGCTCGGCGAACTCGGTGGACCCGGCGATGGTGGTGAGCGGGCGGATCTCCACCCCCGGGGCGTCCATGGGGAGGATCAGCCAGGTGATGCCCCGGTGGCGGCTGTCGTCCGCACCGGTGCGGACCAGGAGCTCGCAGTAGTCGGCGACCTCGGCGTGGGAGGTCCAGATCTTCGAGCCGGTGACCACGTACTCGTCGCCGTCGCGGACCGCCCGGGTGCGCATGGCGGCCAGGTCGCTGCCGGCGTCGGGCTCGGAGAACCCCTGGCACCAGACCTCGTCACCGCGGAGGATGGGCGGGAGGTACCGCTGGCGCTGCTCGGGGGTGCCTTCGGCGATGACCGTCGGACCGGCGTGGAGCAGGCCGACGAAGTTCACCCCGACGTAGGGGGCGTGGGCCCGCTCGAGCTCCTCTTTGAAGATGAGCTGCTCGATCGGGGACGACCCCCGCCCACCGCCCTCGACGGGCCAGTCGACGCCGGCGTAGCCGGCGTCGAAGAGGAGGCGCTGCCAGTGGGTGTCGTAGGTGCGGCGCCCCGGCCAGTCGTCGGGGGAGGGCTTCCCGGGCAGGCCGGGGAGCGTCCCGGCCAGCCAGCCGCGCAGGCTCTGCCGGAAGGCCCGCTCGGCCTCGGTCTCGCGGAGGTCCATCGGGGATCAGGCGCGGGTGCCGGCGGGGCGGGTCACGTGAGGTCGAGGCCGTAGAGCTTGATGGCGTTGCCCCGGACGATCTTGTACCGCTGCTCGTCGGTGAGGTCCTTCATCTGCTCCTCGGCGATCTGGCGGGTGTGGGGCCAGGTGGAGTCCGAGTGCGGGTAGTCCGACTCGTAGGTGATGTTGTCCTCGCCGATCTCGTCGACGGACCGCAGGCCGTGGGCGTCGTCGAAGAAGCACCCGTAGACCTGGCGGTGGAAGTAGGTCGAGGGCGGCTCGGGCACGATGTCGGCCACGCCGCCCCAGCCGCGGTTCTCGTCCCACACCTTGTCGGCCCGCTCGAGGATGTAGGGGATCCAACCGATCTGCCCCTCGGAGTAGGCGATCTTGAGGTCGGGGAAGCGGACCAGGACCCCGGAGAAGAGATAGTCGACCAGCGAGAAGGTGGCGTTGGTGTGGGTCAGGGTGCTGCCCACGGCCGCCGGTGCGTCGGCCGAGGTCGACGGCATCTTCGACGACGAGCCGATGTGCATGTTGATGACCGTCTGCGTCTCGGAGCAGGCCTGGAAGAACGGGTCCCAGTAGCGGTCCTTGTCGTGCACCGAGGGGAGGCCGAGGAACGGGGGGATCTCGCTGAAGCACGTGGCCCGCACGCCCCGGGCGGCGTTGCGGCGCACTTCGTCGGCGGCCAGCTGGGCGTCCCACAGGGGGACGATGATCAGGGGGATGAGCCGACCGCCCGAGTTGGCGCACCACTCGTCGACCATCCAGTCGTTGTAGGCCTTGACGCAGAGGAGGGCGAGCTCCTTGTCGTCGGCCTCGAGGAAGGTCTGGCCGCAGAACCGGGGGAAGGTGGGGAAGCAGAGCGACGCCTCGAGGTGGTTCACGTCCATGTCCTCGAGGCGGGGCTTGACCTCGAAGGAGCCCGGGCGCATGTCCTCGTAGGTGATGACCTGGATGCTCACCTCGTCGCGGGGCACGCCGGCGGCCGAGTCGAGGCGGAACAGGGGTCGCTTGAGTCCCTCGTAGTGCCACACGTCGGCGGGGAGCACCTTGCCGCCGGGCACGACCGAGACCTTGCCCCCCACGAAGACCGACTCGGGGAATTCCTTCCGGATCACCCGGGGGCAGACGTCGTGGTACCTGGCCGGTATCCGGTCGAGCCACAGCGTCGCCGGCTCGATGACGTGGTCGTCCACGGAGATGATCTTGGGGAGCTCGGACATGCGCCCGAGTGTACCGCCTGTTCTGACGGTGCGTCAGGTGGGGTCGGGGGAGCGGCCGACCAGCCGGCCGGTGCCGGTGGGGACCCCCGGGGCCCGGTAGGCGAGGCGGACCACCCGACCCTCGGGGACCCGGACCACCACCGAGGCCTCCCCGGCGTAGGGGATGCCCACGTAGCCGAAGGAGACGTCGACCCGGTGCTCGCCGGGGGTGGTGGGGATGAACCGGCGGCGCCACCGGCCGCGGTGGGGCTCACCGTCGACCTCCACGGTGAGCCGGGTGAACACCAGGGTCCAATTGAGGACCGAGAAGTGACCCGCCACCGAGATCCCGGTGGCGGCGTCGTCCCCGTCGCTCACGCCATCGCCACCCCGCCGTTCGGCCGCACCACCTGTCCGGTCACGAAGCGCGACGCCTCCGAAGCCAGGTAGAGGACGGCGCCGGCGATGTCCTCGGGCTCGCCGATGGCCCGCAGGGGGGTGGCCTTGCGCATGGGGGAGAGCACCGCCTCCTGCATCTCCTCGTCGACGGTCCCGTCCGGCCGCACGAAGTACCGGCCGGTCATGCTGGTCAGGACGAACCCCGGGGCCACCGCGTTGACCCGCACGCCCTTGCGACCGACCTCGTAGGCCATCGACCGTGTCAGCTGGACCACGCCCGCCTTGCAGATGGCGTAGCTGGACACGTTGGGACTGGGGACGTCGGCGGCGGCCGACGAGGTGTTGATGATGCTCCCGCCGCCCTCCTGGGCGACCATCACCCGCCCGGCTGCCTGGCAGCCGAAGAACGTCCCCTTCAGGTTGACCGCCAGGATGCGGTCGAGATCGTCCTCGGGGGCGTCGAGGAACGGTCCCTCCACCATGATTCCGGCGATGTTGGCCCAGGCGTGGATGCCGCCGTGCCGCTCGACCGTGCGGGCGGCGAGCCCGTCCACCTCAGCCCGGACCGCCACGTCGACGGTGGCCGGCTCACCGGTTCCGCCGGCGTCGCCGATCAGGGCGACCGTCTCCCCGGCGCCCGCGGCGTCGCGGTCGGCGCACACCACGGTGGCCCCGGCACCCGCCAGGGCCAGGGCGCTCGCCCGGCCGATGCCGCTGCCCGCCCCGGTGACGACGGCGACCCGGCCGTCCATGCGGAACGAGTCGATCACTCTGGATGCGTCCATGGACCGTTGCTACCTCCTGGGCGGCCGGTCGGCCAGTCGGGCGGCGCCGGGCCGCCGGTCAGGCGGTGGCGACGGCCTGGTCGACGCCCTCGCGCTCGGCGGCGGCCGCCTGGGCCGACTTGAGCGAGGCGGTGAGCACCTTGACCACCGCGGCGGCGATGCGCTTGTGGCCCTCGTCCCCCGGGTGGATCCCGTCCTCCAGATGCTCGTCGGTGATGATCCCCAGGCCCTCGACCAGTCGGAGGGCCCCGTCACCCTCGTCGATCCGCTCGCGGACCACCGACTCCATCGTCCCGCGGAGCTCGGCCAGCGTGGCCCCCAGCCGGTTGGGGGCGTGCTCGGCGTCCGGCCGGACGACCGGGCTCACCACCACGATGGGCGCCGCGGGGTGGCCGCTGCGCACCACGTCGAGGAAGCCGCGGAGCCCCTCGGCCAGCATCCCGAGACTGTGCGGGGTGCGCGACCAGCAGTTCACCCCGTAGGCCAGGGTGATGATGTCGGCCGGGAGGTCGGCGACGTGCTCGGCCGAGACGATCTCCCCGCGGGCCGCCCCGGCGTAGCCGAGGTTGACCAGGTCGAGACCGGCCTTGCGGGCGGCGATGGCCGTCCAGGCCCGGGACGGCCCCGAGGCGATCCACCCCTGGGTGATGGAGTCGCCGTAGGCGACCCACCGGGGTTGGGCCGGCGCCGGGAAGATCTCGCCGTTGACCGGGGTCAGCGACTGGATCAGCGGGTGCATGCCCTCCGGGAGGTAGACGGTGGCGGGTTTGTCGGCCGCCGAGGCCCCGAGGGAGACCCGCACCATGCCGTCACCCAGCATGGCCTCCTCCTCGCAGACCTGGTGGCCGGCCCGCCAGACGGTGAAGGTGATGCCGGCGCCGTCGCCGCGGTAGCCGAGGTTGCCGGTGGAGGTCCGGTAGGCGATGTCGATGGCGTCGGCGTCGCCGACGACCTCGATCCTCACCCCGACGGGGACCACCGAGGCGTGCCACACGTCGGCCGGGAGGCGCGAGGTGTCGGTCGGGTTGGCGCGCGGATACGGCACGTCGCCGTAGGCGGGGTAGGGCGCACCCCGGAGGAACGGTTCCGGCTGATCCGGTCGTGGGGTCACGGTCTCACCTGGCTGTCGTCACTCCTCGTCGAGATGTCGCCACGCGGTGTGAACATGCAAACGGTACCCGAGTTGGTACGCCCTGCGCTCGCCCGTCCCACGCCTGCCGGTTCCACGCCACCCCCCCGAGTCGGTGCCCACGAACGTAGCCCTGCCCGCTGCCGCCGACAAGGGGTGGTGCCGCACCGGCCGGTCCGGGGGGTGCGGCGCCACCTCCGGGCCCTGGCACCGACCTACCATGATCGGGTGCACCGCCCCCCACGCCACGCGGCCCGGCGGTGGTCGTCCGCCCTCGTGGTGCTCGCCGCCGCCCTGGGGATCGCCGCCCTGGTGGCCGTGCCCGCCGCCGGTGCGGCCACCCCGTCCATCGGGCCGCACCCCCACGTCTACGCCGGTGGCGGGGTCATCGCCTACGGGGACGCGCAGATCCTCAACAAGGCCCCCGCCGACAAGTTCAGCTCGCTGATCGTGGCCCAGGCGGTGGACCCGTCCACCGCCGCCCAGGGCTACTGGCTCGCCTCCGCCGACGGCGGGGTCTTCGCCTACGGGAGCGCCGGCTTCTTCGGCTCGCTCGGCTCACTGGCCCTCCAGGGCCCGATCGTGGGGATGGCGGCCACCCCGGACGGCGGCGGCTACTGGCTGGTGGCACTGGACGGCGGCATCTTCGCCTTCGGCGACGCCGGCTTCTACGGTTCGATGGGCGGGACCCCCCTCAACCAGCCCATCGTGGGCATGGCGGCCACCCCGGACGGACTGGGGTACTGGCTGGTGGCCAGCGACGGCGGGATCTTCGCCTTCGGAGACGCCACCTTCGACGGCTCGATGGGCTCGGTCCCCCTGGTGTCGTCGGTGACCGGCATGGCGGCCACCCCCGACGGCAAGGGGTACTGGATGGTGGCCGGCGACGGCGGCCTCTTCGCCTTCGGCGACGCCGGCTTCTTCGGCTCCGAGGGCGGTCAGACCCTGAACGACCCGGTGGTGGGCATGGCCGCCAGCCCCGACGGCAAGGGCTACCTGCTGGTGGCCACCGACGGCGGCATCTTCGGCTTCGGGTCGTTCCGGTACTACGGGTCCCTCGGGGCGGGGATCGGGGGCGACGCCGCCGACGTGCCCCCGGTGGCCGGCATCACCCTCACCTCGGACGGGCAGGGGTACTGGCTCCTCGAGCCGGACGGCTGGTCGTACCGGTTCTCCAGCCCGGGCGCGTCCCCGCCGACCGCCCAGGCGGCCTCCATCGTGGCCATCGCCAACGCCCAGGTGGCGGCCGACCCCGACCCGGGCAACTTCTGCAACCCCTACGGACCCTGCGAGGAGTGGTGCGCCCTCTTCGCCACCTGGGTGTGGCAGCAGGCCGGTGTGCCGATCCCCAGCTACGCCTTCACCGGCGACATCTACGACTGGGCGGCCGGCACCACCGGGGTGCTCCCGCCGGGCGGGACGCCCCAGCCCGGCGACGCCGTGCTCTACGGCACCGGCCCCGCCACCACCGACTCCTCGGTCCACACCGGCCTGGTGGTCCAGCGGTGGCCCGACGGCGCCATCATCACCATCGAGGGCGACGCCGGGCCGGCCCCCACCGGTTCGCTGGCCGTGGTGATCAACGGCCCGTACCTGCCGCTGCAGTCGGCCGAGTACAACGGCGTCCCCGTCTACGCCTTCGCCCAGGCCTGATGGGTTCCAGCCGGGCCTGAACCGCCCGGGGCGTCAGCGCTCGTCGAGCAGCGACGCCAGGATGCGGTCGCGGTGGTCGGCCGACGAGCCCCACGCCCCGCCCAGGGCCCACGCCCGCTTCAGGTACAGCTGGAGGTCGCACTCCCACGTGTAGCCGATGGCCCCGTGCACCTGCAGCGCCACCCGGGCCGCCTCGGCGGCGGCGTCGGAGGCGTAGGCCTTGGCCAGGGAGGCGCTCCGGGCCCGGTCCGGCTCTTCGCCGTCGAGGGACCAGGCGGCGGCGTAGACGACCGGGCGGGCGAACTCGAGGGCGACCTGGGCACCGGCCAGCAGGTGCTTGACCGCCTGGAAGCTGCCGATCGCCCGCCCGAACTGCTGCCGCTCGGTGGCGTAGGCGGCGGCCAGGGTGATCATCCGGTCGGCCAGCCCCACCAGCTCGGCGGCCGCGGCCACCGCGCCACGGTCGGCCAGGTCGGCCAGCAGCAGGTGGGCCTCCTCACCGGAGGCCACCAGGGTGGCCGGGGACGGGTCCCACCGCACGATCCCCAGGCGCCGGGTGGGGTCGAGCGACGCCACCGGCTCGACGGTGGCGGCGCCGGCCGGGAGGGCGTGCAGCTCGGGCCGCCCGGCGTCGTCCACCGCATGGAGGAGGAACAGGTCGGCCCCGACGGCGCCGGCCACCGCCGCGCCTCCGGCCGGGTCGACCGGGGCCACCGCGGCGGCGGCCTCCCCGGCGGCGATCCGTTCCAGCCACGGCCCGGACCGGCTCCAGCCGGCGGTGGCCAGGACGGGGGCGGCCAGCGCGGTGGTCTCGAGGAGGGGCTCGGGCAGGGCCACCCGCCCCGCCTCCTCGAGCAGCAGCACCAGGTCGAGCATGTGCATGCCCAGGCCACCGTGCTGCTCGGGCACCGTGAGCCCGACGATGCCCATCTCGGCGAGGGTCGACCAGCGGGGGGTGCGGGGCGACGGGTCCTCGAAGGCGGCCCGGACGTCCGACGGGCGGCACTCGATCTCCAGCGCCTGACGGAGCGCGTCGCGGAACTCCAGCTGCTGGTCGGTGAAGGCGAAGCGCACCGGCGTTCCTCTCAGCCGCGGGGGAGGCCGAGCATGCGCTCCGCCACCACGTTCCGCTGGATCTCGTTGGTCCCGGCGTAGATGGGGCCGGCCAGGGCGAAGAGGAAGCCGTCGAGCCACCGGTTGCCCGCCGTCTGCTCGGCGCCGGGGCCGAGGAGATCGAGGGCGGCGCGGTGGATGGCCAGGTCGGTCTCCGACCAGTGGATCTTGTTGGCGCTCGCCTCGGGACCGACCGACCCGCCGGCCACCACCCGCGACGCCGTCCAGTAGGTCGAGAGCCGGTAGGCCTCGGCATCCATCCACGCCCGGGTCACGGCCTCGGCGTTGCGGACGGTCCGGACCGGGTCGATCCGGAGCCGCTCGGCGTACAGGTCCACCAGGCGGGAGGCGGCCTCGGTGTAGCGGGCCGGGCTGCGGAGGCTGAGGCCCCGCTCCGAGCCGGCGGTGGCCATGGCCACGTTCCATCCCCGGCCCACCTCCCCGAGGACCTGGTCGTCGGGGACGAAGACGTCCTCGAAGAACAGCTCGGCGAAGCCGGTCTCGCCGTCGATCTGCGGGATGGGCCGGACGGTCACGCCGGGGGTGCGCATCTCGATGAGGAAGTAGGTCAGGCCCCGGTGGCGCTCCGCCTCCGGGTCGGTCCGGAAGAGGCCGAAGCACCACTCGGCGAAGGCCCCCCGGGAAGCCCAGGTCTTCTGGCCGGTGAGCAGCCAGCCGTCGTCGCCGGGGGCGCGCACCGCCCGGCTGCGGATGCCGGCCAGATCGCTGCCGGCGTCGGGCTCCGACCACCCCTGGCACCAGATCTCCTCGCCCGAGGCCATGGGCGGCAGGAACCGGGAGCGCTGGGCGTCGGTGCCGAACTCGAACAGCGTGGGGGCCAGGAGGAAGACGCCGTTCTGGCTGACCCGCAGCGGGGCCTGGGCCCGCCAGTACTCCTCCTCGAAGAGCAGCCACTCGAGGATCCCCACGCCCTGGCCGCCGTACTCCTCGGGCCACGACACCACCGACCAGCGGTGGGCGTGCATGGTCTGCTCCCAGGCCCGGTGGGCCTCGAAGCCGGCGGCGGTGTCGAGGGACGGGAGGGTGCCCGGGGTGGGGGCGTTGGCCCCCAGCCAGGCGCGCGCCCGGCTGCGGAACTCCTCCTGCGCATCGGTGAAGCGAAGGTCCATCGGCTCGTTCTCGGTCGCGTCCACGGGTCCGGGCGCCCGCCGGACGGCCCGGGGACCTTCCACGGGCTCCCGTCGGCGGGTGGGTCGGGGGAAATCTGGCACACCGGCAGATTTTCGGCAACCGCACCGGGTGGGACACAATGGAACCATGCCGAACGCCGTGATCGTCGATGCCGTCCGCACCCCGGTGGGGAAGAGGAACGGGAGACTCTCCGGGTGGCACGCCGTCGACCTGGCCGCCCAGCCGCTGCGGGCGCTCATCGAGCGGAACGACCTCGACCCGGCGCTCGTCGAGGACGTGGTCTTCGGCTGCACCATGACGGTCGGGGAGCAGGCGATGAACGTCGGACGCAACGCCGCCCTGGCCGCCGGGTTCCCCGACACCGTGCCGGGCACCACCGTCGACCGTCAGTGCGGCTCCGCCCAGCAGGCCGTGCACTTCGCCGCCCAGGCGGTGGCGTCGGGGGCGATGGACATCGCCATCGGCGGCGGCGTCGAGGCCATGAGCCGGGTGCCGATCGGCTCGACCACCGACCACGGTCCCGGTGAGGCGTACGGCCCGACCGTCCACGGTCGGTTCGACTTCATCCACCAGGGCGAGGCGGCCGAGGAGATCGCCCGCCGCTGGGGGATCACCCGCGAGGAGATGGACCGCTTCTCCCTCGAGTCCCACGACCGGGCGGCCCGGGCCATCGCCGAGGGCCGGTTCGAACGCGAGATCGTCCCGCTGGCCACCCGACGGGCCACCGTGGAGGGCAAGGTGGCGGTGGCCGGCACCGACGAGGGCGATCCGGCCGGCGAGGGGCCGCTCTCCTTCGACGAGGGCGTACGCGCCGGCTCGACCTACGAGAAGCTGGCCTCCCTGCCCCCGGCGTTCCGGGAGGACGGGCAGGTGACGGCGGCGTCGTCCTCCCAGATCTCCGACGGGGCCGCCGCGGTGCTGGTGATGAGCGAGGAGCGGGCCGAGCAGCTCGGCCTCCGGCCGCGGGCCCGGTTCCACACCTTCGCGGTGGCGGCCAACGACCCGGTCATCATGCTGACGGCCCCCATCCCCGCCACCACGCTGGTGCTGGCCAAGGCGAAGCTGTCGCTCGACGACATCGACCTGATCGAGATCAACGAGGCCTTCGCCTCGGTGGTGCTGGCCTGGGAGAAGGAGCACCACCCGGACATGGCGAGGGTCAACGTCAACGGGGGCGCCATCGCCATCGGCCACCCCACCGGCGCCTCCGGGGCCCGCCTGCTCACCACCCTGCTCAACGAGATGGAGCGTACCGGCGCCCGCTACGGGCTCCAGACCATGTGCGAGGGCGGCGGCCAGGCCAACGCCACCATCATCGAGCGCCTCGGGTAGCCTCCCGCTGCCGTCCACCCCGGGTGGGACGGCCACGGGTGGGTGCGGGGCGGGGGGGGGACGCGGTGAACCAACCGAGCGGGCCGGGGTGGTGGCTGGCCTCCGACGGCCGGTGGTACCCGCCCGAGCTCCACCCCGACGCCCCACCGGCGTCCGTCCGGGGGTGGGAGGGGCTGCCGGCACTGGGTGGGCCCACCACCGCCGGTCCTCCGGTGACGGTCGCTCCGCCACCTGCCACCGCCCCCGTGGCCGGAGGGCCCCCGCCCGGGTGGGTACCGCCGGTGGCCCGGAGGCGGGACCCCGGGTTCGGCGAGGGGGTGGAGCAGGCCCGGGCCCGCCGCCGCCGGCGGCGGCTCACCAACCTGGTCACCTTGGTGGTGGTCGTCTCGGTACTGGCGGCGGTCGGCCTCGGCGGGTACCGGGCGCTCCGTCCCCGACCGTCGGTCGACGACTTCGCCGGGACCGAGGTGCCCGGACCGCCGACCTCGCTCCCCGCCGTCCCCCTGGGCCCCGGCCTCCGGCGCGCCATCGGGGAGACGGTCCTGGTGGACGAGTTCGGGTGTACGGCGGCCGGCGACGACTACGGGCTGGGCTCGGGATGGCCGGTCACCGACGACGAGATCGTCACCGACGCCCACGTGGTGGGCGGCAGCCGGGAGGTCTCCGTCGAGGCGCCCGGCCAGCCGAGGATGCTCGCCACGGTGGTCCTGTTCGACCCGGCCGAGGACCTCGCCGTGCTGCGGACCGCCGGGGCGCCGTTCACGCCGCTGCCCGTCCTGCGCCGTACCGGGTGGGACGGTCCGGCGGTCTTCATGGGCTACCCGGGCGACCGGGGCCCGGACGAGACGGTGAGTGCCGGCACGGTGAGCGCCTACGTGACGGCGGAGTCGTACAACTACCCGTCGGACGGGGCCGCCCACGACGTGGAACCGGTGGTGGACGCCACCCTCTCGGGGGGCGACTCCGGAGGGCCGGTGGTGAACGCCGACGGGGCGGTGGTGGGGATGATGCAGGCCGGTGCGTACGGGCAGGGCCTGGCGCTGCCGTCGGCGGCGATCGTGGCGGCGGTCGCCCCGGTGGTCGGGGCGACCGGGGCGGTGTCCTCCGGCACCTGCCTCTTCGCCTCCTGACGCCGCGGCCGACCGGTCAGCCGCCGACGGGTGCCCACCCCGGCCGGGGGCCGGGCAGCGACCGGTGGCGGACCGACGACGAGGTGGCGTAGCCGACGTAGGCCGGGGGGGCGTCGGCGGTGATGCCGACCACGTCGTCCGTGCCGGTGCCGCCCAGCCCACCGAGGTAGGGCGCGTCCCCGCCCGTGAGGATCCCGCCGTGCGAGTCGGTCAGCCAGTAGCCGTCACCGGTGGCGGTGGCGGCCATCCCGACGATCGGCCCGGCCAGGGGCAACGAGCCGGCCGAGCCGTGGAAGCCGGCGTCGCCGAAGGTGAAGATCCCGCCGTCGGAGGCCACCAGCCAGTAGCCGCCACCGTCGGGGGTGGCGGCCATCCCGACGATCGGCTCGTTCAGGTGGAGCGAGCCGGTGGAGCCGTAGAACCCGGCGTCGCCGAAGGCGAAGATGCCCCCGTCGGAGGCCACCAGCCAGTAGCCGCCGCCGTCGGGGGTGGCGGCCATCCCGACGATCGGCTCGTTCAGGTGGAGCGAGCCGGTCGATCCGTCGAAGACGGCGTCGCCGTAGGCGAAGACCCCGCCGTCGGAGGCCACCAGCCAGTAGCCGTCGCCGTCGGAGGTGGGGGCCATGCCGATGACCGGCTTGTTCAGCTGGAGCGATCCGGTGGAGCCGTAGAAGGCGGCGTCGCCGAAGGTGAAGACGCCGCCGTCCGCCCCGAGGAGGTAGTACCCACCGCCGTCGAAGGAGGCCTGGACGCCGACGATCGGGGCGTTGAGGCCGGACCGGGACATGTCCCCGTCGTTGCCGGCGTCACCGAACGGGTAGACCCCCCCGCCGGCGGTCGCCTCCCAGTAGCCCTCGGTCCCGTTGCCGCTGACGTCGATGACGGCGGCCGGGCCGGCGTCGACCACGGTGACGGTGGCCGTCCGGGTGCCCACGCCCGCCGGCACGAACTCCAGGAAGAGCGTGCACGACGCTCCCGCCGCCAGCGTCGACGCCCCGCCCAGATCGGTCAGGCAGTCGGTGTCGCCGTAGAAGTCACCGGGGTCGGCCCCGGCGATGTCCAGGCCGGTGACGGTGTCGGTGGCGTCGCCCTGGTTGGTCAGCTCGATCTCCACCAGGTCCGAGACGGCACCGACCCGGGTGGTGGCGAAGGTGACCTGCGAGACCTGGGCGACGGTGTCCGGCCCGGTGACGGTGCCGGTCGGGGAGGCCCCCACCGGTGGCCCGGTGACGGCGACCACGGCGATGCCGAGTACCACCGCCAGGATCAACGACACGGATGTCCTGCGTCTGTCGAGCCTCCCCATGGCCCCACCCCCCTGCCGGGCACTCACGCGCCGTGGCAATCCCAACGCTACTCGCGCGAAAATCGATCGTGAAGGGGGGAATTTCACCTGCGGCACCGCCCGGGAATTTTCTCAAGGCGGGCGCCGAAGGTGACGAGAGAAACCACGGAGGGTGCGCACATGGGCGAGGTGACGGTGTTCTCGGAGGACGCATTGGCGGGGTGCCTTCCGGGCATCTGCGTCCGGACCGGACACCGCACCGACGACCAGCTGGCGGTCCGGGCGCAGCTCCACGTGTCCAGCGCCCGTCTGGGCATGGCCTGGCTGCTCATCCTGCTCGGACCGATCGGCTGGGTGGCGCTGGTGGCCCTCGCCCTCGCCCGGCGACCCGGCGGCGGGCTCACGGTGCGGGTGCCCTACGACGCGGTGGCCCGGCGGCGCCTGCTGCTCCTCCGCAGCTGCGAGCGGGCCTCGGTGGTGGCGGTGGCCTGCCTCCTGGTGGCGGAGATCGTGGTGCTCCTGCTCTCCCCCCCGTCGATGGGGGTGATCACCGTGGTGGTGCTGGCGGGGGCCGCCCTGGCCGTCGTCGCCACCGTGGTCAGTGCCCTGACCCTGGTCCCGCTCGAGGTCCGGGCCCGGCTGGACGCCTCCCGCCGGTGGGTGACCCTGTCCAACGTGGGCTCGGAGTTCGCGTTCGCCGCCTGGGAGCAGTCGCGCACCCACGTGGCCCCGCCCCGTCCCGAGGGCGATCCGGAGCTCTGGTCGGCCGCCAGCTGAGGCGGGACCCCGACCGGGTCAGCCGGCCGGGGAGAGCCGGTCGAGCACCTCGCCCGCCTCGGCCACGATCCGGCCGATGAGCTCGGCCACCGTCGGGAGCTCGTCGATCGAACCCACCACCTGCCCGGTGGGCAGCACGCCCACGTCGGTCCGGCCGTCCACGAGCGCCGCCTTCGTCATCACCGGCGCGTTGGCCGCCATCACCACCTGGGACCACGAGAGCTCGTTGCCCTGCTTCATCGCCCGGCCCTCCTTCAGCAGGGCGCCCAGCGAGGTCCGGGTCTCCCGGCGGAACGAGTGGGCGCTCCCGAGCGCCCGCGGCAGGTTCCGGAGCCACCCGGCCCGCTCGAGGTGGTCCACCAGATCGGTGCGGATGACCCGCTGGGGGGCGCCGTCCACCGCTGTCGACACCACGGTGCCGGTGACCGGCGTGGCCAGGTAGAGCGCCTTCACCTCGTCGGGGACCCGGCTCTCCTGGGTGAGGAGGAAGCGGGTGCCCATGGCGATGCCGGAGGCGCCCCAGGCGAGGGCGGCCACCAGGCCCCGGCCGTCGAAGAAGCCGCCGGCGGCGATCACCGCCACCTTGTCCCCGACGGCGTCGACCACCGACGGGGTGAGGAGGGTGGTCGGCACCGTGCCGGTGTGGCCGCCGCCTTCGCCCCCCTGGGCGATCACCGCGTCGACGCCCCAGCCCGCCACCTTCTCGGCGTGGCGCCGGGCGCCGATGGTGGGCATGACCACCAGTCCGGCCTCCCGGCACCGCGAGACGAGCGCCGGGTTGGGGGCCTGGGCGAAGCTGGCCACCTTCACCCCATGGTCGATCATCAGGGCCACCCGCTGGTCGACGTCGGCCACGTCGGTGCGCAGGTTGACGCCGAACGGCCGGTCGGTGCGCTCGCGCACCTCGGCGACGGCCTCGACCAGCTGCCCGTAGGTCATGGTGGCCGAGGCCAGGATCCCGAGGCCCCCCGCCTCGGCGGTGGCGGCCACCAGGCGGGGACCGGCCACCCAGCCCATGCCCGTCTGCACGATCGGGTGGTCGACGCCCACCAGCTCGCAGAACCGGGTGCGCAGGGCCGGATGGACCGGCGGCGTGGCGGCGGCGCCGGTCACGCCCGGACCTCGCGGTCGCGGAGCCCGCGGGGGTCGAGCACCTCGCGGATCAGGGCCAGCTCCCCGGGGGTCGGCAGGCGCGTGTCGGGCACCTCGTCGGGGACCACCAGCTCGAATCCGGTGGCGGCCACCACCTCGTCCACGGTGACCCCGGGGTGGACCGACCGGAGGCGCATCACGCGGTCGGGTGTCTCGAAGTCGAAGACGCCCAGGTTGGAGATGACATGGCGGATCTCGTGGAACCGGGTGGCGGCCGGGCCGGCCTCCGCCGCCCGCCGGTAGCCGACCCCGGAGACCACGTCGACCTGCTCCACGAAGGTCCGCGTGGAGTGGTTGGGGATCCAGTAGCTGGTGGGATGGTTGACGGTGTTGCCCGGTGCCCCGCGGACGCCGACCAGCTGGGCCTTCGGCCGGGCCCACGGGCCGATGGCGCTGATGTTCTGGTTGCCGGTCCGGTCGATCTGGGACGCCATCATGATCAGGTTCCGCCGGCCCGACCAGACCACGTCGAACACCTTCCGGTAGGGCATGTGGGACTCGAGCACCAGCTCCTCCGGCCGGGTGCCCAGCGCCGGTGCACCGACCATCAGCGCGGCGTCGCCGTCGGTGAGCACCAGGTCGGGGCTGAAGGTGCGCTTGGCCAGGCGCGAGCCGATGGCCGGGGCGGTGCCGAAGGCACTGGCCATCACCTCCCCGTCGCCGCGGAACACCTCGGCGCACGCCACGATGCAGGACTCGGCCCGGGTCACCCCGGTCGCGGTGGGATCGCTCATCGCGACTCCTTTCCGGCGGCCGCCCGCTCCGCCTGCCGGCGGGCGTCGAGCTCCCCGGCCAGCTCGCGGGCCGCGGCCTGGTAGCCGTCCTCGTCGACCTCGAGGAACCTCGACCGGAACGCCGCCCAGGCCTCGGGGTCGCCGGCGGCCGCCACGTACTCCTTCTGGAACGACTCGTCCCGCCCGTAGTCGGGGACACAGGCCGTGAAGTGGGCACCGCCCGGCGTCTCGACGACACCGTCGGTGAGCAGTCGGCTGATCGACAGGGTCTGGAGGGGCCCCCCGGCGGCGAGCTCCTCGGTGGGGACCAGCCGCTCGGTGGTGACGAACCGCCGGTCGGCGGCGCCCAGGTACAGCTCGTCGAAGAACGGGTCGGGTCCGAGGATCTGCCCGGAACCACCGGCGTCGGCCCGGTTGACGTGGACCACCGCGGCGTCGAGGCGGAGGGCGGGGACCGCCACCAGCTCCTCCCCGTCGGCGTAGGGGGAGGTGACGGTGCGGAGCTCGGGGTTGACCACCAGGACGTCGGAGCCGAGCCCGGCCCGGGTGGGCAGGAAGGGGACCCGCTGGGAGGCGGCCAGCAGCCCCAGGTAGAACATCCCCTCGTCGTACTCCGTGCTCGCCACGGCCGCCGACTGCCGGGCCGCCTTGAACAGGGGGTCGGTGGGGATGGAGTCGAGCGTGACGAAGGGGAAGACCACCCGGGACACCTTGCCGGCGTCGCAGAGCAGCCCGACGTCGGGCCCGCCGTAGGAGACGACGGTCAGGTCGTCGAGGTCGGACCGGAGGATGGCCCGCACCGCGGCCATCGGCTTGCGTCGGGAGCCCCACCCCCCGATGCCGATGGTCATGCCGCTGCGGAGCTCCCCGACCAGGTCGTCGAGGGTGAGTCGTTTGTCAGCCATGTGCGTGTCCCGTCCCTGGTTCCCGTGCGCCTATCGCGAGGTGTCGGCGTCGCGCTTCTCGACGAAGGCCGCCCGCTGCTCGTCGGCGACGCCGGCCACGTGGAGCTCGTAGGTGAACCCCTGCTCGAGGCGGTAGCTCCGCTTGACGTCGACCGGGTCGATGCCGTTGAGCGACTCCTTGGCCCGACGGAGGATGGTCGGGCTCTTGGCGGCGATGTCGGCGGCCACCTCGTAGGCCGCCTCCACTAGCTGATCGGCCGGGACCACCCGGAGCACCGAGCCGTAGTGGTGCAGCTCGGCGGCAGTGGCCACCTGGGCGGTGTAGACCATCGCCCGCATCCGGTGCTGGGGGACCAGCCGAGAGAGGTGGGTGGCGGCGCCGAGGGCGCCCCGGTCGACCTCCGGCAGCCCGAAGGTGGCGTCCTCGGAGGCCACCACGATGTCGGCGTTGCCGGCGATGCCCACCCCGCCGCCGAGGCAGAAGCCGTGGACGGCGGCGATCACCGGGACCTCGCACTCGTACATGGCGGCGAAGGCGGCGTAGCAGCCCCGGTTGGCCCCGATCAGGGCCTCGTCACCCCGGGCCTGGATCTCCTTGATGTCGACCCCGGCGCAGAAGCCGCGGCCCTCGGCCCGGACGATGACCACCCGCTGCTCCGGGTCGCGGCCGGCGGCCAGCACGGCGTCGGCCAGTCCGAACCAGCCGGCGACGTCGAGGGCGTTGACCGGCGGGTGGTCGATCACCACCTCGGTGATGCCGGGCTGCTTCTGATGGGTCTCGATGGGCATGGCAAGCTCCGGATCGGTGGCGATGGCGGCGGGACGACCGGCCCGCCCACCCGGACGGACGGCGCCCGTCCGGCGTCGGGGACGTCCGGGTGCGGGTTCGCACGCCGCGTGATCTGATACAGCGTCAGGACAGTACCAGTCGGAGACCGGGAGGCAGCAGTGGGGACAACGGGACGGAACGACGCCGGCTCCCCGTTCGGGTTCGCCGGGCAGACGGCGGCGGTGACCGGGGGGACGCGGGGGATCGGCCGGGGCATCGCCGAGGCCTTCCTGGCGGCGGGGGCGGACGTGGTGGTCTGCGGGCGCTCCGAGGTGGCGGCCGACGACCTCCCCTCGGCGACCGGACCCGACGGCGCCGTGCGGACCGCTGTCCACCTGGTCGCCGACGTCCGCGACGCCGCCCAGGCCGCCTCGGTGGTGACCGGGACCGTGGACCGCTTCGGGCGGCTCGACGTCCTGGTGAACAACGCCGGCGGCTCGCCGGAGGCCGACGCCGCCACCGCCTCGCCGCGGTTCTCCACCTCGATCGTCACACTGAACCTGCTGGCCCCGCTGTTCTGCGCCCAGGCGGCCAACGCGGTGATGCAGGAGCAGGACTCGGGTGGCTCGATCGTCAACATCGCCTCGGTCAGCGGGCTGCGGCCGTCGCCCGGTACCGCCGCCTACGGGGCGGCCAAGGCGGGCCTGATCAACCTGACCCGGTCCCTGGCGGTGGAGTGGGCGCCGAAGGTGCGGGTCAACTGCGTCAGCGCCGGCCTGGTGGCCACGGGGGCGGCCGACGACCACTACGGCGGGGCCGAGGGGTCGGCGGCGGTGGCGGCGACGGTGCCGTTGGGCCGGCTCGCCACCCCGGCCGACATCGCCCCGCTCTGCCTGTTCCTGGCCTCGCCCGAGCTCTCGGCCTACGTCTCGGGGGCCAACCTGGTCGCCCACGGAGGAGGGGAGTGGCCCTCCTTCCTGTCGGCCGCGCGCGGGGAGCGGTGACCGCCGACCACCATGCGTGGCCTTCCCGGCCTGGGAATTCGCTCAAGCTGACAGCCGAACCGGTCGATCAATTGACGATGGGCACCAGCGATCCGACGACCGCCGGCGCTCCCGGGAGCGCCGTGGAGAGGAGGGTCGCGTGATCGCCCCGGACGTCACCTACAAGCTCGAAGGGCAGCCACTCCTCGAGTTCCAGCCGGTCGTCGACCTCTCCGACGGTCGGCTCCTGGGCATGGAGGCCCTCCTCCGGTGGGACCACCCGCGACTCGGACGCCTGACGCCCGACCGGCTGCTCCCCCAGGCCGAGGTGAACGGCGACATCGTCCCGCTCAGCCGCTGGGTCCTCGCCGAGGCGTGCGGCCTGGCCGCCGGCTGGTCGCCCAGCGTGCAGCTGGCGGTCAACTGTGCACTGAGCCAGCTCCGGGGCGGCCTCGCCTCCCGGACGGTCAGCGCCGTGCTGGAGGAGACCGGCCTGGAGGCGGGCCGGCTCACCCTCGAGATCACCGAGGACACCGTCGCCGACGGGGACGCCTTCGAGGACCTGCGGACCCTGTCGGCCATGGGGGTCCAGCTGGCGGTCGACGACGTGGGGACCAACTGGTCCTCGTTCGAGCCCCTCCGCCGGCTGGCGGTGAACACCGTGAAGATCGACGGGTCGTTCGTGGCCGGCCTCGAGCCGTCCCAGGGCATCAACCGCCTGGTGGTCGAGACGGTGATCCACATGGCCCACTCGCTGGGGATGGCCACCATCGCCGAGGGCGTCGAGACCGCCCACCAGGTGGCGCTGGTGAAGGAGTTCGACGCCGACGCCGCCCAGGGCTGGTTCTTCGCCCACCCGATGTCCCCCGACGAGGCCACCACCATGGCCTCCTCCGACGTGGTGCCCCGGTTCTCCCGCACGGAACCGACCACGATGGTGGCGGTGAGGAGCGACGCCCACCACGTCAACGGGCACGCCGCCAAGGTGAACGGGACGGGGGCCGCGTCGGCCGGGGCCGACGGAGACGCGGGCGGGGATCCCGATCCCCTCGGCCCGGAGGCCACACCGTCCGACGGGGACGAAGCGGAAACCGGGCCGGAGGTCGACGGCGCCGGGGCGAGCTCGGCCAAGGCCGCGGCGGAGCCCCCCAAGGGGGGCACCCGTTCGGCCGCCGGCGGCACCCGGGGATCCGGAGGGGCTCCAGGGGGAGGCAAGCGGTCGAGCGGCGCCAAGAAGCCCACCAAGCCGTCGGCCACCCGGAAGTCGGCCGCGCCGAAGCGCACCGGCGGCTCCACCGACTGAACGTCGGGTTCCTCCTGCGGAACGCTGTTTTCGCCGCGTGAACCAGGAACGCGTGTCACGCCGTCCCTCCCCGGAGTGGTGGCACGGGGCGAATTGCCGCTATACCACTGCCCGTGAAACTCGCTGTGATTCGGGAGGTCCGCGCGGGCGAAACGCGGGTGGGGATCGTGCCGGAGGTGGCCAAGAAGCTGGCCGGGTCCGGCATCGACGTCGTCGTGGAGTCGGGGGCGGGGGAGCGGGCGCGCTTCGCTGACGCCGACTACCGCGAGGCCGGTGCCACGGTGGTGGCCGACGCCGACGCGGCGGTGGCCGGCGCCGACATCGTCGTCGGGGTGAACCCCCCGACCGTCGAGCAGGTGGCCCAGCTCCCCGACGGGGTGTCGGTGGTCAGCTTCCTGCAGCCGGTGGCGTCGGCCGAGGTGGTCCGGGCCCTGGCCGACAAGGGCGCCACCGTCTACAGCCTCGACCTGCTCCCCCGGATCAGCCGGGCCCAGTCGATGGACGCCCTCTCGTCGCAGGCGACGGTCAGCGGCTACCGCGCCGGCCTGTCGGCCGCCGAACACCTGGCCAAGTTCTTCCCGATGTTCATGACGGCGGCCGGCACCGTCCCACCGGCCAAGGTGCTGGTGATGGGGGCCGGGGTGGCCGGGCTCCAGGCCATCGCCACCGCCCGCCGCCTGGGGGCCGTGGTTCGGGCCTACGACGTCCGGGCGGCCGCCAAGGAGGAGGTCCAGAGCCTGGGTGCCCACTTCGTGGACCTGGGGCTCGAGACCCGGGAGGGCTCCGGCGGCTATGCCCGCGAGCAGTCGGCCGAGGAGCTCGCCCGCCAGCAGGAGCTGCTGGCCGCCGAGGTGGCCGGCGCCGACGTGGTCATCACCACCGCCCAGATCCCCGGTCGCAAGGCGCCGGTGCTGGTCACCGCGGCGATGGTCGAGGGGATGTCCGAGGGTGCGGTGGTGATCGACATGGCCGCCGACTCGGGCGGCAACTGCGAGCTGTCCAAGGCGGGGGAGGAGGTGGTGGTCGGCGGCGTCACGGTGGTGGGGCTCACCAACCCGCCCGCCTCGATGCCCACCCATGCCAGCTTCCTCTACGCCCGGAACATCGCCAACTTCCTGGACCTGGTGGTCGAGGACGGGGTGCTGGCCCCGGACCCCGAGGACGAGATCGTGATCGGCACCACCGTGGTCCGGGCCGGCACCGTGGTCCACGCGCCCACCGCCGAGGCCCTGGGGCTGCCGGCTCCGGCGGCGCCGGACCCGGAGCCCGCCCCGGTCACCGACGGGACCACCGACGACAAGGGGGAGGCGTCGTGAACGTCGGCATCATCGAGCTCCTGACCATCTTCGTGCTCGCCGCCTTCGTCGGCGTGGAGGTGGTCTCCAAGGTCCCGAGCATCCTCCACACCCCGCTGATGTCGGGGAGCAACGCCATCCACGGGATCATCCTGGTGGGGACGATGGTGATCATGGGTCAGGCCCACGGGGCGGTCCAGGTCACGCTGGCGTTCTTCGCGGTGCTCCTGGCCACCCTGAACATCGTCGGGGGGTTCGTGGTCACCGACCGCATGCTCGAGATGTTCAAGGCCAAGCCGTCGGACCGGGCGGCGAAGGGTGCCGCGTCCGACGACACCGGCCAGGGCGGCGCGAAGCCATGACCCTCGACACCTGGATCGACCTGGTCTACCTGCTGGCCGCCGTCGGCTTCATCCTGGCCCTCAAGGGCCTGAGCTCGCCCAAGTTCGCCCGGCAGGGGAACATCCTCGGCGCCATCGCCGCCACCGCGGCCGTCGCCATCACCTTCGCGGTGCCCTCGGTGCGCCACGCCGGGTCGCGCCTGCTCCTGATGGTGGTGGCCATGGTCATCGGGGCCGCCATCGCGGTGCCGGCGGCCCGCAAGGTGAAGATGACGGCGATGCCCCAGATGGTGGCCATCTTCAACGGGGTGGGCGGCGGGGCCGCCGCCCTGGTGTCGTTCACGTCCTTCCTCATCCTCACCTCCCACGACGCCTTCGTCGGCAAGCCGGCGGTCTACCGGATCGTCGAGGTGATCCTCGGGGTGCTGATCGGCTGCGTCTCCTTTTCGGGCAGCGCCATCGCCTTCATCAAGCTCCAGGAGCTGATCACCGGGCGGCCGATCACCTACCCGGGCCAGCAGGTCATCAACGCCCTGGTGGGACTGGCCATCCTCGGCGTGGCCGTCGCCACCGTCCTGACCGCCAGCACCGCCCTGCTGGTGGTGATGCTGGTGCTGGCCCTGGTCCTCGGGGTGATCTTCGTCCTCCCCATCGGCGGGGCCGACGTGCCGGTGCTGATCTCGCTGCTCAACTCGTTCACCGGCCTGGCGGTGGCCGCCTCGGGCTTCGCCCTGGACAACAACCTCCTGATCATCGCCGGCACCCTGGTCGGCGCCTCGGGCATCCTCCTCACCCGGATGATGTCCAAGGCGATGGGCCGGTCGCTGGCCAACGTGCTCTTCAGCGCCTTCGGGTCGGTGGTCACCGCCACCGGCGGTGCCGACGGGGCCGACGACCGGCCGGTGAAGGCGGGGACGCCCGAGGACATCGGGGTGCTGCTGGCCTACGCCCGCAAGGTGGTCATCATCCCCGGCTACGGCCTCGCCGTGGCCCAGGCCCAGCACACCGCCCGGGAGCTGGCCGATCTGCTGATGGACCGGGGGGTGGAGGTGTTCTACGCCATCCACCCGGTGGCCGGCCGCATGCCGGGCCACATGAACGTGCTGCTCGCCGAGGCCAACGTGCCCTACGACGAGCTGAAGGAGATGGACGAGGCCAACCCGGAGATGCCCACCGCCGACGTGGCGCTGGTGGTCGGGGCGAACGACACCGTCAACCCGGCGGCCATCACCACCCCGGGCAGCCCCATCTACGGCATGCCCATCATCCACGCGGACCAGGCCCAGAACGTCGTCTTCCTGAAGCGGTCGATGCGGCCCGGCTTCGCCGGTATCGACAACGAGCTGCTCTTCGACCCGAAGACGACGCTGCTCTTCGGCGACGCCAAGGACACCCTGACCAAGCTGGTGGCGGCGGTGAAGTCCGCCTGAGCAGCGGCACCCGACCGGGCGGCGGGGCCGTCCGGTCGTCCGAGCCGGCTGGAACGGGGCACGCAGGCCCCCGTCGTCGAATCCGACCTCCTGGTTCGTCGGATTGCTCCCCTGAGCGCAGGATTCCGCCACCGAGGGTGGTGGAATGGGGAGTGGTTCCACCTACTCCGTTGATTTCCGTCGTCGACTCCCTTACTGTCACGGCAGGCCAATGGGGATTGGCCCGTTCGCCCGGCCGCGGTACTGCCGGACCGGTGCGGATCTGAGGGGAAAATGGGGGGTCGAGTCCATGGGCTCGTTCAGTTCGCTTCGACGGTCGATGCACCGCGTCATGAGACTGGTACTGGTGACGCTGATCGGCATCGCCTCGGTCGGCGCTCTCGCCGAGGTCGCCACCACCACGGTGGCCGCCGCCGCCGCCCCGACCATCACCGGCCCCGGGTACGCCGAGTACCAGACGTCCGGGGTCTACACCACCACCGTCGCCGCCGCCTCCAACGGTGCCGCCCTCCCCCAGGGCACCATCAACGTGGCGTCGACGACCGGCTTCCCCACCTCCTACCAGGGTCTCACCGTCACCACCTCGGCCGGCGCCCAGCCCGTCTTCTGCACCGGTAACGACACCGCCACCACCTTCACCACCTGCGACCTCGGGACCGGCACCATGGCTACCGGCGACCTGGTGTCGTCCACCGGACCCAGCCAGTTCGACGTCTACAACCTGATCAGTGGAGGGGCCGCCTCGGTCCAACCGTCCTCGCTCACCATCGTCAGCGACGTGCCCGCCGCCGACCGTGGCACCGCCTCGTACGCCACCGCCACCGCCTCCAACGGCATCATCACCTACCAGCAGTCCTCCACGCTGACCAGCGGATCCGGGGTCTTCAGTCTGACCTACGGCATCTGCTCCACCGGCACGGCCACCTACTCGGCCGCCAACCCGAACTGCACCACCGGTGTCATCAATTACAGCCCAGGCGTCTACCAGAACATGGGCGACGCGGTCACGGTCTCGATCGAGACCGAGGATATCTACCAGAACATCGGCGTCGCCGTCACCGCCCCGGCGACGGTTCCGGCGGGCAGCAACCTGACCGTCTACTCGGCTCCCGCCGGCTCGCAGATCCCGCAGTACAACTCGTCGCCGCTCGGCAATGTCACGGTGAACAGCGGCTCCGGCTTCACCGCCATCACCCCGCTCCCGGCCGGCACCACGTTCGACAGTGCCAGCCTCGAGGGCGGGGACCTGAACTCGTCGGGCAAGGCCACGGTGACGTACTGCACGGCGGCGAGTTCGAGCTGCACCGCCTCCACCACGGGGAACTACACCTACACCACCTACCCCTACATCGAGGAGAGCCTGCCATCGAGCATCGTGATCACCGGCGGCAACTTCCTGACGATGCCCACCCTCATCCTGCACCTGACAGCCAACGCCGGGGCGGCGGGGACCACGGCCTACGGGCACCTGGTCCAATTCTTCCTGACCACCAAGGTCACCATCCCGCTCCTCGGGGCGGAGACGGTGCCCTTCGACGGGTTCCCGGTCGCCAATGGCGTCACCTCCGGCACCCCCGCACCGGTGGCGCCACAGAACCTGTCGACCACCCTCATCACCGCCGCGCTGCCGACGGTCACCGGCATCAGCCCGACGTCGGGACCGCAAGCCGGTGGGACAAGTGTGGCGATTACCGGTACCGGGTTCACCGGGGCGACCGCGGTCAAATTCGGTACGACCGCCGCGACCTCGTTCACGGTCAACTCGGCGACCTCGATCACCGCCACCGCCCCGGCCGGCACCGGTACGGTCGACACCACGGTCACCACGGCCGCCGGAACCTCGACGACCTCGTCGG
>Ga0181519_10000619_pt1 | contig 32306 bp, 30 predicted proteins | sample PEATcosm2014_Bin_26_FD_121102 | JGI IMG/M metagenome (GOLD analysis project Ga0181519, IMG submission 121102) | Peatland microbial communities from MTU Mesocosm Facility, Houghton, MI, USA - PEATcosm2014_Bin02_10_metaG | ecosystem: Environmental > Terrestrial > Soil > Wetlands > Peat | place...
GAAACGGCGTGACGACGGGCGCAAACGCCCCGGTCAATTCGTGATCGACCATGACAGTTCCTAAAAGGGAGAAAGAGAGGAAGGCGCTGCCCGTGCCGAGCCTTGCGGCTCAGTCACTCAGGCAGACGCGGACCGCATCAGGGCGATGGGTTGATTTCGTGCAGGAATTGCAGAATTTCGCGGCCGAGCGAGTCGTCGCCGGAATCGATGTGCGCGACGACCGACGTATGGTTGTGGTCGCGCACCTGACGCACACGCGGTGCACGGCCGTCTCGTTGGGCCAGCCGGTGACAGAACTCGAGCGCGTAGGTGTCGAGATGGGGATTCTCGAACTCTGCGACCACCACCATGACAGGCACCGGCATGGCCTCGGCGTGCGCCATGGGCGCGTCGGATTCGTGCCGCGCGGGGTCGTCGCCGTAGTACGCGAGAACGCCCGGCGCGTTCGGATTGTCCGGCAGCACGTCGGCCCGCAGACGCGCACTGATCAGCACGGCACCGGCCACTTCAGGCTGCGCGGGCCGCACGCGCGGATCGCAGAGGTAGCTGGCCACATGCGAGCCGCCTGCCGAATGACCGATCAGCAGAATGCGCGACAGGTCGGCACCGCCCTCGCCCGCGTACTCGCCGATATGCTCGCGCACCCACTGCATGGCCGCGCCGACGTCCTGCGCCCCGCCCGGGAACGCGGCTTCGGGCGCGAGCCGATACTCCACATTGACCGCCACGCAACCGTGACGCGCGAAATAGCGCGGCACGTTGCCGTAGATCTGCGCGTTGGCGTTCATGTCGCCCCGAACGAACCCGCCGCCATGCACGAACACCACGACAGGCGCCGGGCCGTTGGCCACCGGGTCCGGACGATAGACGTCGAGCCGATGCCGCGCGTGCGGGCCGTAGGCCAGATCGCGCACAACGGTATAGCCCTCGGACGGCGTCCGGGCGAGCAACGGTGTGTAGGTGTCGAGCACCACGCGCCGGCCGGCGGCGATATCGTCAGCCCAGCGAGGACCGAGCGCGCGCATGCCCGCGCGCGCCTGCTCCCAGGCGGCGACGCTCGCCTGAATTGTCTGCCCGGTCATCAATAGACTCCCATCAACTGCGAGAGCTGCGCGATGTACCCGGCATAACGCGGGTGCTGCTTGATCGTCTGCGGGGAGCGCGGGCGCGGCAGGTCGATGACGACCTCCTGCTCGATCTTGCCCGGACGCGCCGACATCACGATCACCCGGTCGGACAGGAACACGGCCTCCTCGATGCTGTGCGTGACGAGCAGCACCGTTTGCCGGTGCTCCTGCCAGATGCGCAGCAGTTCGACGTTCAGGTTGTCGCGCGTGAGCGCGTCGAGCGCACCGAACGGCTCGTCCATGAGCAGCACTTTGGGTTCGAGCGCCAGAATCTGGCCGATCGACGCGCGCTGACGCATGCCGCCCGACAACTCATGCGGATGATGATCGGCGAATTGCGCGAGTCCCAGCATTTCCAGCAATGCGCTCACGCGTGGCTCGCTCGTCTCCTTCGGAATCTTGCGCAGGCGCGTGCCGAGCAGCAGGTTTTGCCGCACGGTGAGCCACGGCAGCATATTGCTCGTCTGGAACACCACGCCGATCTCGGGCACGGGACGCGACACACGTTGCCCGGCGACACGCACCTCGCCGCCGTCGTGCGGCACGAGCCCCGCCACGATGCGCAGCAGCGTGCTCTTGCCGCAACCGCTCGCCCCGAGAATCGACACGAACTCGCGATCCGCAATCGAGAGCGACACATCGTCAAGAATCCGGATCGGCGAGGCGTTACGCTGCTTGCCTGCGAAGGTCTTGTCGATATGGCGCACTTCGATCATGGCGCCCTGCGGCTGTGCGGCAGCCGCCGTTGCCTCGCCAGCCGGACCCGGCTCGCCCGCCAGACGCGTCGCGTGGAGTTGCGTCACAGTCTTCGTCACGGTACTCATACGTTGATCCCCCGCCACCAGACAAAGCGCGCCAGACGCTCGATCACCCAATAGAGCACCACGGCCAGCAGCGTCACCATGAGAATGGCGGCGAACATCACGTCGGTGCGTGCGGCCGCCGACGCGAACACGATCAGATGCCCCAGCCCTTCCTCCGAGCCGATGAACTCACCGACGATGGCGCCGATCACCGCCAGCGGCATGGCGATCTTCAGGCCGTCGGCGAACGCGGGCAGCGCCGCCGGCAGATACAGACGCCAGAAGGTGTCCCACGGACTTGCGCCGAGGGCTCGGAAGTGCTCGTCGAGATTGCGGGCAACGCTGGCAAGTCCGCCCATCGTCGCCACCACGACCGGGAAGAACGCGAACAGGAAGGTCGACGCCAGCTTCGACGCGAAGCCATACCCGAACCACACGATCATGAGCGGCGCGAGCGCGATCTTCGGCATGCTCTGCAATGCGGTGACGAGCGGGTACAGCGTGCGACGTGCAAACGCGCTGTAGCTGATGACCACGCCGATCACGAGACCGCCCGCGACTGCCGCCACGAAGCCGGTCAGCACTTCGACGGTCGTGACCCATGTGTCGGCCAGCATCTGCGGATGGACTTCCCATGCAGCGCGAAAAATTGCCGATGGCGGCGGCATCAGGTACGACTGCACCTTGAAGTACGCCACGGCCATTTCCCACAGGGCAAGCATTACGCCCCAAAATACGATCGTCTGTGCGATGCGTTTCATTCGATGTCTCCTGCGCAATGTCGGGTGCTACGCCTTGCCGCCTGACTTGTCCTTGACCATGCCCGGCGGGGGCGGCACGACGAAGCGCTCGAAACGAAACCGGTCGAAGCTCTCGATCGAGCGCTCCCACACCTTCGCTTCATAGGGATGCGCGTCATCGATCTGCGTCATCTCGCAATACAGCTCGACGTTGTTGCCGTCCGGGTCCTTGAACACGAGGAAGTAGTTCGCGCCCGGCCCGTGACGGCCGATGCCGCGCACGATTTCGACGTTATGCGCACGCAGCACTTCCACAGCCTTTTCCATCTCCTCGACGCTGTCGACCAGATAGGAGAAGTGCTCCATGCCGGGACGGCCGTAGCGCGGCAAATCGTCAATGTCGGGCGAGTCCTTCGGAATCTGCGAAAGCGCCAGATCGTGGTGATCGGTACCGGCACGCAGGAACACCATCTGGTCGCCGATCCAGTCGGAGACGGTCAGACCAAGGACTTCGGTGTAGAACTTCGCCGACTTCCGGATATCGCGCACGACCAGTACCAGATGGCCGAGTCGCTTCGGGTTGAGCTTGGGTTTGGGGCTTGTCATCTCGATTCCTTGCATTGCAGCGGTTCGGGGACCGTCACTCGACGAACTGGTTGGTATAGATGTCGGTGGCCTTGAGCGCGGGCGCCAGATTGAAGGCATCGCGCACGAACTTCGCGGTGGACTCCATACGTGGCTCGGGCAGCCAGCCCGGCTTGTGTCCCTGCGTTTCGCGATCGTTTTCCAGCACGCCGATCTGGCGGATCTGTTCGACCATGACCTGCTTGTCGAGCATCGGGTACTGCGAGGCGATCACGCCGGCCGACTCCTCGGGGTGCTCACGCATCCACGCGTAGCCCCGATAGGTCGCCTGCACGAAGCGACGCACCACGTCCGGCTTCTGCGCAATCATCTTCTCGGTGGTGACGATGCCGTTGCCGACCATATCCAGCCCGAAGTCGCGATAGCGCAGCGAACCGATCTCGCGGCCCTGTTTCGCGGCGAGCGATTGCAGCACCGGCAGGTTGGCACCTTCCCAGCACTCGGTCAGGTCCACACGGCCTTGCAGGAACGACGGATTGATCGTCGACGGATCGAGCCGCAGCAGCTTGACCGAGGTCGGCGGCAAACCGTTGGCCTTGAGCCACGCGGGCACGATGTTCTGCAACGGAGAGGCCCCGCCGCCGCCCATCGACAGTCCCTTGAGATCGGCGGGCTTCGTAATGGTCCGTCCGGGCTTCGCGAGATAGCAGATCGCGCCAGGCCACACGGCGTTGATCGAACCAACCATCTTCGTCTTGCCGCCCTGCGCGCGGTTAAGCATCACGCTGATCGGATCGCCGTAACCGAAGTCGAACAAACCCTGATCGACTTCATTGACGGTGCGCTGCCCGCCGTGGCCGACAATCGCCGAGACCTCCAGCCCCGCCTCGCGGTAATAGCCCTTGTTGATGGCGACGAGCACGCCGCCGGTACTGCCCTGGGGCAGCCATGAGAGGTTGAACTTCACTTTCTCCTGCGCGGCGACCGGTGTCGCCCACAGAGCGCTCGCGCCGAGCGCGCCGATCGTGCCGGCACATGCGAGCGCTTTCCACCAGCGCATTGCCCACTGCCACTGCTGCATTGCTCACTCCTCCTGGCCGCTCCATGAGCGGCCTCAGTCATTTGCGCTGTGCCACGACACGGTTCTCGATGGCGCCAATGCCTTCGATGCCCGCCACCATCACGTCACCCGCCTTGAGATACACGCCACGTCCCATGCCCACGCCGGTCGGCGTGCCCGTGGCGATCAGATCGCCGGGCTTGAGCGTGAGAATGCCGGACAGGTAGGCGATCTGCTCCGCAATGTTGAAGATCATGCCTGCCGTCGTGTCGTCCTGCATCATTTCGCCGTTCACCGACAGCGTCATGCGCAGGTCCTGGGGATCGCGAATGACATCGCGCGGCACAAACCACGGCCCCAGAGGAGCGAAGGTATCGAAACTCTTGCCGCGAAACCAGTCGTGCGTGAACGGATAGTCGGTGCGGCGATTCAGGTCGCGCGCGCTCACGTCGTTGATGACGGTGTAGCCAGCAATCCATTCGTGTGCCTGCTCCACCGGAATGTGGCGGCCCGGACGCCCGATCACGACCGCCAGCTCGACCTCCCAGTCCACTCGCTCGGCGTGCGGCGGCAGCACCACGTCGGTGCCGGTCGCGGTCACGCTAGTCTCCGCTTTCATGAACATGTACGGCGAACTCTCACTGCGCGGCGCAAGCTTGGTGCCCATTTCGGCCGCGTGCTCGTAGTAGTTCGAGGCCGTCGCGAAGATGCGGCCCGGCTGATAAGGCACGCACAGGCGGTACTCGGTACTCGCCAGCGCGCCAACCTTCGCCGGCACTCCAGCGTCCAGCGCCTGACGCACCGCGGTGCTCACCGCTTCGCCGTTGACGTACCAGTCCGAGAGCAATGCCGTCAGATCCTGCGCCGCCAGCCGTTCGTCGTCGGCCCCCGCGCCCACGTGGCGCAGCACAGCTTCCAGATCGTACAGACGGCCATGTTGCACGAGTGCCGTGCGACGTTGAGCACCTGCCCCCGGTGCCAGCGATTCATAAGTTGCGATACCAAACCAAGTCACACCTTCCTCCTTGTCTTCCTTCGGTAAACCGATGTCGCGCTTTCACGTCGGTTGTCTTTTTGATTGCTATGTGAAGATACAATACATAGCATATGTATACATTACAACTGATTTGTATTTTATTTTTCAATCCTTCCCACCGACTCGATTAAGGCCCTCATGACCGACGCTCCGCGACTGCTCAACCTCATTCCATTGGAACCGATCGCTCGCACGCAACTGCTTGCTGCGGGCCTGCTCGTGCACGATGTCGATGCGCATGGCACACGCCCCGATCTCGCCAACCTTGGATTGGCCCGTGACGTACGCATCGTGCTCACCAACGGCACGACCGGTATCACCGGCGCGCAAATGGACGCCCTGCCGCGACTCGAACTCGTCTGCGCCTTTGGCGCGGGATACGAGAACATCGACGTGGCGGCAGCCACCGAGCGCGGCATCGCCGTCGCGCATGCGCCCAACACCAACAGCGAGACCGTGGCCGATCACGCACTCGCGCTCCTGCTCGCGAGCGCACGCGGACTCGTCACGCTCGACCGCGCCGTGAAAGGCGGCGGCTGGGCGAAACACCGTGCGCCTCGCCCGACGCTGCATGGCGCACGACTCGGCATCGTCGGCCTGGGCAACATCGGCCAGGCCATCGCCAAGCGCGCCGAAGGCTTCGGCATGTCGATCGGCTATCACACGCGCACCCCTCGCGAGGACTGCCGCTGGCGTCATTTCAACGACATCGGCACACTGGCCGATGCCAGCGACTTTCTCGTGCTCGCCTGCCCCGGTGGCGCGGCCACGCATCACCTCGTGAATGCCGACGTGCTGGCACGGCTCGGCGCAAACGGCTTTCTCGTGAACGTGGCGCGTGGCAGCGTCGTGGATACGGTGGCGTTGATCGAGGCGCTTTGCGATGGCGTCATTGCCGGCGCGGCCCTCGACGTCTTCGAGCACGAACCGGAAGTGCCATCGGCCTTGCGCATGCTCGAGAACGTAGTGCTCACGCCACATGTCTCCGGACGCTCACCCGCGGCCTTGCAGGCACAGATCGATCTGCTGCTCGCCAACATCCGCGCCCATCTCTCGGGCTCGCCACTGCCTGCTGCCGTCAACACCCTCAACACCCTTGGTGACGCCGAACTTCGTGGCGTGCGATAAAGCGTTCGGATAAAAAATAAGCGGGCAACCGGGAGACCATCGGAGGTTGCCCGCTTCAAACACTTCACGCTTTGGAGGCCCTGTGAAGTCGTCAACGGTGACGGCACGACGTGTCGTGCCGTCCTTTGCATGGCTTTGCCTTGCCGCGGTGCTTACCGTGCCGGCCAGGGTTTCGCCGGCGCACCCATCACCGGCTCGCCCAGCAGCGGGCTCGACAGCGCGTAGGCACCGTTCTCGGTAAAGGCCCACATGATGTTGCGGTCGTACTCGGTGTACATCGCGAACACGCCCTTACCCAGGGTGTAGCTCGGCAGTTCGGTTTCGTCGGCCAGCCCCGGCACGAAGTAACCGGCAATGCGCGGCTTGGCCGGATCCTTCACGTCGAAGATCTGCACACCGGCGTTGTAGAACGAGTACGGCACCACGCCCTGACGCCACGTTCCCGGCTGACCGATCGAGTTCGAGCGCTTCGGACCGTAGTTGCCGCCGCGTTGGCAGAAGCTCGTGAACGGCGCGCCTTCCGGCACTTCCGGCTCGGGCAACTTCGCCGCGACCTTCATCTTCGCGGGGTTGCGCGCATCGATAACGAAGATGTCCTTGTACGGCTCATAGCAGTCGCGGTTCATCGGGTAGCCGCTGGTGAACACGTAGCCCGTGCGCTCGTACTGGCTCACGTCGGCGTTGTCGTATTCCGTGCCCGCGAAACTCGGCGCGGTATTCACGTTGCCCAGCACCTTCGGATGCACGGGATCGGACAGATCGAACGACCACAGTCCCAGACCACCCATCGCGCCGAAGCCCACTTTGCCGCCCTGCTCCAGCGGCTTGGGCAGGAAGATCGGCATGCGCGAGCCCATCCACGAGGTACGGTTGCCCGCGCGCGGATTCTGCAAATAGGCCTGCTCGTGCTCCGCGTTACCGAGAATCTGTCCCGGCACCGAGATCTGCGAGAGGAACTTCGGATTGGCCGGATCCGACATATCCCACACCTGATAGCCCGGCGAGTACAGATAGTTCGGGTATTCCGACAACGCGTAGCTGTCGTCCGGCGCGGCCGAGAGAATCATGTACTTGCCGCCGTAGAACTCCGGCGAATCCAGCGAGCCCGAGCCCTGCTGCTGGCCGACCGGTGCATTCGGATGCTTGTAGTCGGTCGTGCGCGTGGCAATCAGCTTCCAGTCGGAGGGCAACGGGCCATCCATCTCGAAGACCTTGAAGCCCTTGAGCGAGTTGTAATTGCGCTGTGCGGCGACCTTGTCGGGTTGCTTCGACTTGTCCGTCATCAGGCCATAGCGGCCGATTTCGAACGACGCCACGAGGATCGGCTTGCCCAGCTTCTTGTTCCACACGATGGTCGCGCCGCCCAGATAGTCCTGAACGTTGTTCGGGTCGAACTTCTCGCTCGATCCCTTCGGGCCCCACACGCCGCCCTTCGAATACACGACCTTGCCGTTGGCAGGATCGGTCACGTCCATGATGCGCAGGTAGTCGCGGTCGTGGATGTACAAGTAACGCTTGCCGTTAAAGTCCGCGATGTTGTTCCATGCATGAAACGGAGAATCGACGCCCGGGTAGAACGCCAGCACCTTCACGTTCTTCGCATAGCTCTTCTTGTCCCAAGATGTCAGTTCACCGGGGAAGCGCTGACCGTTGTGTACTTCGGGCGTGGCCTTCGGCCAGATGAACTTGCCGGTCGCCGGATCCATGCCGTAGTCGACGCCCGGCTTGAGCGGCTTGGGTTCGCGGTCCGGTGTGAGGCGCAGCCAGCCGGCCAGATACGGGTCCTTGACGTTCGGCGTGCCGGGCGTGCCCGTGGGCTGCGCCTCGGACGGTGCTGCGGCAGGCGCGGCCGGTGCGCTCTCGGGCGCCGACGCGTGGGCTGCGAGCGTCATCGTGAGCGCCGCGAGTACTGCCGTGGCGGTCAACGAAACGCCGAGTGTCTGCTTGCGAAACATGTCTTCCTCCTTCGTCTCAAAAGTCTTGTCGCCAACGCTTCACGTGCCGCCGGCGGCGGAATGTCTCAAATCAGAGGCCTTGCCTCAGAACGCGTGGCGAATGCCGAGCTGTACCCCCGACGGGTTCTGCATGCCCGTCGGTGTGACCTGGAACGTCACCGGGTAATGCACGGTCGTGTCGTTGCTATGCTGGACACGGGCATACGTCGCGTAGAGCGTGGTGCGCTTGGACAAGCCGTACATGTAGCCGACGACGAAACCGTTGGCATTCGACAGGGCCTTGTTGTCTTCATCCTGACGGTGGACGAAGCTCGCATAGAACCGGTGGCGGTCGGTCAGCGCGAAGCGCACGCCGACCTGAGCGTCCCAGCCGCGCACGTTGAACGCGACATAGGGCGGATAGGCGTAATAACCGTTGTACGTGTGATAGATCAGGGTCGGCTCGACGTCGCCGAACTTGTACGTCGCGGCGAAATAGTTATCGCGCGAGGACCGGATCTGGCTCGACGAGAAGATGTCGCGCGTGTATTGCAACTCGCTCACCGCGCCCAGAAAGATGCCGCCGTTGCGGTATTCAAGGCCCGCCGAGTAGAAGCGCCCGGAGCGTGTGCCGTCGCCCACCCCGGTGGTCGCCATGAAGCGGCCCATCAGCCCGTTCCAGCGCGGCGTGTTGTACTGAATCGAGTTATCCACGCGATACGACGCGTAGAAGAACTCCATGTTGTTGACCATACTGAAGTCAGCCGCCCAGCTCGGATCGGCGTAACCCGCGATCCAGTACGACGGCGTGAACTGACGGCCCAGCGACAACTCGCCCCACGGCCCCTTCAGCCCCACGAACGACTGACGCGCCTGCGCGGACTGCGTGCCGTTGTTGGCCGAGAACATCGGCTCGTAGGTGAAGAAGGCGCGATTGCCGCCGCCCAGTTCTTCGAAGCCGCTCAGGTTGAAGCGAGAGTTGTTCAGGCCGCCGCTCGACATTCTCGTGACTTTGCCGCCGTTCGCCCCCGACCCCCACAGCTGCTCCATGTTCAGGTCCACAAACCCGGAGAGCGTCACGCCCCCGGAAGATTGCGCGTACGCACCGCCCTGCATTGCACCCAGCAGCAATGCACACACCACTCGCCTCTTCATGCTGACTCCTAGGATTTCTCGTTATGTTCGCGGCGCTCCTGATCGGATGTCTGCCGCCCGCCCGTTGTATGTATACAATCTTTGAAATGATTATACATAGCAAAAAAATTGAATATCTACTGATATTTGCTTATACAAACGGGCGATTTTTTTATAGCGGGTAACCCCTGATAGCCGGTGGCCGCCGCCGCCGGCGGGCATGGCCGGCGGGGCGAACAGACATTGGCGGACGATCGATACGACGCCCGCTCGGCGAGATCAAAGCCCGCTGCGGTCAGCCTGTAATCCTTCGTGACGCAGCGTCGGTGCGTTGTCCGTGCCCGAACCGTCCTTCGAGGCGCCGCCCCAGCCATGAGCCGTCACGTCGAAGATCACACCGTTCGGATCGAAGAACTTCACTTCGTAGAAGATGTTGCTCTTCACGGGCACTTCGCCCATGTAATAGCGCCCTCCGGCGGCTTCGATCTTCGCGCGCGTGGCCGCCACGTCATCGACCCAGATGCCGATGTGATGCAGCCCCACGTACTCGCGACCGCGATCGCCTGCCGCTTCGTCGTTCTTGTAATTGAGCAACGCCAGATTGATGACGCCATCGGACAGGTACACGCCACGGGCGAGCGACGAATCCGTCTCCCCCACTTTCTTGAAGTCGAATGCCTGCATGTAGAACTCGGCAGCCTTCCAGGGATCGGGCACGGAAAGCGCAATGTGACGCAGTTTGGCCATGATGAAATGCCTCCTTCGGATTGAGATGTCAGCGCATACCGGAAGTACCCGGTAGCCGCCTTATGTATACTATCTCAGCGAATTGCATTCAAAAAGTGTATTTTTGGATGCATTAAGGCACCGCAAATCTGGCCCCAGGCCCGAAATCGCTACCAAATACACCGCCGGGACACAAGGGCGGACAAAAATACCCGTATAATCCGCGTGTATACAATCCGATCAAAAACCGCTTCCACGGAGCGAGACAAACAAGCATGGCCGAAACCATTGCCGCACGAATCTGCCGGGTATTGACGGGCGAAATCATCGACGGACGCCTGCCGCCGGGACAAAAGCTGGAAGAAGTCGCACTGGCCGAGCGCTTCAAGGCGTCACGCACGCCCATTCGCGAGGCACTGCGCGAACTCAACGCACGCGGGCTCATTGAACTCACGCCGCACAAAGGCGGTGTCGTGGCGAGCATCAGCGTCGACGATCTCTCCGACATGCTCGAAGCGATGTGCGAACTCGACGCCCTGTGCTGCCGCCTGAGCGCCCAGCGCATGAGCGCGATGCAGAAGAAGCAGCTCGAGATGATTCATATCCAGAGCAAGCAATGCATGGATGCCGGCGACGAGGCCGGTTATCTCGCGCTTAACCGCGAATTCCATCAGTTGCTGAGCGCGGGCACACAGAACAAGACGCTGATGGCGCTCATCGACAGTCATCGCGACCGTCTGGCGCCGTTTCGCGCGGCGCAGTCCGATGTCGAGGAGCGCTTTGCCGTGTCGTTCGACGAACACGAGCGCGTTGTCGAGGCCGTGCTGGCTGCCGACGCCGAAGCCGCCTACAACGCCATGCGCAATCACACGGCGCGCCTGAGCATTCACGTGCTCGAACGCCTGCAACACAGCCGCAAACTGGGCTGACCCTTGCCCGCCGGGGCGCCTCTCTTCACGCGCACGGCTGCCACCTCCCCACGACGATCTCGCCGCCCATGCCCGCCAAAGCGCGCATGGGCGGTTTTGGTGTTTGCGCTCCAATTCGTCGATTGGTGAGCGCCTGAGTGGTCTCGACAGAACCAGCGGCAGCGCCGCTTTGCGCGCAGATGTCACTTATTGGGCGCAACCCTCGCGTGGTTGAACATCACCGCCCCCCTTCCTACGCTCCATCGGTGTGACGCGCTCCGGCGTTTCACGCGCGGCCAGCGAGCCGCTGCTCTCGAGTCCGTCGTCGCACGATCGACGGCATTCAACTCAGACTTCCGTGGAGAAACACATGTCAGAAATTACCGATGTGCTGGTCAGCATCGACACCAAGACGATTGTCGACCGGTATGGTAAGAACTCCAACTTTTCGAATCCGCCGCTCATCGACTTCAAGCACGTCTTCATGATCGTGACGCAAAACAATGTGGTGAGCGGACAGGCCGGCGGCGAACTGGACGTCGCGGCGACCGTCGGGGACGTTATCCGCTGGCGCGAATGCTCGCTCTCGCTCGGCTTCGAGCAGTCGTGCATCTTCTACAAGTTCATCGGCAATCAGGGCAACGATCTGATTTCGCCGCCCTCGCCGCGTGAGGCCGAGGTCACGATTCCCGTGCCGAACCCGCCGGATCCGACCAAGCCGAAGAAGCAGAAGTGCTCGAACTACTTCTGGTCCTGCGAGACGCTCAAGACCGGACGCGTGACGTATCACTTCCAGTTCATGATCCTCGACCGCAGCGGCAATGTGTGCGGTTGCTACCAGTGGGATCCGTTCATCTCGATTCGCAACAACTGACCTATGTCTGGCCGCGATCCACGCCATGCAGGCGAGTGGCAAGCCTGGGTGCCGGATCGCGGCAGCGGCGGCCCATAGCAAGGAATTCCCATGTCCGATGCACGAACCACCGACGTCGGTAGCGATACCGGCACCATCGCCGATATTCTGCTTGTCATCGATACGATGACGCTGCTCGATCGGCACCCCGACGCGGCAGACGCTCCCGTAGACATCGAAAGCGACGGGTGCTTCGGACTCGCCCCAGGCAGCCGTGCGCTCGAGGGCGTTAGCGCGGCGCCATGGCCCGTCGAAGTTCGCCCCGGCGACAGCCTGCGGTTGCGCTGGACGCCGCTTGCCATGCGCGGCGAACACGCAGTGCTGCTCCAACTCTCTTTGGATGACGAAGCGACACTAGGCGGTCTGGCGATGCATGTCCATGAGCACGCCACGCACTATGCCCCTCAGCCCGGCTCGCCGCAGGCGCCGGTAGCGCGCGAAGCACCGGACGCCTTCTGGCAAGCCGACGTCGTGGCAAGCGGTACTGCGCAGGTGAACGTCGAGGCCATGGTGACGGACCGCGACGCCAACGTTCTCGCCCGGTTTCGTTGGTCGCTGCCGGTGGTCGTGCCTTGACACGTCCTCGATCTCCTCGATGTCCTCGATGTCCTCGCCCTGACCCTGCCCCGCTCCGCCCCCGAGAAAAGCGCCGTCCACCGGCGCTTTTTCGTATCCAGGCCAAGACGGCCTGGCTGTTGCCGCCATCCATTTGGAAATCGAATGCTACGCATTTTGATATTTAATTTGTCGATGCCTGACCGGTTCGCTATCTTGTAAGTCCTTCCCCGACCTGACTGTCATGCGCGATGCCGTCGCCTGCGCGAGGCGGCGGCATCGCTCACATTCGTCGCGCCGAGACAAAGCGGTCTTGCGCTCTGCGCGCGCCCCCAGGCGCAGGCGGCCCACCAAGGTGCGCGGCGACGAACCATGGGGAGAAAAATCAGAATGATCAAGGAGCCATCAGTAATGTCGAAGACCACCTATTACGCGCCGCATGGCGGGCATCCGAGCCAAACGGAACTGCTCACCGACCGCGCCATGTTCACCGAAGCGTATGCCGTCATTCCCAAGGGCGTGATGCGCGACATCGTCACGAGCCATCTCCCGTTCTGGGACAACACGCGCCTCTGGGTGCTGGCTCGTCCGCTCTCGGGCTTCGCCGAAACGTTCGCGCAATACATCATGGAAGTCGGCGCCGGTGGCGGCAGCGACAAGCCCGAGCAGGACGAGAAGGCCGAAGGCGTGCTGTTCGTCGTGGAGGGTGAAATCACCGTCACGATTCAAGGCAAAGCCAACAAGCTCACCCCGGGCGGCTACGCTTTCATTCCGCCCGCGACCGACTGGCAACTGCGCAACCAGAGCCAGAGCACCGCGCGCTTTCACTGGATTCGCAAGCACTATCAGGCCGTAGAGGGTCTGCCGTACCCCGAGCCGTTCGTGAAGCATGAGCAAGACGTCGAGCCGATCGCGATGCCGGGCACCGAAGGCCGCTGGGTGACAACGCGCTTCGTCGACATTCAGGACATGCGCCACGACATGCACGTCAACATCGTGACGTTCCAGCCGGGTGGCGTGATTCCCTTTGCGGAAACGCACGTGATGGAACACGGCCTGTATGTGCTGGAGGGCAAGGCCGTCTATCGTCTGAATCAGGATTGGGTGGAAGTCGAGGCCGGTGACTTCATGTGGTTGCGCGCCTTCTGCCCGCAAGCCTGCTACGCCGGTGGTCCCGGCCCGTTCCGCTACCTGCTGTACAAGGACGTCAACCGTCACATGAACCTGACGCTGGGCGCACAGCCGAAGTAATCGCGCTGTACGCCTACGCCCGGCTGTCTTCACCGCGCGCGTCGATTATTTCGATGCGCGCGGTTTCGATGCCAGCATCCCCACGAGCACTTTGGCGAGGGCACCCACCAGCGGGTCGGCCGTCGGCCGATGAAAGATCGCCAGCTCGAACGTGTCGATGACCGGCAACCCCTGCGCCCGGCCAAGCACCACGTGCCCCGGCAGCACCGCGCGCGGCGGCACCAGACTGATCCCCATCCCGTCCGCTACGGCCCCCTGAATACCGCTCAGACTCGAACTGGTGAAGCTGATGCGCCAGTTGCGCCCCATCGCCTCGAGCGCATTGATCATGTCGTCGCGATACAGCCCGCGCGTGGGAAAGGTCACGAGCGGCACCGGGTCGAGCCCGAATGACGGATGTCTGGCGCTGTCGATCCACGCCAGCTTTTCAGGGCGGCTCGCCACCGATTCGCGACTATTGCGATGCTGCTTGACCAGCACGAGATCGAGTTCACCGTGATCGTAACTGCCGAGCAGATCGCGACTCAGGCCGCTCGTCACTTCGAGCTTCACATGCGGATACTGACGGATGAAGCGCGCGAGCACCTTGGTGGTAGCGCCCGTCGCAAAATCCTCCGGCACCCCCAGACGCACCGTCACGGCCACCACAGCGCCAGAGAGCGCCCCGAACATCTGATCGTTGAGCGTGAGCATCTGCCGCGCGTAGCCGAGCAGCACTTCTCCCGCGTCGGTGGCGCGCACTTCGCGACGGCCACGCTCGAGCAGCTTGTGTCCGACCATGTCCTCCAGACGTCGCACCTTCTGGCTCACAGTGGACTGCGTCGAGTGCAAACGCGCCGCCGCCGTCGTGAAGCTGCCGCAATCGGCGACCACGAGGATCGAGCGCAGCAGATCTAGGTCGAAGAGCGGTCGATTCGATTTCGCACTGCCAGCCATATGAAGTATTTACATTATCGATGGATGGCTGATCTTGTATCACGTGCCACGAACGCCCGGCAACCGGGATTTCCGGCATTGCCGGGCATTACCGGGCGTTCAGTCTCGCGCTGTTCCGTTATCCTCAGTGCCGTCACCTGCCGCGCGCCTCTAGTTTTCCCGCATATCGCAATGCTGCGGCGTTTCATGACTTTTTCTGATGAGCGCAGCGCGGGGCGTCAGGTCAACGGCAAGGGGCGCGCCAATGGGGGCAAGCCCTGCTATGATCGCTACCAGTCGCTCTGCCTATGGAACGCATAAAGCCTGCCCGCAGTTGAGACGACGCACAATCTTGCGCGCGCAGACGCGCACATTCGCTACGCTGATACTCATATATGAATGAGATCGACGCAGTCACAACATCGGGGAAAACGGGGAAATCGGCGGCCACGACGTCGCCCGGCACAGCGGCAAGCGCCGCATTACCGCTTCTCGCCCAGCTTTTCCTTCAGCCGAAATTTCGCCTCATGCTGGCATTGCTGGCGGGCACGCTATTGCTCGACGCGACGGCCTTGGGCTTGCAGGATCTGACGCTCACGGGCCTTGATCGCATTCTCTGGCTCACACCGATCGTAGCGGTCGCTGTCTTCGCGCATCTGCTGGCGCTGCAACCGCACTCCCCAATCAAGGGAATCTGGGCGAAGATCAGTGTCTCGATCTTCTGTCCTTGTCTGCTGACCGTCTTTTCGCTCGCGGCCGTGGTGCTTCAGGACACCACCATTGCAGCGCACTTCAGCCTGGTGGACGAGCGTCTCGCACAGATCGACGCCGCACTGGGCTTTCACTGGCCATCCGCCTACCTCTGGCTCAAGGCACACCCGCAAACCTTCGAGGCACTCAGACGCTGCTACCTATTGCATGGATGGCAGGTCGCAACGATCCCCGTGCTGCTCGCCTGCGCTCGCCGAATGGACGACCTCGCGGACTATTTGCTGCTGTTTTGCGCGACCGTCGTGCTCGCCATCCTCATCTCCGCGCCGCTGCCCGCGTCCAATCCGCATATCTATTTCGGGCAAGTCGGCGCATACGACGCCTCTGAGTGGTCTCAATTCGCGGCACTGCGTGACGGGGCGCAGCGCGTCATCGACCTCAACGATAATCAGGGCCTGATTTCCCTGCCGTCGCTCCATGCCGCGCACGCGGTAGTGTTCGTCTATGTCACGCGGCATCTGCGCGGATGGAATGTCGGCTTTGCGCTCGTCAATGTCGTGATGACGATCGCCGCATTGCCCTTCGGCGGCCACTACCTCGTCGACATTCTGGCCGGCATTGCACTGGCCCTTGCAGTGATCTGGACATCGCGGCGCCTGAGTGTTCACAGCAGCCCTTCACTTCAACCCTCGTAACCCCGGAACAGTCCGCAAAGCTTGAACACCTCCTCCGTGTAAGGGATGTCCTTGACCTTGCAATAGCGGCTCGCGAGCTTCATCAGTTCCTTGATGTCGCGCCCGCTCGCTTGCGCATAGCGGCTGGCGAGCGCATCGATCAGCGCATCGTCCAGACAGGCCCCCACCTGCTCGGCCTGCATTCGCCAGAGACGCCGCGCATCGTCCTGACACGGTGTCTCGTAGTGAATCGTCGCAATGCAGCGCGACAGGATGGCGTCGTCCACATCGCCGATGCGGTTTGTCGTCATGAACAACAGACCGTGGAAGTACTCCAGCGAGCGCAGGAATTCGGCGACGATGGCGTTGTGCTCGAGATCGTTGTCGCGCCGGCGGATGTACACGTCGGCTTCATCGAGCAGCAGAATTGCGTTCCAGCGCATCGCGCGACGCAGAATGCTCATGAGCGTGGCGCCCACCGACGCAGCAGTCGTGCCCAACTGCCCCGAATGCACGCGATACAACGGCTTGCCAACGACCTCCGAATAGATCTCCGCCGTGAGTGTCTTGCCCAGTCCCGGCGCCCCCTGACAGAGAATCGTCGCGCCTCCCGATTTGCCGGGGACGAAGTCCGGCATCATCACATCCATGTTCGAGGTCAGGATGTCGATCAGATCGTGATGATGCGCAGGCAATACCAGCTTGTCGCGCAGCCCCGGCTGATATTCGTACTCGGTCATGTTCTGCACGTGCACCCAGAGATTGCAATGCCAGTCCAGATGGAACACATGCACGTAGCAGTGCAGCGGGATGGTCTCGAACGCGTGATCGATCCCTGCCTTGCGCCAGAATTCGGCATCGCACGCCATCTCGAAATTGCGCTCCAGACGCTCCTCGTCGTTCACGCACTTCGCCACCGTGCCGTCTACCACCCGAATCAACTCCGTCACGCCCTTCGGATCGACCGAGAATGCCGCACGACGAAGCACGAACTGCGCACCGAACGCGCGCTGCACCCGCAGGAAGCGCTGCGCATGCTGCTCGTACTCGTGCTTGAACTCGGCGCACTCCTTGTAGAAGCCGAACTCCGCGAGCAACTCCGGAATCGTGCGATTGACGATGTCTTCTCGCGTGAAGACGAGCGACGTGGTCATGCCCGAGCGACGCAGACGATGCTCCGTCAGATTCGAATTGGCCGACTGCATCGTGTTCGCCAGCATGTCCACGACGACATAGGGCGAGCCCTGATCCGGCTCCACGTAGCGCAGACGACGCACCAGCCACGGCAGCAGTGTGCCGTCGCGATGGCGGTGGTACAGCCAGCCGTCGATGACGTCGCGCGCGAGATAGGCCACGAGCCCCGGCACCAGCTTGTCCAGATCCGGAATCACCCGTGCCTGCGGCGCGTTGTAGACGTTGTCGAGCGCGAGCATCTGAAACATCAATGCGCGCTCGTTCTGCGTCTTGCTGAGCACATAAAGCGTGTTGAGCGACTTGGCATCGAACCACTCGCTCGACACCATCATGTTGCCCCGGCACACGCCGTACGCCGTCAACTGCTTGCCCAGCGGTGAATCAGTGCCGATCAATTGCATCAGCGGATGAATCAGTGACTCCGGAATCTCGAAATCCATGAACGGCACTCCCCCCTATCGCGATACGGCTTATGACCCGTGCGTGCTTTGTCCCATGGCAGCGCGCGCTTGAGCCGAGTTTCCGCCGAGTTTCAGGCCAGAAAGAAATCGATGGCGCGCGCCACGACGCCCGGCTCGATGATGTGCAGCCCGTCGAACTCGACGTATTGGACGTCGTAGCCCGCGGCTTTGAGCTTGGCGGCGTTCTGGCGACCGCTCGTCGCAATGGGCAGTTGCTCGTCGGTCAGCCCGTGCGCGATGAATATCCGCGGCTGCCCCTCCTGCACGAAGACCGACATGAAGCCGCCGGAGAATGCGATGACATGGCTCGCGATGTCGCCGTTCGTCACGCCGATCGACAACGCGTAGCTCGCGCCGTCGGAGAAACCTGCGAACGCCACGCGGTCCGTGTCGATGCGATAACGGGCCGCAACATTGCCCAGCGCGAGTTGCAGACGCTCCAGATCGGGGCCGCTGCCGCCGATCACGATGTCCCATGTCGGAAAGGTCGAATGCGGCGCCAGCACGAGGAACTTGTGCTGCTGCGCATGAGGCTCGATGAACGGCAACACCTTCTGCGGAAATCCGCCGGCCCCGTGGAACATCACGAACAGCGGTACGGGCTTGTCCGTCGGCAGGTCGCACGGCACGTACAGCACCGCGTCCCGGTGCTCGCTCAAACCGAGCGCATGACGACCGGGCGGCAACGACGTTGGCGAGGAGGATGTGCCGGTAGCAGAGGCCGAAGCGGAGCGCGAAGCCGAGGCGGACGCCAGGACGTCCGGTGGCATTCGTCCGAACAAGGAAGGGGCGAACATGGCGCGGTGATTGTCTCGTGATCGTTGATGTTATTGATATATTGTATATCAACAAATTTCATCGCAGACACCCGCATGAATGTGAGCGCGGTCTTATTCGGCCATGTAGGCGGACAATCCGGCCACGAGCGCATCGAAGGTCGTCTTGCAGCGCGGGCTCTGGCGCAGGTCTTCGTGCATCGTGATCCAGGTCGGCAGCTTGAACCGGAAGGCATTTGGCAACACGCGCACGAGCCGGGCATCGCGCCGCGCCAACGGCACCTGACACCCGCCAATGCCGTAGCCCGCCCGAATCATCGCCAGTTGTGCCAGGTCGCTATCGGTGCGAAACGCGAAGGCATCGCGCGACCAGACGGGCGTATTGCGTGTGGCTTCACGAAGGAACGGCGTCATCTGGTCGAAACCGATCAACGCGTGATGGGCCAGATCGGCCAGCGATGACGGCGCACCGTAACGCGCGAGATAGTCGTCGCGCGCATGCAGGCCGATGTCGATGGTGCCCACGCGACGCGCAATCAGCGCCTCCTGCTGCGGAGGCGCCATCCGCACCGCAATGTCGACCTCGCGATGCAGCAGATCCTGAATGCGGTTCGTCGGCACCAGTTCGAGGGTCAGTTGCGGATGGGCGCGCCGCAGCGCGCTCAGGATCGGCGGCAACACTTCCACCCCGACGACCTCGCTCGCCGAGATACGCACGACACCGTTCACGCCATCGTCACGACTCGCCGCCGCTCGCTCGAAGGCCAGCGCCGTGTGCTGCATCGCCAGCGCATGGGGGCGCAGCGACTCGGCGGCGTCCGTGGGCAGCAAGCCGGTTTGCGAACGCGTGAAGAGCGTCTGTCCCAGCGCCGCCTCCAGCGCCGCGATGTGGCGGCCCGCCGTGGGCTGCGTGATACCCAGCGCGCGCGCCGCGCCCGATAGCGAACCTTCGGTCAGCACCGAGAGAAACGTTCGGTAGAGATCCCAGCTCAGATTTGATGTCATACAAAAATGTATAGCCGATAGACGATTTCAGGCAATTTTATTTGAATCGCCTCGCGCGGAGAATGGCATCACCGACAACGCTCAAGGAACGACATCATGACCGACTCCCTCCGCAACAATGTGTCTCGCGCGCTGGTCCTCGGCGCAACCGGTGGCATCGGCGGCGAAGTCGCGCTGCAACTGCTTACGGCAGGATGGCGCGTACGTGCCTTGCGCCGTGGCGGCGCACCGCGCACCACGACCCCGGACGTCGGGATCGAGTGGGTCGACGGTGACGCTATGCAAGCGGACGACGTGCTCGCGGCGGCGCGTGACTGCGAGGTGATCGTGCACGCCGTCAACCCGCCCGGCTATCGCAACTGGGACACACAAGTGCTGCCCATGCTCGATAACACGATCGCGGCTGCCATGAGGCACGGCGCCACCATCGTGCTGCCGGGCAATGTGTACAACTACGGCCCGGAGACATTCCCGGTCGTGCGCGAAGATGCCCCGCAACGTCCGCTCACCCGCAAGGGTCGAATCCGCGCCACGATGGAAGGCCGTCTGCGCGACGCGAGCCGCAATGGCGTGCAGACGATCATCGTGCGGGCGGGCGACTTCTTCGGCCCCCGGGCGCGCAATAGCTGGTTCGCCCAAGGACTCGTCAAGCCCGGCCGCACGACACGCACGGTGCAGGTGCCGAACGCTCGCGGCGTGGGGCATGCGTGGTCCTATCTGCCGGACGTCGCCCAGACGATGGTCATGCTCATCGAGCGCCGTCGCACGCTCGCCGCCTTCTCCAACTTTCACATGGCCGGCCATTGGGATGCCGACGGCACGCAGATGGCCGCCGCGATTGCGCGCGTGATGGCGCACCACGGTGTCGAGGTCAAGACGCGACGCTTTCCGTGGTGGCTGATGTGGGTGGCGTCACCTTTCGTCACCATGCTGCGCGAACTGCGCGAGATGCGCTATCTGTGGCAACAACCGGTGCGCATGGATAACACGCGACTGGTCGAAGCCCTCGGAGAAGAACCGCACACGCCGCTCGACGTTGCGGTGCACGCCACCCTCGAAGCTCTCGGATGCCTGCCGGGCAAGCCGTCCCCGAAGGGCCTCGCATACCGCTGAACGCCGCGCGGCGGCTGATGACCGGCGGCCAGTGGTTCGGCGACCGGGTTCGGCGACTGAGTTCGGGTATTGCGTTCGTCAGGAGGGCTTGCAACTCACGCGCGCGACGCGGCGCCCCCTGACGATCGCTGCGTCAGTCGGCGCGAGCGCCGCCGAGCAGGCGGGAAATGCGACGGGCGGCGTCGGTGAGTGCCGCCACCGTTTGCGCATTCGGATGCGCCGGCAAGTAGTGAATCGAGCCGACGATGGCGAGGGTGCCGAACAGTGCGCCGTCGTCCTGCACGATGGGGGCGGCAAGCGCATTCACGCCGAGGAAGACTTCTTCGGGCGCATCGGCCCAGCCCCGCTCACGCACCAGCGCGAGTTCATGCGACAGACGCATCGCGTCGGTAATGGTGTGCGGCGTGCAGGCGTCGAGCGGACCGGCGAGCACGGCATCGCGACGCTCGGGCGCCCCGAAAGCCAGCGCGATCTTGCCCTGCGCCACGCTGTGCAGCTTGAACTGCGTGCCGGGGTGCAACAGGATTTCCAGCGGACTGCGCCCGCGCATGACGTCGAGCACGACCACATCGGTTTCTGTGAACGAGCTGATGACGATGGTCTGCCCGACGGCGTCGCGCAATTCCTCCATGACGGGGCGCGCGAGGCTCACCACGTCAAACTGTTTGACCAGCTTCTGCCCGAGCAGGAACAGGCGCCAGCCGATGCGATATCGGCTGGTGCGCGGGTTCTGCACGACGTAGCCTTCCTGACGCAACGCCGTGAGATGCCGGTGCACACGCGCCTTGGGCACACCGAGGGCCTCTGCCAGATGCGTCACACCGCACTCGGCATTGCGCTCGGCCAGCAACTCCAGAATGCGCAGCGAAATGACCGAAGTCGACGACGTGTTGAGTGCCTCGCCGCCCTGCTCGCCTCGCTCGCCAGCCGTCGGCGCCGCCGCGATGCGCGTGCTGCGGATGACGTCGTTCGGGGTGTCCTTCGATCCTTTCACAGAGTGTCCTTTGTCGCTGTGGCCGCGCCCTGACTATTGCGCGTCGAGCGTGATGAAACGCTCGCCGAACACGTGATAGCGCTGCGGCTTGTCCTTGTTCATATCCTCGGGGTGCACGTACCGGATCGAACTGCGATTGCGGCACGCCCGCGGCAGGATGAAGCAGCGGATGAATGTCGTGTCGCGCGCCTCGGTCGTCGGTGCGAGCACCGGTGCATGGCCGAGTTCGAGCCAGGCCTGTCCCGGCCCGTGGGTGTGCGACGCGCCGAGCGTCTCGATCGTGATCTCGCCCTCGAGCGTGCATCGCACGCCGGGCCCTTGATGCACGTGCGTATGCGCCACGCCGCCGGGGGGGAATTGTACCTTGTCGCAACGCATGAGCCAGCGTTGGCGCGGGTCCAGCGCAATGGGCGCGGCAAGCTTGAGCGTCGACGCCGCCCCCGGTGCCGACGCGATCTCGCCCGGCGTCGGCGCATCGCCCGACATCAACTCCCAACGCCACAACGTGGCCCCTTCACTGCCCGCGACCAGCGCCACGTCGTCTTCGCCCAGCCAGGCACTCTGCGCCGGGTGATGCTGCGCGCCCGTATCGAACTCGATCGACACGTCGCCACGCACCACATAGATCGCCCGCCGCGCAGCCGGCAGGTAGACGGGCGGATGGCTCGGCGCAATGACATCCTCGTACAAACGCAATTGGAACGGCTTCACTTCTCGATCTCCTGTGACCAGTCGGTTGCCCCGACCGCCGAGACAACCCTGATGCGAAGTATCGATCATCGATACACAAAGCACCATTTATGGTTTACCACGACACACTGCTTCGGAATGTACTGCTACCATTCAAACGAAATCATTCCCATACGTATCGATGGTCGATACGTGAGGCGTGACATTAGGATGGGTTCCATGAAGGAGACAAGAATGGACACTGGCACGACCGCGCTGAGCGCGGCGGGCGCGGCACGTCGGCCGTGGTATCGCGGCGCGAGCCCTGCGCAATGGCGGGCATTTGGTTCGGCTTACATCGGCTGGATGCTCGACATCATGGATCTGATGCTGTTCGCGATGGTGATTCGCTACATCAGTGTCGACCTGCACTTCGATAAAGGCGTGGCGGGCATGATTGCCTCGCTCACGCTGCTGGCCACCGCCTTTGGCGGGTTGTTCTTCGGCTTCCTCGCCGATCGTATCGGCCGCACGCGCTCGATGATCCTCTCGATCCTGTGCTACTCCATCGGCACGGCGCTGTGCGGATTTGCCGACTCGGTGACGCAGCTTCTGGTGTTCCGCTTCCTGCTCGGGCTGGGCATTGGCGGCGAATGGTCGGCGGGCGCCGCGCTCATTACCGAGACGTGGCCCGCCGAGCATCGCGCGAAAGTCATGGCTTGGGTACAAAGCGCTTTCGCCGTCGGCTACGCGGTGGCGGCCATCGTTGCGGCCGTCATCCTGCCGCACTTCGGCTGGCGCTGGGTGTTCGCCTTCGGCCTTCTGCCGACGGTGCTCGCCTTCTGGGTACGACGCCATGTCGAAGAGCCGGCGATCTGGCGCGAGCAACGCGTGCGACTCACGCTCGGCCAGACGCTGGGCATGCTCTTCGGGCCGTATGCACGCAACACGACTGTCGGGCTGGCCTTCACGGCAGCGGCCATGTGCGGCTATTGGGGGCTGTTCACGTGGATTCCGGCGTATCTCGCAACGCCGGTCGATCAGGGCGGCCCGGGGTTCGATCTGCTGCGCTCCACGACATGGATCGTCATCATGCAGATCGGCGCAGCCGCAGGCTTCGTGTGCTTCGGCTATATCGCCGATCGCATCGGCTGCCGCAAGTCGTTCCTGCTCTTCTTCATCGTGTCGGCGGTCACGGTGCCGCTTTACGTCGCGATTCGCGAACCGATGCTGTTGCTGGTGTTCGGCCCCGTCGTGGCGTTCTTCGGCACGGGCTTCTACAGCGGCTTTGCCCCGACGTTCGCCGAGATGTTCCCGACGCAGGTGCGCGCCACCGCGCAGGGCTTCATCTACAACACCGGACGCGCCGCGAGCGCCCTCGCCCCGGCGGCGGTTGGTCTGCTCTCGCGCGGTGAAAACGTGAGCGCTGCGCTCGGGGCGACCGCAGGCTTTTTCCTGCTCGCCGCCATCATCGTCTACTTCTTCCTGCCGGAAAGTCACGGCGAAGCCCTCGCCTGACCCCTGCATCCCCCACCTTCCGCGAACGACTTCGCGCGCCAGTGGCTGTTACGGCCACCGGCGCGCTGTCGCTTTCACTTCCCCCCAAAACCACTCATCCGCTCAACCGCTCAGTTCCTCTGCCCCTGACGCGCAACTCACGGCAACGGCAATCGAATCACCGACGAACAATCCGAGTAAAGCCGTTCGACGTCCTCGGCACGCAAGGTCAGCACAGCGCGCTGGTTCACGTAGCCCTTGTCGGTAATCTCCCCCTGCTCGAGCGATGGCGGCGACGCCAGAATGGCAGCGCGCGCGGCGCGTTGCGAACTGCCCGCGTCCTGTGCGAGCTGCGCGAGCGCCTGCGCCACCAGCGCACGCACCTCGTCATGCATCGCCAATGCCTTGCCTGCGTGCGAGCCGTCGACAGGTTCCGCCTTCGCACGCATGGCCGGACTCGGGAAGATCAGCAGCCCGATCTCGTCCCGGTCATGCCCCGCGATCACGACATCCGACGCATACGGCGCCAGCGCCGAGACGGCACGCAAGCGCAGCGCACCCACCGACACCCATGTCCCGCTCGTGAGCTTGAAGTCTTCCGACACGCGGCCATCGAAGATCACGCCCGCGCTCGGGTTGTCGGGATCGGCTAAACGGCCGGCGTCACCCGTGCGGTAGAAGCCTTCTTCGTCGAACGCATTGGCGCTCGCCTGCGGGTCGCCCGCATAGCGATGAAACACGGACGGCCCCCGCACGCGCATCTCCAGCTTGTCGCCGTTGGGCACGAACTTGAGTTCGTTGCCCGGTGTCGGCACGCCGATATTGCCCGCGCCCGGAATCGGGAAATGCACGCTGGTGACCAGCGGCGAGGTCTCCGTCGCGCCCCACGCCGACGTGAAGAACGGCAGCGTGTCGCAATGCCGCGACGCCAGCCGCTCGAAGCGCTCCCACAGTGCCGGCGGCAAGCTCGCCGCAGCGTAGAACAACACCTGAAGACGGCCGAAAAAGCGTGCGGCGAATGCGTCGTCCTCTTCCAGAAACGGTGCCAGCGCTTCGAAGCCTTTGGGCACATTGAAGTGCAACGTGGGCGACACGTCGCGCAGATTTTCGACGGAGCGGCCGATCAACTCGGGCACGGGTCGTCCGTCGTCCACGTAAAACGCACCGCCGTTACGCAGCGCCATGTGGAAATTGTGGTTCGCGCCGAACGTATGGCTCCACGGCAGCCAATCCACGACGATCGGTGCGGCCTCGTCGATGAAGTGCCAGCATTGCGCAATCATCTGCTGGTTCGCGGCCAGCATCCGGTGCGTGTTGACGACGATCTTCGGCTTACCCGTCGAGCCTGACGTCAGCAGCAGCTTGGCCGTATCCTCCCCACGCACCTGCGCAAACGCGGCATCGAGCGCACCCGACGCCGGTGTGGCGGCAAGCGTGTCGAAACGCAGCCAGTCCGACCGCCCACTGCGGGTCGCGACGATCGGGCAGCGGATCGGTGCGTCGGTGAGCGCCCGCGCATATTGCTCGCCGTCTTCCACGTACACCAGCGCCGGGTCGAGCCGCGAGAGAATGCCGTGCAGCTTGCTCATGTCCTTCGCCACACGCGAATACGCAGACGACACGATCGCCGTCTGACGCCCCGCCATCATCGCGCCGAGCACGAGCAGCGCGTGATTGACGCTGTTGTCCGACAGGATCACCACGGGCCGGTCACGAGGCACGTCGAGATCGAGCAATGCCTGACCGATGCCGCGCGCCATGGTCAGCGCGTCGCGATACGTGACGCGTCGCCACAGGTCCGTGGCGCCCGTCGACTCGCCTGGCTGCCAACGCTCTGCCACGAACACGGCTTCGGGCGTGCGTGTCGCCCATTGCACGAGCCAGTCGGCAGGGCTTCGCGCGAAGTCGCCCAGCGTGGCACGCGAGCGAATCACGAAGCTGCCGTCGGCACGGGTCTCGCGCTCGATATCCGGGATGGCGAGGCGGCGCGCGCCGGCCGCCGCCGCGTTCAGTCGATCGTCCACTTGCCACCCTTCACCGTGACGAGCACGCGACCGTCTTCGCCGTAAGCCGAATGGTCCTGTGCGTTGACATTGATCATGCCGTGCGTTGCCGCAAGGCCGCGGGTCTGTTCGACGGCGGCGACCAGGGCATCTCTGAACGCCTGCGTACCCGGCTGCGCCTGCTTCGCGGCCACTGCGACGGCGCGATCGAGCACCAGATAGGCGTCGTACGCGTAGCCTGCGAACAGGTTGCGCGAACCGGCCCCGTATTGCGCTTCGTAACGCTTGACGAAGTCGGTCGCGACCGCCTTGCCCGGATGATTCGCGCTCAGTTGCTCGGCCACGAGAATGTTGCCCACGGGCAGAATCGCGCCCTCGGCACTCTTGCCGGCAACGCGCAGGAAGTCGTTATTCGCCACGCCGTGCGTCTGATAGATGCGTCCCTTGTAGCCGCGCTCGCGTAATGTACTCATCGGCAACGCGCCCGGTGTGCCACTGGCGGCGATGATGACGGCGTCCACGTTGGCCGACATCATCTTGAGCACCTGCGCCGTCACGGATTGATCGTTACGGGCATAGCGCTCGACCGGCGCCACCTGAATCTGCCGGGCGACCGCGCGCGTCTGAATGTCCTTGAGCCACGCTTCGCCGTATGAGTCGGAGAAGCCGATGAAGCCCAGCGTCTTGACCTTGTGCGCCTTCATGTCATCGAGCACGGCATCGGCCATGACGGCGACCGACTGCGGCAGCGAGAACACGTAGCGCATCTGCGCGGCGCTCGGCACGAACGGGCACAGCCCCAGTTGCGGCGTGCGCGTATCGGCCGCCACGGCCGCGACCGCCAGACAGGCCGGCGTTGTCGACGACCCGATGATGGCGTCGACCTTGTCCTCCGTCGCCAGCCGGCGCGCATTCTTCGTCGCCGTGGTCGGGTCAGTCGCGTCGTCGAGCAGGATGTAGCGTACCGGCAGTCCGCCGAGCGTGGGCGGAAGCATGCCGATGGCCTGCTTCTCCGGGATGCCGAGCGAAGCGCCCGGGCCGGTGGTCGAGAGCGTGACGCCGACGGTGACGCCCGCCGGTTGTGCGCTCACCTGCGTGGATGCGCACAGCGCCGCCACGCACACGGACAACGCGCGAAGTGTCGCGCCAGAGAGCGCTGAAAACGCGAAACCGCGTGTGAACCTGTTTGCCGCCATGTGACATGTCTCCTTGTCTTTTCATTTTGTGGGGCCGGACAGCTTGCGACGCATGCCCTCGGGTCAACGCACGGCAAACTCCGGCAGCACTTCGCGATTGCGCGGCAAGCCCATGATTTCGCGTGCTTCGGCGGGCGTGGCCGGCTCAAAGCCCATCTCGCGCACGAGCCGCACCACGCGCTCCGTCAGTTGCTGATTCGTCGCCAGCACGCCTTGCTCGTAGTAGAGGTTGTCTTCGAGACCCACGCGCACGTGACCGCCCAGCAGCAGCGAGTTCATGGCCGACGGGAGTTGCGCCGGACCAATGCCGCTCACACAGAAGATGCTTCCCTTGGGCAGCAGATCGACCATCGACTGCAACACGCGCGGCGTGTACGGCATGGCGTTCTGAAAGCCGCGATGCACGCCGAGCACGAGGTTCACGAAGAATGGCTCGTCGTCGAAGCCTGCGGCGGTGAGCGTGGCGAGATCCTGCACGATGTGCGTGGGACTGAAGACTTCCCACTCCGGCTTGATGCCGCGCTTTTTCATCTCGACGGCGAGGTGCCTGGAGCGCTCCGGCGAGGTATGCATGAGGATTTCTTTGCCGCCGAAGCTCGCGATGATCGTCGTGGCATCGAGCGTGCACATCTCCGCGCCGGCATCCATGCCCTTCAGGCGCTCTTCCCAGAGGATTTCCCAGTAGCCGTTCTCGGCCTGCCCGATCATCTCGCCATGCACGCCGCCGCCGGTCGAGTTGTTGATGACGATGTCGCACTTGTCGCGAATGCGGCGGTTGATGTCGCGATAGATCGCCGGATCGCACGTGGCGCCGTCGTCGGGACGACGCGCATGGATCGCCACGACACTCGCGCCTGCGTTGTAGCAGTCGTAGACGTCGCGCGCAATCTCGTCGGGCTGGGTCGGCAGATGGGGGTTCTGCGACTTGAACGCCATGCCGCCCGTCGGCGCAATGGTCACGATGACTTTCGGTTTGCTCATGCCAGTCTCCTTCCGTCCTTGAATACGAGGCTTCGATTCGGTGATGGGTCTGTCAGATCATTGATGACGCCGATTAAGGCTTGATTAGGGCTTGCTCGCGAGAATGCCGAGGATGACGGCGTCGCGCTGCGCTTCGAGCCGCGCGTTGCCCCGCCCGGCGAGTTCGGCTTCGACCCCGGCCGTGATACGTGCCTTGAGCTCATCCGTGAGCACCGGTTCGCCGAGGTCTGCCCACCACGATTCCATGGGCGGGCCGAGATGGTCGAGCAGATGCGCGATGCCGCCAGCGCCGCCCGACAGATGCAGATTCAGGAACGGCCCCAGCGCGGCCCAACGCAGGCCCGGACCGTAGGCAATCGCGTCGTCGATGTCGGCCACGGACGCCACGCCCGTATCGACCAGATGCATCGCCTCACGCCACAGCGCGGCTTGCAAGCGGTTCGCAATGTGGCCCTTGACCTCTTTTTTCACATGGATCGCCCGCTTGCCGATCGCGCGGTAGAACTGCATCGCCGTGTCGATGGCGGCTTGCGACGACTGCTCGCCACCGATGACCTCGACGAGCGGAATCAGATGCGGCGGGTTGAACGGATGCCCAAGCACCACACGCTCGGGATGCGCGCACACCGACTGCACGCGACTCATCAGCAAGCCGGACGAACTCGAGGCGATCACGACGGATGGCGGCAGCGCGGCGTCCATCTTGCGGAACAGATCCTGCTTCAGGTCCTCGCGCTCGGGGCCGCTCTCCTGCACGAAGTCGGCACCGGCGAGCGCAGCGTCGAGCGTGTCGTGAAACGACAACGCGTCGCGCGACGCGCCGCTCGACAAACCGATGCGGATCAGCGTTGGCCAGTGCGCATCGACCGCCTCGCGCAAGCGCTCGTGCGCGCCCGGCGCCGGGTCCCAGGCACTCACGCGCAGTCCACGCGCCAGAAAGTAAGCCGCCCAGCTCGCACCGATGACACCGGTGCCGATGACGGCAACCTGTTCGATGTTGTCGTATTTCACATTCGTCTCCATGGGGTAGGCCGGGGGCTAGCGTGCCGTGCGGCCCAGAAAGTGTTCCATGCGCTCGCGCGCCTCGGGCGTGGCCAACATCAACGCGCTCGTCACCGACTCGGTGAAGAGACCGTCGGCCATCGACATGTCGTGGATGCGCGACAATGCGTGAATCGTCGCCCAGTTCGACAAGGGACTATTCTCCGCCGTATCACGCGCAAGCCGCGCAGCCAGGGCAAGCCCCTCGCCCGCGTCCGTCAGATAGTGGCCGAGGCCAAGACGCTCGCCGTCGACCGCGTCGTAACGACGGCCAGTGAGCATCATCTCCGTCATGCGGTCCGGCCCGAGAATGCGCGCTACCCGCACCGACGCCCCACCGCCGACAAAGATGCCGCGTTTGCCTTCAGGCAATTGGAAGAAGGCGTTGCGCTCGATGACACGCACATGCGCGGCCAGCGCCAATTCCAGCCCGCCGCCGATCACGGCGCCGTGCAACACAGCGACCACCGGGCGCCCACCGAACTGAATCTCGTGAAATACCTTGTGCCAGCGTTGCGAGACACGCAGCACGTCGATGGGATCGCGTGTGCTGTTTTCGGACAAATCCAGTCCGGCACAGAAGTGCTCGCCTGCACCGCTCAGGACAACGGCTCGCACGCCGTCGTCGAAGTCGCGAAACGCCGCTTCGAGCGAATCGATGGCCGCGTCGCAAAGCGCGTTGCGCTTGTCTGCACGGTCGAGTGTCACGAAGGCGATGGCGTCGTCGACGCGCACACGCAAATGGGGATAGGTCATGGTCTGCATTCGCTCCAAATCGTCGAAAGTATCTTATAAGATATTTTCACCGCTGCGCGATTTGTGCAATGCAGTTCAGGGTTAACAGGGATGTTTTGTTGATATGTGCAATTTATTGCGCATTCACTGAATATGATGCCGATCGCATGCAGCGCCGTTGGCGCATCGTTGATATCTCATAGTATATTTATCGCCATCACGCCTCTACCATTGCGCCCATGACAAAACCGCTCGCCAACGCCCTTCCCTCCGGTTTGGCCGATGACGCCGAAGCCGGGGTGGCGTCGCGGCTGGCGTCGTTGGCGCGGCAGGTGCGCACGCTGCGCGCGCAACGGGGCATGACCCGCAAGCAGCTCGCCGCACAATCGGGGGTCTCACTGCCCTATCTCGCCCGCGTGGAGGCCGGCACCGGCAACGTCTCACTGGCCGTGCTGCACAAGCTCGCGCAAGCGCTGAACGTGGGCGTGGAAACGCTCGTGGCGGAGCGCACCGCATACGACGGCGATCTGCTCATCCTCGTCGAATATCTGCGGCAACAGCCGCCGGAAGTCCTCTCGCGCCTGCGTCGCCAGATTGTCGTGCCGGGGGCGACGCAGGCGCGCCGCACCGGACAGCGCATTGCCCTCATCGGTCTGCGTGGCGCGGGGAAGTCGACGCTCGGGCCGCCGTTGGCGCAGGCCATCGGTGCGCCGTTCATCGAACTGGACAAGGAAGTCGAGCGTGAAGCGGGCATTGCCATCGGCGAAGTCATCACGCTCTATGGACAAGCCGCCATGCGGCGCATCGAGCGGCAGTGCATCGAACGCATCATTGCCGAACATGAGCATGTCGTGCTCGCCACGGGCGGCGGGATCGTCTCCGAAGCGCCGACCTACGAGCGCGTACTCCGCACGTTTCGCACGGTGTGGCTGCGTGCACGCCCCGAGGTCCACTTCCAGCGCGTAATGCAGCAGAACGACGCGCGCATCGCCACCGAAGCCCTGCGCAACGAGGCGCTCGAGCACATCCACCGCATGCTCGATGCCCGCGAATCGCTCTACCGCTTGGCCGACATCACGCTCGACACCTCGGACATCACGCCGGAAGCCGCGCTCGCAGCGCTCACGAACGATCTGTCCCCAGCGCAAGCGGCGTAATTCGCCGACCCGGCGCCATCGACACAATCGACGCCATCGGTACCATCTGCACCGTCAACACCATCGACGCGAACGTCACGCCTATTGCGTCACCCTATGATTCACCCTTAGAATTAATAAGAATCATTATCATTTGCAGATCGGCGCTATGCATTCGCGAACCGCCGGACGTCAGGCGCCATGTCAAGGGGGGGGGCCGGATCGTTCGGTATGGCGTCGCCCGTGGAGCGCACGTCATGCGAACACGGGGAATCATGGAAAGTCATTTTCAGCGCGAGATGGGAGCGCTTTACAGCGATCATCACGGCTGGCTGCGCGGTTGGTTGCGCAAGAAGCTGGGCAATGCGTTCGACGCCGCCGACCTCGCCCACGATACCTACCTTCGCGTGCTGTCGACCGGCCGCGCGCCGCAGGTCGAAGACTCCCGTCGCCATCTCGCCCGCATCGCCAACTGTCTGGTGATCGACCTGTTCCGCCGACGTCATATCGAGGCGGCCTATCTTGAAACCCTCACCGCGCTTCCCGAGCCGGTCGCGCCGTCGCCCGAGACACGCGCCCTCATCCTCGAAGCGCTCATCGAAATCGACGCGCTGCTCGCACGCCTGCCGGCCAAGGCACGCACCGCGTTCCTGCTGTGCAAGCTCGAAGGGCTTGGCTATCGCGAGATCGCGGCGCAATTGCAGGTCTCGGTGTCGTCCGTCGAAAAATATGTCGCGCAAGCGCTGCGCGAATGCTACGCGGTGCAGTACGGGAGCGACGCATGAGTGCCCTGCAAACGGTCTCGCGCACCGCGTCATCGGCGGGGGCCCTCGCGCCGGAAGTGGTGGAGCGCGCCAGTCTGTGGCTCGCGCGGCTGTGGTCCGATACGGCCACCGCCGAGGATGTCGCCGCCTGTGAACGCTGGCGCGCCGCGCATCCCGATCACGAACGCGCATGGCAACGGCTCGGCGCCATCGGACAGAAGTTCGACGCGGTTCCGCCGCGGGTGGCTTTCGAGACGCTGACGGCGCGTCCCGCACCGCGCGTGAGCGCCGCCGGACGCCGCCGCGCCCTGCGCGTTTTCGCAGGCGTCATCACACTGGCGGGTGCGGGCTACACCTTGCGCCATTCGCCAGTCTGGGACACCGTCACCGCCGACTACGCGACGGGCATCGGAGACGTGCAGCGCCTGACGCTGGCCGACGGCACCCGTCTCTGGCTCGATACCGCCTCCGCTGTCGACGTGCGTTTCACCGCCGATGAGCGACGCATCGTGCTGCGGCGCGGACGGATCTGCGTGGAGAC